>ERZ887849.484-NODE-484-length-42634-cov-14.144766_pt1 | contig 42634 bp, 45 predicted proteins | sample MGYA00521267_ERZ887849 | MGnify/ENA primary metagenome ERZ887849 (study PRJEB32303, sample SAMEA104408601) | aquatic metagenome | biome: Brackish water; feature: Pelagic; material: water | place: Baltic Sea | collected 2014-06-06T16:11:00 | depth 2,863 m ... | reverse complement strand
TTGGCACGGTTCGTTTAACCCGTCATGGGTCATTGCCCGCAGCCCATATTTGCAATGGTTGGCTGTGATCGAAACCAAGTCACACTCTTTGAGAGCGACAAACACCAAGTCATTAACGACGTACAACGTCTTGGTGGGTGTGGGTTACAAGTTCTAAAAAAGTAATCATGACCCAACAAAGCCTCGCTGGTGTAAGCGGGGCTTTGTTTTAAGTTGGTTTTGGGTCAAAATGTTTCGAACACAGTCGACCGATAAAAGTTTGGTTCTCAAATGGCTCTTGAGTTTAAAAATGCTTGAAAGTCGTCATCCAATCCAAATCATCGCCACGCCACGCCTAACAAAAAGGTATCTCATGAAGATCAATGCACGCTTTGCAGCAATAACGATTGCAGGACTCACGATCTCAGGTGCTGCTATGGCGCAAAGCGCTTTTGAGGGCTTTTACGGTCAAGTATCGACGGGCTTCGAGCACAATGTTGTTGAAAATGCAACCGCGACGGGACAAGACTTTGGTGGTGTCGCCAACGTTAGTAACACGGTCAGTCCAAGCGTAAATTCAGCACCACTGGTTTTGGGTTTGGGTTACACGTTTCTGGTCAAAGACAAGTTCACATTGGGGTTGGGTGTTGACTACTCAGCGCTGACTCAGACCACCAACACCGTGGGCTTCTATTACCCCGGCACCGGATCTACTAACGTTTATAACTACAATTTTACGGTATCAAACCGTTTCAGCTTGTTCGTCACGCCCGGTTATGCCATTGACCGCGACAAACTGGCTTACGTGAAGTTGGGCTACACCAATCAACGCATCAAGTATTCCCAGACCAATTGTTGCTCAGCGCCCTCTAACACCGATAACGTCAATGGCTATGTGTTGGGCTTGGGATACAAACAAACCATCACGCAGGGTCTTTACGCCTTCGCAGAGGCTAACTATTACGCCTACGAGAAGTCCAGCTTGTCATCGACTTACACCGATGGGCCTGGTGGCACCGTGTCAGCTAGTCCCAGCTCAAGCGCCTATAACTTTCTGGTGGGTGTGGGTTACAAGTTTTAGTCCGAGATACGAGTCATGAAACCCGATGCCGCAGTCGTCAGTGAAATCATTGAAATGGCCTTAAGCGACCACGTGAGCTTTGCACAAATCAAGACCCTGCACGGGCTCGGGCCTGACCAAGTCAAGGCACTGATGCGGGCGAATCTGAAACCGGGCAGTTATCGCGCTTGGCGCACGCGAGTCCGACAGTTTTCAGATCAACGCCTGAGCTACAAGTAAAACCCAAGCGTTATTTCGTGTTTTTTTGCGTCGCGCTTTCGGTTATGGGGCTTGTCTGATCGCAGCCAGACCAGCCCTATCAACAGTCAGGCGTAAGCCCAGCATGCCGCTGTCAGCAAGCACGGGACCTTTTCTTAAATAGATTTCAAGTGCGGTGATCGCGTCATATATTGCGCAGGCTTGGACGATGCGGGTGATCAAGCGCTCTTGGGTTTCGTAGTGACCGTCGCGCGCGATGCGATCAATTTCAGCGACCAATGGGTCGTAATCAAAGACGTAAGCCATGTCATCGATCGCAATGAGCACCAGGCTGGGATCAATGGACAATGTCAGGTCAAGGTGATGCGTTTTTGGGACTGCCTCGTTTGGTTTAAAGGTGCCAATTCGGGTTACAAGGGCTAGGTCTTTGATTTCAACAGTGCTGTGGGTGGGCACGGGCTTTCCTTTTAATGCAACGCTCGGCCGCTGGCTTGGGCCGTAACAGTGGATGCTTCATTGGGTTGCAACCACTGAGGCCACGCTGACAGTGGCCATTGCGCCACGAGGTATTGCGAACGAAGAATATTGAGCCATTGGCGCAGTTGGAAGCGACTGAGCCTGAGTTGGCATTTCTCGTGGGGCGATTCGCCGCGCAGCTGAAAACGGACACCTTCGCCTTCGGTATTGATATCGATTTCTCGCACCAGCCAAGCCACAGGCAATGGCGGTGGTTTGACCGCTGCTTGTGGGTACGACGTTGCGGCTTGGGCAAGTTCAACAGCGGCGGCTTCTTGCGCAAATGACTGCACCACATCGGGTCTCGGGATTTGTACGGTCTCTTTTTCTAGCCAAGCGCCAAGGTGAATAACCAGACGATCCGTTAAGCGTCGCGTGAGCCAAGTCACCACAATTTCACCCGAATCGAGTTGATGGCTAACGCGGATACGATCTTCAAAATCAGCGTACTCGGTGGTGAAGCGTTGGGCGAGCGTCATGGCGCAGAGAAACGTCCCGAATATTCAATCAAACAACAGTTTACGCCTGAAGACCAGACCGACACGCTGTCTCCCTAGCACCGTTAATTTTTTCGATCAACTCATCGATCGGGTGGCGGGCTTGCGCCTAAGGCTCGTGGGTGGATAACCAAACTGCGCCTTGAAAGTCGCACTGAAATTACTGACTTGGCTAAAGCCGAGCATGCTTGCGATTTCTCGAATAGAAACATCAGTATTTGCCAGCTGCTCATGCGCAATCAAAAGGCGGTGCTCTTTGATGTAACGCGCCACGGTCATGCCGTATTCATTCAAAAAAGCAGCGTTTAATGTGCGAGGGGTTAAGCCAAACTTCTGTGACAACTGTTGAGTATTCGGTAAGTTCAGACCGCAAGCGCAAATGTGGTCGCGAATGGATTGTGCCCGGTGATCTTTGGCCAGGCGTGGTGAGCGTCGACCCGTTGCACGGTAACGAATCAGTCCAGATAAAAAATCAATGGCTTTGGATTGCGCGTGCAACTTCAACATGGGGCCTTCCAAATGCTGATCAAAACAAAACTTCAACGGGCTGATGATTTGGGCGGGCAATGTGCGCGTGGGTTGGGGTTGTTGGCGTAATTCGGCAAACAGTTTTTCAGCCAGTGTTTCGCCAAGCAGCAGTCGCAAAGAGGAAGCATTGGCATGCAGGTAAATGATCTCCACATCAGCACTCGGGTCGATAGCCAGTTCAAAGGTGCTATTTGATTCCACTTTAATAAGGGTGTGATTCGGGTCAAGTGGGTAGGGTGAACGAAACAGTGCATCACCGCTGATCTCGCGGCGCGTGGTGTTGCCCGACAAAACAGCTTGCACGACCAGCGTGGGCTCACGAAACGTCACATCCACTAAGGCGATGGGACCGTGGTGCCGCGCGCCTGATTTTGGGAACCGGAAAATGGAATGGTGCACCGACATGCCGCTGGCTAGCTTTAAGCTGGTAAACCCCGCATCACCCAAGCTTGGTGGGTGGTTGAACCATTGAATGTCTTGGTCAGGATAAGCGTTGTTCAGCGACTCATTGGTGAAGCGTTGCTCTCCAACAATCCATTGCACTGAAAAACTACGAAAAGGTGTTTCCATGACTTAAGGGTTTTTTTACTACTGGTTAGTCTTCATTTCATTATCGAACGCCAAACGCAGGACTACTGTCAAGAGGTCCTCTGGTTTTGGGTAAGCGGGTCTTGGGAGGGTGCTGACCAAAAAAAGTAGCGCGTGATGATTAAGCGATATTAAATATATGGTTACCTAAAGCATAACGATTTCGAGTCTCAACGACAAGATCAAGCCATGTTTGGGTCAAAGCGTTGCAAATGGTTAACAGGGCGGTTTTGGCTTAGACGGGTAGAGCTGATGCGAAACCGCTTCGACTGATCCAACTCGAATTAGACTGGTTCGGATCTTATTCACGCGGACAGATTTTGTGCCATGCACCCTAAACCAAACATTGGTTTTTGCGCAAAAACATAAACAATGCCATTTTACATAACAGTACAAAGTAATGTTTAGGAGAGTGGTTGGTGTGATGGCTGATGATTGGATCTTGTTCATATGAACGATCGAACAAACCCATCTTGCAAGCAATGGATGCTAAAACTGCCAGCACCATGACAAATATTCAGCCTGCGCGAGTCGCATCCGCCGCCTGGCAAACACCGGCGGAAATCATGCCTTGGCCTGTTCAAGCGCCGTTTCGGGTGGCGCCTGGGTTGAGCCGTTTGGGCGGACCTGAACATGACTTTGACACCCTTTTGTGGCGGCACGATCAACTGCCAGATTACCGAGCGCATAAGGCAGAGCGCTTGCGCCAAGGTGATGGTCAGGCCGGTGAGGCTGATCACCGCGTTTTAGCGGCCATCGCTGCCCAAGACAAGCATCAAACGGGCTGCACTGTGGCGGCCGATCCGATCGCGTTGTCCCATCACCTGCCTGAGGATTTTGTGATTCTGCACGACGAACCCGCATTGGGTTTTGTGGTGCGGTATGTGTCGGTATGTTTTGCTTCAAACTGGTCGCCCGCTGACAAACTAGGCCTTGGGTTCGCGGCGGTGCATGCGCCAGTGGCCGACAATCGTGCGTTACTGGCAGCACGTGCAGGCATTGAAACGATTGCGTTTCGTCAAGCGCCCGTGCGCCGACATGTCTGGTTACTTAGTCCAAGCCCCGATCTGTGGCAAGACCCTAATGAACGGGCGCCACGTTGGTCTGAGGCGCTGAACAACACGGCAAATGGCAAACAGCCGCTGCTGTCGCAAGTTCATTTCCGCATCGAGCGACAAACCACCCTACCGTTACCAGCAATCAAACGCGCGGTGTTCTTTATCCATGTCATGGTCTGTCCGTTGATTGACGTGCTGAGAGTGGACGCAAGCCGTGCTAACGAATTGGCCGATGCTCTGGACTCGATGTCACCAGCGTTTCTCGCGTATCGAGGCATGTCAACGTTGCGTGACCCACTGACCCGCGCATTGCGCGCATTTGCCAGTTCAGCGGCAACGCTGTAACCTGAAACGAACTTTCTTTTGGGAAATGGCCATGTCACATCAACACCTGATTTCTGTTGCGCAGCTCTTGTCGTTGCAGCAAAGCGACCCCACCCATGTGGTGGTACTTGATAGCAGCCATGATTTGTTTGATCCGCAGGCAGGCGCTCTCGCTTACGCCAAAAATCACCTGCCTGGCGCACACTTTGTGTCCATGGAAAAAGAAATGGGGGGCGTTAAAGAAGGCAACAACGGTCGCCATCCGTTACCCAAGCGGCAGGACGCCTTGGCCGTGTTTCGCCGATTGGGCGTCAATGACGATACCCAAGTCGTGATCTACGACAACAGCCAAGGCACCCATGCCTCACGTGTTTGGTGGACCTTGCGCTGGCTGGGACATCAATCAGTCGCCATCCTTGATGGTGGTGTGCAGGCGTGGCAAGCTCAGGGTCAGCCGTTGACGCAGACCGTGCCCGCAGCACCCCATCAGGGCGCCTTAACGGATCGTCCCACCACGGTGAGCGTGGTGAGTTTTGAAGAGGTATTGGCCAACGTTCATAGCCAACAGCGTATGGTGGTCGATGCGCGTTCAGAGGACCGTTTCCGTGGGGAGAATGAAACGCTTGATCCCGTGGGTGGACACATTCCGGGTGCTGTTAGTCGGTTTTATCGCCACAACTTGAACGAAGACGGGACTTTTAAAACCCCTGAGGCACTTAAGCACGGTTTTGCCGCTGTGATCGGTGCGCGTCGTGCCGAAGACCTCATCATGCAGTGTGGATCGGGCGTGTCCGCGTGTCATAACCTCTTAGCCCTTGAGCTTGCCGGCCTAGGCACCGCGCCCCTTTATGTCGGTTCTTGGAGTGAATGGTGCTCGCGTGATCAGGCACCCATTGCAACCGGCGAGGCGTAAACCGTCGCCACGGTCAGTTGGGCTTGGGTTCAGCCCGCCAGTGCATTACATTGCAGTCATCTTCTATCACCCCATGTTTGAACATGACCCAAGTTGCTCGCCCCAAAGTGTTGTTAACCAATCCGATTCACCCCATCGAGCAAGCTCGACTGGCTCAAACGGTTGATGTGGTGGTGGCACCCGACGTGTCACACCACACCATTGCGCGCTTGATCGCCGATTGCGATGGCATCATGGTGCGCAGTCACTTGGCGGCTGATGTCTTTGATCACGCTCCCAAAATGAAATACGTGGTGCGCCATGGTGTTGGGCTTGACATGATTCCGATGCAAGCGGCCGCTGACAAAGGCATTGTGGTGGCCAATCTGCCGGGCAGTAACAGCCAAGCGGTGGTTGAGTATGTGCTGGCCGCCATGTTTGCGGTCTCGCGTGGTTTGGTGGTGACTGACAGCACGTTGCGCACTGAGGGCTGGGCGGCTGCCAAGCCGATGTCAAACCATCGCTTAGAAATCGGCGGCAGCACTTGTGGCATTGTCGGTGTGGGCTCAATTGGCCGACGTTTGGCAGAGATCCTAAAGGTCATGGGTGTCAACGTTTTGGGGTTGACCCGCCGACCTGAAACATTGCCGGTGAGCGTCACGGCGGTTGATAAAACCACCCTACTCAAAACATCTGACTGGCTGGTATTGGCTTGCCCACACACCCCGCAGACGCATCACTTGATTGATAATGCCGCACTGGCATTGGTGAAGCCTAGTGCGTGCTTGATCAACGTGGCTCGAGGCCCCGTGGTTGATACGCCCGCGTTGATTATGGCACTCAAAGAGAATCGCTTGGCCAGCGCCGTTCTTGACGTGCATGAGCCTGCCATCCTCAGTGGCGATGAACCCATCTTTGACACCCCAAATACCTTACTGACCCCGCATTTGGCTGGCATCACGGCCACGAGCCTAACTGGCATGAGCCAATGGGCGGTCGACACCTTGTTGGCCTTGCTCAACGGTGAGCGACCCAGTAATGTGGTGAAAAATTAAAACCAATAACAAAAGACCATTCCCATGAAAATCCAACACATCAAAGCCTATCCCGTGTCGTTTCCTGTGCCAGCCGCGCAATCTGTTCGGTTGGGTATTGGCCGCAGCGTGAAACGCGATGCGGTGCTTGTGCAAGTGCTCACCGATGAGGGCTTGGTGGGTTGGGGTGAGGCTCACCACGGCCGTTGCCCAGGCGCGATTGCCAAACTGATTGACACGACTTTGTCAGACTTGGTGGTGGGTCAAGACGCAACCGATTGCCAAGGTGTTTGGCAATCGGTTTATAAGATGCAAATTGCCAGTCACGGTTTGGGGGCGGGAGCCGCCATGGCCTTGAGTGGCTTAGACATGGCATTGTGGGATATCCGCTGCCAAATGACCGACTGGCCGCTGTACCGTTTGCTCGGTGGTCGCGCCAAACCAATCAAAGCCTATGCTGGCGGCATTGCCTTGGGTTGGCAGCCCACGGCCGCTCTCGTTGAAGAAGCACACGCCCATGTGGCCAGCGGCTATCGAGCCATCAAACTGCGTGTGGGTGATACGCCAACGCTTGACATTGAACGGGTCATGGCCGTCAGGAAAGCCCTTGGCAATGAGATTGACATTCTCACGGACGCCAACACCAACTACTCGCTGGCTGACGCTCGGCGCGTCATGCCCGCCTTCGCCGAGTGTGGGGTGGTTTGGTTAGAAGAACCGTTTCCAGCGCACGACCGCCATGCCTATCGCTCTTTGGCTCGTTTGGCACCGGTGACTTTGGCCAGTGGCGAGAATCACTACACCCGTTATGAGTTTGAGACGCTCTTAGAAGACGACTGCGTGGGTTATGTGCAGCCCGATATTTCCAAGACGGGTGGCATCACTGAGACGATGCGTATCGCCGCCATGGCGAGCGCCAAAAAACTCACTTGTAATCCCCACACCTCACTGACGGCACTGAACATGGCGGCGAGCTTGCACGTTCTGGCGGCAATCGATAACCCGGGCTACTTTGAAGGCGATGTGACGACATTGAACCCATTTCGTGATCTGCTCGGCGGCCAATGCCCTTATGCCTTGGACGCCGCTGGCTGCGTGAAGCCCCCAGAAGGCAGTGGCGTGGGTGTGGGTTTCGGTGTGACAGTCGACTTGGATTTCATCAAAGCACATCCCCTGATTGATGGGCCGTGCTATGTCTGAGGCGCTAGTCCTCGCGCTTCAAACGCGCTTGGGCCAAGCCCAAGTGTTGGTGGGTGAGCAAATCGATGCGCGCTACAAAACCGACTGGTCTCGTGCCGTGGTCTGTGAACCTGTGGCGGTGGTCAAACCACGCCACACCGAGGACATGAGTGCGGCGCTGGCGATCTGTCATGAGCATGACCAACCGGTCACCGTCCAAGGTGGGATGACGGGGCTGGTGGGTGGCAGCCAAGTCAACGATGGCGAAGTCGTGATCAGCCTAGAGCGCCTGCAAGGCATTGAAGAAATTGATCCAGCCGCCGGCACCATGACGCTATGGGCTGGCACCCCCTTACAAGTGGCTCAACAAGCGGCCGTGGATCAAGGCTTGTATGTGGCTGTCGATCTTGGTGCGCGCGGTTCTTGCCAAGTGGGCGGCAACATCTCGACCAATGCGGGTGGCAATCGAGTGATTCGCTACGGCATGATGCGCGAACAAGTGTTGGGTATGGAAGTGGTGATGGCTGATGGCACGATTGTCACGAGCTTAAACAAGATGCTTAAAAATAACGCCGGCTACGATTTGAAGCATTGGTTTATTGGCAGCGAAGGCACGCTAGGCGTGGTGACTCGTGCGGTTTTGCGCTTACACCCGATGCCTGCACAGACCACCTCAGTACTTTGCGCTTTGCCTGATGACCTAAGTGTGTTGGCATTTTTGACGCGCGTGCGACAAGCCGCACAAGCCTCGTTGTTGGCCTTTGAAGTGATGTGGCCAGACTTCTACGATTTCATGACCACGCGTGTGCCGGGTAACGCCCGGCCGCTGCCGGCACCGGACTCGATGCTGGTGTTAATGGAATGCACCACGGGCGCCGGCGGGCTCTCGGCAGAGGCCTTGGAGTCGCTTTTAGAGGCGGGGCTCGAAAGCGGTGAATTAAGCGACGCGGCGGTTGCCCAATCGGGCAAAGAAAGCGATGCGTTTTGGCGAATCAGGGACTCGGTGTCTGAGTTTCCGCTCATTTGGTCCCCCTATACGAGTTTTGATGTGAGCTTGCCGATTCAAACCATCGGCACATTTGTGGCCACATTAAAGCAGCACTTCAGCCGCGCATTACCCACTTCAGAATCGGTTTACTTTGGGCACATCGGTGACAGCAATTTGCACATCGCCGTTCATGTGCCGGGTGAGCGTGCCACGTTTCCGAAGGCTCAGATCGAGCAGATCGTCTACGACTTGGTACAGCAGTTTGCAGGCTCAGTGTCTGCCGAACACGGCATTGGCACGCGCAAGAAAGCCTGGCTTGGGCACACGCGCAGTGAGGCGGAAATCCAATTGATGCGCACCATCAAATCGGCGCTTGACCCCAAGAATATTCTGAACCGTGGCAAAGTGATCTGAAACAGTCACGTTTGACCACGGCTGACGAATATTATTGGCCGGTCAATGGTTGAATCTGCCACTGGGTATTGAGGTCAAAGAAGCGAATCGCTTTGGCATCCAGATCAAGATTGGCCATCTCAATGGATTGAATCGATGGATTGTCATGCGTACGGATATAAAACACTTTGTTTTTAAGATCTGAAACAGCGGCGTAATAGGTGATTTCATAGCCACCGCTGCTGCCGCCGAAGCCACTGCTTAGCGATACCAAACCTGGCGGGATATCAAAGTTATTTAAAAAATGAAAGGCAGTACCCACTTGCTCGCGTGTGGTCATGTTCTTGGGGGCGTTTTCTTTCATGAAGAAGGCCCGCACAAATCGTGACGGCGAAGAAAAGTCGCCAGGCAAGCCCGTCATGCCCCCGCCTGAACTCGGTGGCCCGTATTTCGCGTCACCGACCTGCATGGGTTTGGGGTCTGAGGTGGAGAGCCCAGCAAAGTTGCCAAGCCCAGTCAGGTGCCAAGAGAACTGAGGGGCGTTGGTCAGAATGCTGGTTGGATTGTCAGAGATCTGTAATTCACCACCAATGTATTCAATCACCAAGCTCTTGCCGCTGGCGTCGTGCAAGGTCAGGTGCAGGGGCACCACGCCTTTGAAGTCTTTTTGTGGTGAGCGGTTCACTTTAATAGCGCGAAACCCTTCTCGCACTTCATCGACGGTGGCGAAGTTGGTCAAGGCATAAACCAGCATTTCGTAAGAAGCAATCGAGTTGGCTGATTCGGTTGGGCTGACTTCTTGGTATTCAGAAATGCCAGGCAAATAAAGCATGCCCCCGGCCAAGCCTTTTTCATTCATGCCATCGACAATAATCGGCAATCCCAGTGCAGAGGCGCCAAAGGCCGCGTACTTGGTGGTCCATTTCAAGCCCGAGCCTGCGGTGCCGTCAATGCCTGTGCCTTGCATGGCTTGATTACGAGGTACAGCAATGCCTCGGGATTTGATGTCCATGCCAAATTCAAGGGTGCGTCCGTACACAAACCCACCATCGGAGCCCGGCAATAAAAAGCTGGTGCACGCCAAAGAAACCGCAGGGCTGGCCATCATCAAACCTGCCAAAGCCGCACAAACCCAACGTTTGAAATGAGAAACCACCATCACCGCACTCCTTAAAAGCTTTTGTCTAGACACAAAGTGTAAGTCATTGGCTTGAAGCCAAGCGCAAGATTCAAATCGTCTTAGGTTTCAAGCATTTCTTGCAACCGTGTCTTGATCCAAGTGGCTTCGAGCGCACTGAGTTCGAGTGGTAATTCAGCCAGTCCGAGCGCGACGCGTTCGAGCGCATCTTCTTGCGTGATGCCAAGGGTCCACACCTTCTCTTTTACAGTTTCTTGAAGCAGCAAGCAGAGGTCTTCGCACAAATCGTGGCGTTCCTCGAGCCACTCACGCGGTGGTGTCGGTCGCACACGACCCTCAGGGGTGTAGAGTTTAAGAAATGACGCGGGCACCACAATTTGACGTTCGTCGGTCATCTCATGTCACCGGTGCAGGGTTAAAAAGCGCCAAGCTATTGTGCAACTGCCATTGTTCAGCCCAGGTGCGGCGTCGACCACTGGCGACATCAAGTAGCAATTCAAACATGGCCCAACCCATGGATTCAATGGTTTGTTTGCCATCGGCAATTTCACCGGCGTTGACATCCATCAGGTCGTGCCAGCGCCGCGCCAAGTCACTGCGGGTGGCGACTTTGATGACCGGGCAGGCCGCCAAGCCGTAAGGCGTGCCGCGCCCGGTGGTGAAGATGTGTAAGTTCATGCCGGCGGCCAATTGCAAGGTGCCACAAATAAAGTCACTTGCCGGTGTGGCGGCATACACCAGACCGCGTTGGCCGTTGAGCCGCGCGCCTGGAGAGAGCACGCCAGCGATTGGGGCGCTGCCGCTTTTACTGATTGAACCCATGGCCTTCTCGACGATGTTTGAAAGCCCGCCACGCTTATTGCCCGGGGTGGTGTTGGCACTGCGATCGGCACCCCCTCGAGCCAAATATTGGTCATACCAATCCATCTCATTGATCAAGGCTTGTGCCACGGTTGGCGTCGCGGCACGCGCGGTGAGTTGCGCGATGCCATCTCTAACCTCAGTGACCTCAGAGAACATCACCGTGGCACCGGCTCGCACCAGCAAATCGCTCGCAAAGCCCAACACGGGGTTGGCCGTGATCCCTGAAAAAGCGTCGCTGCCACCGCATTGCATGCCCACGACCAGTTCACTGGCCGGTACGGTTTCACGTTGACGGGCATTCAGTCGTTTTAAGTGTTGCTCGGCTTGTCGCAAGATGTGGTCAATCATCGAAGCAAACCCAACATGTTCTTTGTCTTGCAAACAAACGACGTCAAGTGCACCCCAAGGCTGATCGGTGTCTTTTGTTTGAGCGTCAGCATCGGTCGCGACGGTCAAAGGGATGCTGCCTGGCGGCATCAAGCGTTCGGGTTGTAACTTCTCACAGCCCAGGCTGACTACCATCACCTCCCCCCCAAAATTGGGGTTTTGGCTGATGTGGCGCAAAGTGCGGATCGGAACTTCAGCACCTGGGGCATCGATGGCCACGCCGCAGCCATAGGTGTGTTCAATGCCCACCACGTCATCGACATTGGGGTAGCGCGCGAGCAATGTTTCTTTGATGCGTTTCACCGCAAAATCCACCACGCCGCTCACGCACTGAACCGTCGTGCTGATCGCCAAAATATTACGCGTGCCCACGCTGCCATCGGGATTGCGAAATCCTTCGAAGGTGTAGCCAACCAAAGGCGTCCAGTTGGGCTTGGGGGCGGTCGCCATGGGTAAATCGGCCAAGCTCGGAGCGTCAGGCAAACGCAGGCGATTCTCATTGACCCAGCTGCCGGCTGGCAAAGCCTCTTTGGCGTAGCCAATGACCACGTTGTAGCGCCTGACCACATCACCGGCGGCCAGATCCACGAGCGCGACTTTATGACTTTGCGGCACCCCTTCGCGCAATGTCACCCCAGGGGCGACTTCGGTGCCCGCGGGCAGGCCACCATCGTTACCGACAACCGCGACGTTGTCTTGATCGTGCATACGAATTAAAACAGGGGTTTTGGTGGTCATCATGGCAGTGGTGCTAGAAGTGGTTCAAAGTGCTACAAGATTAGTACGGCGCGCGCTTAGTGACCAGCGTCAATTTAAAATAGAGCACATCCACTTTTTGAACGGTACGACTGATGTACATCCCCAATCATTTCAATGCCCCATCGCCCGAGGCGATTGACACCCTGGTTAAGGCCTACCCATTGGCCAGCCTGCTCACAGGCGCCCCAGATGAACCGATGGGCTGCTTGGTCAATCCCGTGCCGATGGGTCTGTTTGAGCCTTTGGTGCAAGGTGCCCGTCTTTGGGCGCATGTGGCGCGTGCCAATCCGCTGTGGCAACACCTCGAGGCGAATCCTCAAGCGATGGCGATTTTTAATGGCCCGAGCGCTTACATCACACCCAATTCGTATGCGGCCAAGGCAGAGCACCATCGCGTGGTCCCGACCTACAACTACGTCACCGTTCAAGTCACGGGCCGACTGGTGGCGCACCACGACCCCGACATCAAGCGGCGAATCGTCGCCCAACTGACTGACTACCATGAGCGCCATCAACCCCGCCCCTGGTCCATCGATGAGGCCCCGGCCGACTACATGCAAGCCATGCTCAACGCCATTGTGGGCCTGGAGTTTGAAGTGCAATCGGTCAAGGCCAAATGGAAGGTCAACCAAAACCGTTCGATCGCTGATCAAAAGGGGGTGATTGCCGAATTACAAACCCGCAAAGACACGCCACACACTGAGCAGATGGCGGCCATCATGCTAAAGAACACGCAGAAAAAAAATCAATAACCGTACGCTGAATCCAACGCTTAAAAACCACAGAGGCCCACGCACATGGACATGTCACACCTCCCACCCGTCTTACAAAAGCTTGCGCTGCCGGTGATTGCTTCGCCGATGTTTACCGTGAGTTATCCTGAGTTGGTGCTTGCGCAATGTAAGGCCGGTATCGTGGGTTCGTTTCCGGCGCTCAACGCTAGGCCACCTGAGTTGCTTGACCAGTGGCTAAGTGACATGAAGAAAGAACTCGCCGCGTATCAAGCGGCCAATCCCGACAAAGTGGTGGGTCCGATCGCGGTGAATCAAATCGTGCACGACTCGAATGTGCGCTTAATGCAGGATGTTGACACGTGTGTGAAACACCACGTGCCCATCATCATCTCTTCGTTGCGTGCCCCAGTGCCGGAAATGATTGAAGCGGTGCACCGTTATGGCGGTATCGTGCTGCACGATGTGATCAACATGCGCCATGCCAAGAAGGCGCTGGAGGCGGGTGTTGATGGTTTGATTGTGGTTGCCGCGGGCGCCGGCGGTCACGCCGGGGCGCAATCGCCCTTTGCGCTGGTCGGTGAGCTGCGGCGCTTCTACCAAGGGCCAGTGATTCTTTCTGGTGCCATTACCACCGGTGCGGCCATACTTTCGGCCCAAGCCATGGGTGCTGATTTGGCCTACATCGGCACACGCTTCATTGCCAGCACCGAGGCCCACGCTGTTCAGGGCTACAAAGACGCCATTGTCCGTGCCAATGCCGCTGACATTATTTACACCAACCTCTTCACCGGAGTGCATGGCAACTACATTCGCGAAAGCATTGAAAACGCGGGCTTAGACGCCAACGCCTTGCCAGCAGCTGACAAAAACGCGATGAATTTTTCTTCTGGCACCTCCAAACCCAAGACTTGGAAAGACATTTGGGGTGCTGGTCAAGGGGTGGGTCAAATCCAAGAGATCGTGCCCGTGGCTGACATCGTGGCCCGCTTAAGCCAAGAGTATCAAGTGGCTCGCAATCGATTGAAGCTTGCTTGACACAGCCTATTTAAGTTTTTCAATCGACGCCAAGCTGATTCGGGTTTCACCCGCCACCCGCCGGGTCATGCTGCGCCAAGCATGACCGTAAGCGACTTCGATGGTGAGGTGCAACTTGCCGGACGGCGCATTGCGATTCTTTTCTAGGGCATCGCATAGTTTGTCTCGCCACGCGGGCCCCACCAAGCCTGGTTTGCGGTTCGGGTTGGGGTTGCCGCCCAAGGCCCACGCGTCTTTCAATAGCGCCTCTGGCTTGTCATAGGTGAGCGTGAGGGTCTCTTGATCCATGACGGGATCGGCGAAGCCTTGTTGCACCATCAAGTCACCCAAGTCATGCATGTCAACCAAGGGCAATGTTGCGCTTGCCAGACCTGCGATACTCAGTGCTTGGCGCAGTTCAATGCCCGTGGCCGGCCCCCAGCCACTGAACAACACCAAGCCATTGGGTCGAATAATCCGAGCCCACTCTTTGAGCACATCGTGTGGCCGATCGTGCCAATGGATGGCGAGGTTAGACCACACCAAATCGAGTGACTCTGGTGCCAATCCGGTGTCTGTTAAGTCTGCGCAGCGCACCGCGATGCTCGGTTTTTTGCGCCAGCGGGCCCAGCGTTCTGCCCATGCACTGGGATGCATCCGTTGACGTAAGCGCGCCAGCACCGCGGCGCTGTGATCTAGGCTGGTGATGTGGGCCTTCGGAAACCGCTCGCGTAACAGTGCTGTGCGTAAACCCGTGCCACAGCCCGCGTCCAAGATCTGTTGGGCATCAAGCCGAATCAGTTTGAGTCGGTCAAACAGGCGTTGTGCCACCACGCCGTATAAGAACTCTGGATCGGCGCGATCGAGTCGGCGTTCAAACTGTTGTTGAACGTGTCGGGTATTGATGGCTAATGATTCGGGTTGGGACGCCAATGTCATGCGGTGGTCTCGCGCAGTCGCGTGATCAGGCACACTGTCGCGTTTACGTTTTGAATGATGGTCGAGGTTGCCATATGTCTTTTTTTCATCGGATTCGTGAGTCGTTGTTTGCCACCTGGCACACGCGCTGTCCTTTGTGTTCGCTTGGCGCACGTGCCGGCTTATTTTGTGCTGGGTGTGAACGCGACTGCTATCACAGCCGGCAAGCACGCCGATTGTGTATTCGTTGCGCCAACGATCTCGCCCCTGAATGTCAAGAACACACACGGCATATCCCGACACGACACACCCATTCATCACATTGTAGTGAGATCTGTCTGAGCTGCCAGCAACAACCCCCCGCGCAAGCGTATGCCGTCTGTGCCATGGATTATGGGTTTCCGGCCGGGTGGTTGATGACCGATTTTAAAGCGCGCGCGCGGCTGTCTTTGGCGCGGCCCATGGCGCATTTGATGCTCAAAGCCGCCGAGCGGCCGATACGAATCAAGCGGCCATGCGCTTGGATACCGGTGCCGGCGAGCACGCAACGCTTACAAACCATTGGCTTTAGTCCACCACAGCAGTTGGCTTGGCACATGGGGCGCTTAAGCGGCATTGTCACGCAGTTGCATTGGCTCAGTCGCCCCCGCGAGGCCAGTCCTCAGAAACATCGCAAACGCGGGGCTCGACAAAGTGCCATGATCGGATCGATGGAGGCCAGTCCCGCGGTGGCAGGGCGCTGGGTGGGGGTGGTGGACGATGTCATGACCACGGGCAGCACCGTCTCAGAGGCCGCACGCGCGCTGTTAGCAGCTGGGGCTTTGGGCGTCACGGTTGTGGCCGCCATGCGCACCCCCATTAAATACGAAGCCAGCGCGTGCAAGTCGCACTGATTTGCTACTAATCTGGCACAATCACGCCCATGTTTGATGTCATCTTGGTTGAACCAGAAATCCCGCCCAACACAGGTAATGCCATTCGCTTGTGCGCCAATGCCGGCGCTCGGCTGCATCTGGTGCGCCCGCTCGGCTTTGAAATCGATGATCGGCGCTTGCGCCGTGCCGGCTTGGATTATCACGAGTGGCAACCCATGCGGGTGCACGACAGCCTTGAGGCGGCTTTGGCCGCGATCGGGGCGCCCATCGAGCGGTGTTTTGCGCTCACCACCAAAGCCCATCGATTGGTCAGTGATGTCGCCTTTGCGCCGGGTGATGTGTTGGTGTTTGGACGGGAAACGGCGGGCTTGTCCGTGCAGCAGCGAGAGATGTTCGGCCCTGAGCAGTGGATCCGTTTGCCCATGCGCACGGGGCAGCGCAGTTTGAATCTCTCAAACGCGGTGGCCGTGGTGTTGTATGAAGCTTGGCGCCAGCAAGGCTATGAGGGCGGCAGCTAGGCGGGCCAACCCACCCGTGCAATGACACGGTTAATTATTCTTCGGTGGCTTGACGGGCCATCAGTTTGGCCACGGCTTGTGCCGCAGGCACTTGATCAAACAAAGTCTCACAAACCGCCTGTGTGATGGGCAATGCAATCCCCAAACCTTGGGCGCGCTTTAAGACAGCACGTGCGCATCGCGCACCTTCAGCGGTTAAACCTTGCGCCAAAATCTCGTCTAGCGTTTTACCAGCGCCGATTTGTAAACCCACTTGGCGGTTGCGTGACAAGTCACTGGTAGCGGTTAACACCAAGTCACCCAGGCCAGTTAAACCAGAAAAGGTACTGGTTTGCGCACCAAGTGCCACCCCAAACCGCGCCATTTCAGACAAGCCCCTTGTGATTAGGGCGGCGCGCGCGTTATTGCCCAAATACAAGCCATCAGAGATGCCACAGGCAATGGCCATGATGTTCTTTAAAGCGCCACCCACCTCGACGCCAACCACGTCACTCGAGGCGTAGATGCGCATGTGATCGTTGTGAAACACATCAATCACGGTGTGCCTTAGTGCTTCATGGCGGCTGGCCACCGTCAGCGCAACCGGCAAGCCGCGCGCGACTTCGATAGCAAACGATGGCCCTGACAGTACCCCTGCAGGCATCGCGAAGCCAGCGAGCGCTGCTTGCACCATCTCATGCGGCAGGCGAGCAGTGTCGGCATCGAGTCCTTTGCAGGTCCACACCACACCGGCGATCAACTCAGGGTTAGGTATGTGGGTGCGGATGGCTTCGCACATGGCAGCCAAACCCGATACAGGCGTGCCTAGGACGATAAGACCAGGGCGTTGGTGCGCGTTGGTTTGCCGATTGACATGCGCAAAGGCTGCCGCCAAGTCACTGGTGGCCACAAGCCCAGCGGGTAGCGCGATATTGGGCAGGTATCGGCTGTTGGCATGCGTTTGGGTGATCTCTGCTGCCATTTTAGGCTGACGGGCCCACAACAGCACATCAGCTAGGTCAGAAGCGGCAGCCGCCAAGGCTGTGCCCCAAGCACCAGCCCCCAAAACCGTGACAGGTGTGGGAGGCTGGGGGAAATCAGTCATGGACAGACCGCACCTTGGTGACTACGTTATTGACGCGTGGCGCCAGGTGGCAAAATGATGCCTGAGCTTTCTTCGGCCGGAGCTTTCTCGTTTTCTGCGAGACGCTGTTGGTAAAGCGCCTGAAAGTTCACGTCTGTTAAGTGCAGTGGTGGCAACGACGTGCGGGTGATGGCATCAGCGATGTTGGCGCGCAAGTAGGGGTAAAGCATGGTGGGACAAACAATCCCAAGCAAAGGATCAAACTGCTCTGTGGGGATATCGACGATTTCGAAGATACCGCACTGTGTGGCTTCAACCAGGTACAGGACTTTCTCTTCGATTTTGGTGGTTACGGTCACGGTAATCGACGCTTCAAACATCGTTTCAGCCAAGCGCTGACCGCCAATACCGATGTTGACCTCAACGTTTGGTGCGGTTTGCTCTAAAAAAATGTGAGGTGCGTTCGGCATTTCAAGGGATAAGTCCTTGAGATAGACGCGTTGCATATTAAAAGTGGGCGAGGTTTGCTCTTGTGACGCCGGGTTTGCTTCAGCCATGAAAATTCCAAAAAAGTTTGAAGGACGCTTCTGTTAAGTCGTTAATTACGCGCTGGCTGCCAGTAAAGGCACCAGACCACCGGCCCGATCTAAGGCAGCTAGGTCATCATAACCGCCCACATGGGTCTGTCCGATATAGATCTGGGGCACCGTCCGACGCTGAGTCTTTTCCATCATGAGTTCACGTTGCTTGGGATCGGTGTCAATGCGGATTTTTTCAATTTCAGTCACGCCTCGCTGGTTCAACAAAGCCTCGGCTCGTGTACAAAAGGGGCAGACGGCTGTGCAATACATCACAACTTTGTTCATGGTGCTTCCTTTAAAAAGGGATTGGCAAATTATTTCTTTTTTGTGGAGGTGGGCATGCCTGCTTGTAACCAAGCGTTTAAGCCACCTTCGAGCACTGAAACTTGGGTCAAACCCGCTTGACGCAGTTTGGCGGCCGCACCCACAGCAATCTGACCGCGGTCACAGGACAAAATAACCGGCTTGTCTTTGGGAAAGCTGGCCATTTTGGTGTCCAGGTCGCCCAAAGGCACGTTGCGTGCATTGGGGATGTGCCCAAGCTGAAAGGTCGCCAAGGGGCGCACATCGATCACCACCGCGTCTTGGTGGTTGATTAACATGACGGCTTGGGTTGGGTTAACCATGTTGCCGGCACGCCGTTTCTGAATGATGGGCCATAGGAGCATCAGGCCAGAAGAGACCGCGATGGCGATGAGCATTAAGTTGTTGGTTTCTTGAAAAAAATCCACGGTATTTTCGCTTTTGCAGGGAAGTCCAACGCAGGACAATGCGAGGGATTATAAAATGCTTGTTATCTATTCACATAAAGACTTGAAACCATGTACAAACTTGTTCTGATGCGCCACGGCGAAAGCCAATGGAATTTAGAGAACCGTTTCACCGGTTGGGCTGATGTTGACCTGACCGAAACCGGCCGCCAACAAGCCAAAGAAGCCGGACTCTTGCTGGCAGAAAAAGGCTATTCGTTTGACTTGGCTTACACCTCGTTACTGAAGCGCGCCATTCGAACGCTCTGGATCACCCTTGACGCCTTGGATCAAATGTACATCCCGGTGCATAACAATTGGCGCTTAAACGAGCGCCACTACGGCAATCTTCAGGGCCTGAACAAGGCCGAAACGGCCGCCAAGTTTGGTGATGAGCAGGTTTTAATCTGGCGTCGGGCCTACGCGATTGCGCCCGAGCCTTTGGCGCTCGATGACCCACGGCATCCAAAATTTGAAGCCCGCTACGCCAAACTAAAACCCGAGCAACTGCCAGCCACCGAGTGCCTCAAAGACACGGTTGATCGTGTGTTGCCACTGTGGAATGAGTCTGTTGCACCGGCCATACGCGCTGGCCGACAGGTTCTCATCGCAGCCCATGGCAACAGCCTGCGGGCTTTGATCAAGCACCTCGATAACGTGTCTGAAGAGGACATTGTGAACATGAATATTCCCACAGGGCAGCCATTGGTTTACGAGTTGGATGAGTCGTTAATACCCATCAAGCACTATTACTTGGCCGATCCCGCGGTGATTGAGGCGGCGATGGCAGCTGTGGCCGCCCAAGGCCGAGCCAAGCAGCCTTGATGATGATCGTCATCACCTCACTGCCTGTGTCTGCGCGCTGATGACCCGTGCGCGCCACTGGCTAGCCTTCTGCCTGCTGATCTTGGCTGGAGGTTGGCATCAGTTGGGCCACGGACAGTCGAACCAAGACCCCCAAAGTCTCAGTGAGCAAAAAGCCCAGGCAGATGAGCAACGCCGCGAACTCCAAAATCAAATCCAAGCGTTACAAAAAACGCTAGACGCGCAACAAGCACGCTTTAAAGCGGCTGGCGACGAGCTAAAAGCCACTGAAAAGGCCATTTCTGACTCGCGTCGCAAAATCAAGCAATTGAGCGCGCAACGCGCTGAGACAGCGGCCTCGTTGCAAGCTTTGGCGGCTCAAATCAGCGACCAACAGGCCGCGCTGGCCGCTGACCAAAAGACGCTTGCTGATCAACTGCGTGCCCAGCATCGCAGCGGCCTATCGCCTTGGAGTGCGGTACTTTCTGGTGAAGATCCGCAGTCACTGGGGCGTGAGCTTGGGTATTTGGCACACGTCTCGGACGCTCGGGTGGCCATGCTGGCGCAAATCAACCGTCGGCTTGCGGAACTTTCTGCGCTGCAATCAGCCCAAACCAAGGAACAATTAGCGCTTGAAGCGACCCTAAAAGCGCTTGAAGGTGAGCAAAAGCGATTGGCCGAGCAGCGCCGTGAAAGAAAAGTTCTGTTAGCGAGACTCGATGGGCAGTTGGCGGCACAGCGCGCGGAACGTGATCGCATGGCGCGAGATGAGGCGCAATTGTCGGCTTTGATCGAAGGCATTGGCGAGCAACTAAAAAAGCTCAAAACGGATCAATCACACGCCAATGCCATTCGAGCAGACATTTTTTCGAGTTTGCCGCAAGGCGAGGTCTTAAAGCGTGGCATGGCCAAACCCGTCAAGGGTCAAATATTGGCGCGCTACGGGAGCAGCCGGCCCGAAGGGGGTGCCTGGCGGGGCGTTTTGATTGGGGCGCCCACGGGCACACCCGTGCGAGCCGTGGCCGCGGGTACCATCATCTATGCGACTTGGTTGCGAGGTTTTGGGAATTTGATCATTGTTGACCATTCAGACGAATTTGTGACCGTCTATGCTCACAATGAAGCCCTACTGAAAGGCGTCGGTGATTCAGTCAGGGCGGGTGACATCATTGCCGAAGCGGGAAATACAGGCGGGCAGCTGGATTCGGCCCTATACTTTGAAATCAGGCACAGGGGTGTGCCGTTGGACCCACAGTTGTATTTTAACTAACGCGACGTCTCTGAATGCGATGATGAGATGGCGCTGACAGGAATAGACATGAGCAGTCGTAAATTACGCACGTTGGGTTTGATTTGCACGGGTTTGGTGGCCGGTGTGATGTTGAGTGTTGGCATTTCTGCTGTCGCACAACGGGCGAGCGCCCCGCTGCCGCTTGATGAATTAAGACAGTTCTCCAATGTCTTTGCGGCGATTAAAAATAACTACGTTGAAGACGTCTCGGACGACGAACTGATCAGTGGTGCGATTTCTGGCATGTTGACCGATTTGGACCCGCATTCGGCCTACTTGGATGCTGAGGCTTTCAAAGAGATGCGAACCTCGACGCAGGGCCAGTTTGGCGGCCTGGGCATCGAGATTGGCACGGAAGACGGCTTCGTGAAGGTGATCGCGCCCATTGAAGACACCCCGGCTGAACGTGCTGGTATGCAAGCGGGTGATCTGATTATCAAAGTGGGTGATGTCTCGACCAAGGGCATGGCGTTGAACGAAGCGGTCAAGTTGATGCGCGGACCTGTGAAGACCCCAGTCATGATTACCGTTATGCGTCAAGGCCAAGCGCAGCCCATCGAAATCAACCTGGTACGCGACATCATCAAGGTGCGAAGTGTGCGCAGCAAAATGTTGCCAGACGACATTGGTTTTGTCCGTATCTCTCAGTTTCAAGAGCGCACGGGTGCTGACTTGGTGCGTCACTTAAACGAATTGGGTAAAGACGGCCCACCCAAAGGTTTGATCCTAGATATGCGTAATGACCCGGGTGGTCTTTTGACTGGTGCGATTGGTGTTTCAGCCGCTTTCTTGCCAGCCGATTCGCTGGTGGTATCAACCGATGGTCGTGCGCCGGATTCACGTCATCGCTACTTGGCCAACCCCGTTGACTATGCCCGCGGTGAGTCCGATTACCTCAAAGGGTTACCGAGCTGGGCCAAAACTGTGCCGATGGTGGTTTTGGTGAACGCGGGTTCGGCATCGGCATCGGAAATTGTGGCGGGTGCCTTGCAGGACTATGGACGCGCTAAGGTCATCGGCAACCAGACATTTGGCAAGGGTTCGGTCCAAGTCATTCTGCCCATTTCACACGAAACCGCCATCAAACTCACGACCTCGCGTTACTACACCCCCAAGGGGCGTTCAATTCAAGCCAAAGGCATTGAGCCGGACATCATGGTGACGGACACGGCCGTTGGTAACTTGTTTACTGTGGTTCGCGAAGCTGATCTGCAAAAGCATTTGACCAATGGTCAGGGTGCAAAAGAAGAGGGCACTAAAGTCGATGAAGCCCCTGCTAAACCGGAGGCTGATAAAGCCGATGCGCCCATGCCGAAGCCTTTTCGCTTTGGCGATGCAGATGACTTTCAGTTGCAGCAAGCTGTCAACTTTTTGCAGGGCAAGCCCGTTGACTCAGGGCCGGCGACTGGGACAGTGTCTGCCAGCCGTCAGTGATAGCGACCCATGCGTGATGAGCAATTACTGCGCTATGCGCGGCATATTCTTCTAGACGACATTGGCATTGAGGGCCAAGAAGCGCTGCTCAATGCCCGCGTTTTGGTGGTCGGCGCGGGGGGTTTGGGTTCGCCAGTCTGCTTGTACTTGGCTTCAGCCGGGGTGGGTCACTTGGTGGTGGCCGATGACGACACGGTTGAGCTCAGTAACCTGCAGCGCCAAATCATGCATACCAACGATCGGCTTGGCTTACCAAAGGTTGAGTCGGCCCGCCAAGCAGTCGCGCAAATCAACCCCGATACTGTCTTTGTGCCGCTGGCGCGTCGTCTGGATGCCCAAGCCTTACGCGAGCAGGTCGCGCAAGTGGATCTGGTGCTCGATTGCTGCGACAACTTTGAAACGCGCCACGCCGTCAACCAAGTCTGTGTTGAGCTCGGTGTACCCTTGGTGTCTGGTGCGGCCGTGCGTTTTGAAGGGCAGGTCTGTGTCTTTGACACGCGCCTAGCCACCAGCCCTTGCTACCACTGTCTGTTTCCGCAAGGCCAAGAAGTCACGCCAACCAATTGCGCCACCATGGGTGTGTTTGCACCCCTTGTGGGCATCGTGGGCAGCCTACAAGCGGCCGAAGCCATCAAGGTGCTATCTGGGGTTGGCAAAGCGCTGGTGGGCCGTCTGGTGATGTTTGAAGGACGTAGCACCCGGTGGCATGAGGTCAAGGTGCCCAGAGACCCCGAATGCCCTGTTTGTCGTGACAGGGCTGAACCGTCAATTGAACCATCAGCCAAGGCCTAGCCGCGCAGGGGTCTTTTTTGTAAGAGCAGATCGCCCACGCGATTGACCCGCAAGTCCACATAGCCAGGCCGTCCGCGGCGTTGATGGGCAAATGGGGTCATGGGGTGATAAATGTGCACGGTTTTCATACCCGCCATTCTCGCCCCTCGCAGGTTCTCTAGCGTGTCTTCAACGAGCACAGTCCGTGCCGCACTGGCACCCTCACGGGCCAAGATGTGGCGCATCATACTGACCGAAGGTTTGGGTCGGTAGTGGCCGTGGATCTTTAAGTGCTCAATAGACCACAGACTATGAAAATGTCGCAGCAACCCCAAATGCTTGAGCACCGCGCGAGCGTAGTGCAAGGGCGCATTGGTGACCAACACTTTGCGACCGGGTAGCCGTCCAAGCTTGTCGCGCAGACCCGATTCGGCTCGAATCAGTGGCCGCACATCAAACGCGTGGCTGCGGTGTAAAAAAACGTGTGGATCGACGCCGTGGTGCTTAACCAAGCCAATCATGGTGGCACCGTATTGGCGCCAATAGCGCTGCCGAATGTCTTGTGCTTCCTTTTCTTCCACACCCAAACAAGACATCACGGCCTCGGTCATGCCGCGGCTGATGTGCCCGAAGATTTTGTAGGATGTGTCGTGCAAAGTGTTGTCCAAATCAAACAACCACAAACGGTCAGATGATTTGGCATATTCACCGCCCACTCGGGTGCGGTGCATTTTTATCATTGGGGTTAGTAATTGGCGCATACTTAACGCGATGAAATCATGGTGCCAACCCCGCGATCAGTCAATACCTCGAGCAACAAACAGTGTGGTACGCGACCATCAACCACGTGGACCGACTTCACGCCGTTGCGCGCGGCATCAAGAGCCGATGAAATCTTTGGCAGCATCCCTCCAGAGATGGTGCCATCTTCAAACAAGGCGTCGATCGTGCGCGCTGACAGCTCACGCAATAGCACCCCATCTTTGTTGAGCACGCCAGGCGTGTTGGTCATCATCAGCAACTTTTCAGCGCCAAGCACTTCGGCCATTTTGCCGGCCACCACATCAGCATTGATGTTGTAGGCCATGCCATCTTCACCAAACCCGATCGGCGATATCACCGGGATGAACTGGTCGTCTTGTAAAGCTTTGACCACTGATGGATCAACTTTGGTGATGTCACCGACGTAACCAATGTCCAGGGGGTTATGGGGATCTTCACGGTTGGGCATCAGCCGCTTACGGGCTCGAATCAAGCCACCGTCTTTACCCGTCAAACCGACCGCTTTGCCGCCGGCTTCATTGATCATCATGACGATGTCTTGTTGCACTTGACCGCCAAGCACCCACTCCACCACTTCCATGGTTTCAAGATCAGTCACGCGCATGCCTTGAATGAATGTGCCTTCTTTGCCCACGCGGCTAAGCGCCTCGTTAATTTGCGGGCCACCGCCGTGAACCACCACAGGGTTTAGGCCAATTAATTTCAGCAACACCACATCGTGAGCAAAACTGCGTTGCAGCGCGGGTTCAGTCATGGCATTACCGCCGTACTTGATCACGATGGTTTTACCGTGAAACTGCCGGATGTAAGGCAAAGACTCGGACAACACACGAGCAATTGTCACGGGTTCTAGGGGTGCGTTAGCAGGATCAGTCATGTGATTAACTCTTTTGCAGTCAAGCGCGAAGGCGGCGGCTAAGCATACTCAACCGGCGAGGGCTTTTTCAACGGTTTTTCGCATGTCTTGTTTCTCGTAAACGCCAAGATAGCGCTTAACGATTCGACCGTCACGATCAACCAAGAAGGCGATGGGTGTTAGTTTCACATCACCAAAGGCTTTGGCGATCTCGCCACTTGTGTCGGGCGCAATCACAAATGGCAGTTCGCGCGCTTTAACAAAGTTTCTAACAAACTCGATGGGGTCATAGTCCATGGCCACGGCCACGACTTCAAGGCCCTCAGCGTGCAGGTCGTTATAGAGTGCGATGGTGTCGGGCATTTGTTGCACGCAGGTGACGCAACTCGTGGCCCAGAACTTAACCAACACCACCTTGCCGCGAAGCGATGCCATCGGTAATGACTCGTTTTGCAGCGTTTCGAAGGTCACCAGTGGCGCTGCTGGCTTAGGCGTAAAAAAGAACCAAGACCCCACACCGGCCATCGCAACCAACAACACCACAGATATCAATTTTTTCATGGGTTCACATCCCAAAACGACCGTGCGATCAAGATGAGCGAGAAAGAGACACTCATCACTGCCCCATTAAAGTGGTCTGGCTTGCGGCGTGCTCGGTGCCGTCACGGGTTCGACACGGGGTTGGCCTGGTGCTGGCGCATTACCGTCCATGGTATTGGGGCCAGATGTTGGCGCATTGCCGGTCGGTGTTGGATTGCTCTCTGGCAAACCGCTCGACGCACGAGATGCATTTTCGCGCGCTTGCGCCTGCTCAGGGGTCATGATCTGGAATAAGGTATAGACCTCTTTGACACCACCCACGCCTGCGGTGACCTCAGTGATGCGCTTAGCCTCGGCTTCGGTCACTAGACCTTGCAGATAAACATTGTCACGCTCAACGGTCACAGAGATGGCGCCATAGGGCACATCTTTTGACGCAAAAAGCGTGGTTTTGACCTTAGAGGCCAGCCAAGTGTCTGATGTGATTTGACTAAACGAGGCCAGCGGACCCACAGTGAGGCGGTTGATGACGGACTTCACTTGCGTGGTGTTGGCAGCAATGCTGGCCGCTTCACTCTTGATTTTTTCACTGAAGGCATCGCCAGTGAGTAATACCACCCCATCATAAGAATTGGCACTGATGCGTGCCGTTTCACCAAAAGCTGTGGTCATGTCAGCGGCCAGTTTCAAATCGATCTCTTTATCAGAAACTTGCTGACCAACCGTACGACGATCGGTGGCGACAAATGCCGTGGTGGCTACTGCACTGCCAATCAGCACTGGTGCACAAGCACTCAACAAACTTGAAACAGCAATCACGCTAGCCATTAATACAGAGGTGGTGATACGAGTCATGTGCGCTCTCCTAGAATCAGCGTGTCAACGCCTTCGCAAATCAGGTGTAACAACAAAATGTGCATCTCTTGGATACGCATGGTACGCGGGTGAGGCACACAGAGGTGGACATCATTGGTCGTTAGGCGTTGGCCGATCTGCCCGCCATCGCGACCCGTGAGGGCAATCACCCGCATTTGCTGCTGGTGAGCGACTTCGATGGCTTTTAAAACGTTGGTTGAATTGCCGCTGGTCGAAATACCAAGCAACACATCGCCGGGTTGACCAAGTGCGGCGACTTGTCTTGAAAAGACATGATCAAAGCCGTAGTCATTGCCCACAGCGGTCAAAATAGAGGTATCCGTGCTTAGCGACACGGCCGCTAGCGGCTGACGTTCACGCTCAAACCGCCCAACCATTTCCGCCACAAAATGTTGTGCATCAGCCGCTGAGCCACCGTTACCACAAGCCAATAAGCGTGACTTTTGCGTGACAGCCTGGTGGCAGCAATGGATCGCCTGCCCTAGGGGCTCAAGCAAGGTCTGTAAGGTGCGCTCAGTCACGGCGAGGTGATCTTCAAAATGTTGCGTCAACAAAGTTTGCAAAGTCATGGCATTCAGTTCGAGAGGTGATATATGTATTATCTCACGGGCTAGCCTAATCACACCGTTGTCGATCAGACAAAACGCGCACTACACTGGTTCCCTCTAACTTTTGAAGGCAGTCCATGCCCGAAATCACCGATTCCACAGAGCCCACTGAACCCTTGGCCGCGATCGAACCATCAATAGCCGCTTCGTGGCAGTCTCAACTCGAGCGCTTGCCTGGGCAGTATTGGCCCAAATCAACTTTGTATGTGGTGGCCACCCCGATTGGTAATTTGGCGGACTTAAGTCTTCGGGCTGGTTATGCCTTGCAATTGGCTGATGTTATTGCGGCCGAAGACACGCGGGCCACCCGGGTATTGTTGCAAGCTTGGGGTATACAGACCCCCATGCTTTCTTTACACCGGCATAACGAGCGCGAGCAACAGGCTGCGATCTTACAGCGTTTGGCTCAGGGCGAACGCGTGGCTTTGGTTTCTGACGCCGGTGCCCCCGCCATCAGTGACCCCGGGGGGTTTACGGTGCAAGCGGTGCGAGCAGCGGGTTTTGATGTGGTGGCTTTGCCTGGCGCGAGTGCCGTGACAACAGCCTTGATGAGTATCGGTTCGACCACCGACCAACACCCGGCTTTTTGTTTTTTGGGGTTTTTACCGCCAAAATCTGCCGCCCGACAAAAGCAATTGCGCGCTTGGACGAATTTTGACGGTACCTTGGTTTGGTTTGAGGCGCCCCATCGCATCAGTGCCATGCTTAAAGATTTACTGACCGTGTTTGGGCCAGCGCGGCAAGTCTCGTTGGCGCGTGAATTGACCAAACGCTTTGAGCAATGTGTGACCTTGCCCCTTGATCAAGTCGTGCAGTGGATTGCGGCGGACCGGTTTCGTGAGCAAGGTGAATATGTGGTTTTGTTGCATCCACCACAGGGTGGCCCTACTGGCATCGAAGACGAGGTGGCTTCACCGGCTGTAGACGCTTGGATGGACGCACTGCTGGCCCATGCATCAACGCGCGATGCCGCCAAAATCATGGCTCAAGCGCTCGGGCAACCGAAAGATGTTTGTTACGCGCGCTTGTTGGCGCGTACAAAGCACAATTGAGACACAAATTAACAGGACTAAGGCGTCGATAAGCTTGGGGACACACCAAGGGCTTGTCCAATGGGACTGGCCGCTTGCTCTGCTGCTTCGCGGCTGTTAAAGGGCCCTACCCGAACGCGATAAACCAGATCGGGACCCGTATCCACCTCAACGGGGACATTCACCGGTAGGCGCCCAGCGGCTTGGGTCGCCAAACTTTGGGCATTGGCCTGATCACGAAACGCCCCAATCTGCACAAACATCTGACCATTGCTGCTGGCTGTGCTGGGAGGGCTCGCGGGTCTGGGCGCGGGGCTGCTGGTCACAGCAGTGTCGGTATTGCGCCAAGTGCCCGCTCTGATTTGCTCAGGCATGATGCGTTCAACCACCACCTCGGCACTACCGGCTTGAACCATGCCAAGCCGATGGGCTGCGGCATAGGACAAATCGATCACGCGATTGTGCAGAAACGGACCGCGGTCATTGACACGAACAATCACACTTTGGCCATTGGAGACCCGTGTGACCCGAACGTAGCTGGGAATTGGCAGGGTGGTGTGAGCCGCGGTCATGGCAAACATGTCATAGCGCTCACCATTGGAGGTTGGATTGCCATGAAACTTGCGGCCATACCAAGAAGCGATGCCACGCTTGCGATAGGGTTGGCCACTGGTGTCTGGCACATAGCGCTTGCCCATGATGGTGTAGGGCCGGTTTGGACCACGCGCGAGTGGTTCAACGCGTGGTGTGGCATCAGCAATGCTGTCTAAGTTTGAGGGTGGATTTCGCGGTGGGCCATCGTCTTTGTAGTAGCCCCCGGTATTGCTGCCCCCGCAAGCCGTCAAAAAAATCACTGTTAAGAACACAGCGGCTCGGATGGCAAAGGTCGACAGTGAGCTGGCGTGCATATCTAAGTGCCCTTGGTTCGTTTCAGACCCGGTTGTTGACGATGCCTCACCAGTAGGTTCGGCATGTCGGCAAAGCGTTTGGCCAGCTCCTCAATGACATACACCGAACGGTGCTGGCCGCCGGTGCAACCGACGGCCAGTGTCAGGTAACTGCGCGTGTCTTGTGTGTAGCGGGGCAACCACTTGCGCGTAAAGGCCTCGATGTCATCAATCATTTGCTTGACGTCATCAAAACCGGAAAGCCACCTCGCCACGGGCTCATCATTGCCGGTTAACGGACGCAACTCGGGGTCGTAGTGAGGGTTAGGCAGGCAACGAACATCAAACACCAGATCGGCATCGCGCGCCGCACCTTGGCGAAACGCAAAAGACTCGAGTGTCAAAATGAGATTGGGCCGATCGACCGCCACAAAATCACGCATCCAATCGCGTAGTTGACCGGGCGTGAGCCCTGAGGTGTCAATCACGTGCTCTTGGGTGCGCAGCCGATCAAGCATGTCGCGTTCAAGGGCAATGCAATCACGCAAAGTCGGTGTTTGGCCTGTTTTGGTGATGGCCTTGGCCAAAGGGTGTTGGCGCCGCGATTCAGAATAGCGCTGAATCAAGGTGATGTCATTGGCATCTAGAAACACCACTCGAATCTGGGTGCCCATGGTGCGCTGGGCTGTGATGATGTCTGGCAGTTGACTCAAGTCACCTTGCGAACGGGCGTCGATGGCCACAGCCACGCGCGGAGCATCTGAATCGCGAGCACCGGCGATGAAGTCTTGAAGTAATTGCACGGGTAAGTTATCGACACACGCATAGCCTGCGTCTTCTAACCATTTGAGGGCGACTGATTTGCCTGACCCTGAAATGCCAGTGATGAGGACAACACTTTGAAGAACATCATGCGTGGTTGTTGTCACGGGCAATGGCCTCGGCTTGTTTTTCCATGAATTCTTGCAATGTATCGATACCGCGTAACTTCAAAATGGTGTTTCGTACGGCCGCCTCTACCAGCACAGCCAAATTGCGCCCCGCGGCTACCTGCAACATCACTTTGCTGATTGGCTCACCCAAGATGTCTTGGGTCATGTCTTGAATGGGTAAGCGTTCAAACTTTTCTTGTGCCGAGGCACGGACCAAGTGCACGATGAGTTTGAGTTTCATTTTGCGACGCACGGAGGTCTCGCCAAATATGGTACGAATGTTCAACAAGCCAAGACCGCGCACTTCCAGCATGTTTTGTAGCAGATCAGGGCAGTGCCCATCAATCACGTGGGGCGCCGTACGAGACAGTTCAACGGCGTCATCGGCAACCAATCCATGGCCGCGCGAAATAAGCTCTAAGGCCAGTTCACTTTTACCCAAACCAGACTCGCCGGTGATCATGACGCCCACACCCAGCACGTCGAGTAAAACGCCGTGTACGGTGATGGTTGGCGCAAATCGTTTGGCCAAATAGATGCGAAGCACTTCAATGACCATGGCCGCCGGCACGGGTGTGCCCAGCAGTGGTAACTGTTCTTGATCGCAGAACGCCATTAAGTCGGCTGGTGCATCCAAGCCGTCTGACACCAAGATGGCCGGAACACCACCTGAGGCGAGTTCTTCTAGGTGATGACGCCGTCGTTTGGCGTCAAAGCGGTTGTAATACGCCATCTCCTCGCGCCCAAAGACTTGGATTCGAGCCGGGTGGATGAGGTTGAGGTGACCAATCAGGTCAGCAGCGGCTCGACCGTCATCAGGGATGCGACGTTCAGCGCCGGCGTTACCTGCCAGCCACTCAAAAGCCACATCCTCGGCGTTGTCTTGCACGAGGTGTTGTACCGACAGCATCGTCGCCTCCGACTATTTACTCGCTAACGCGCTCGTGGCCGTTAACAATTCGTAAATGCGCATGGCATCAGTTTCGCGTCTTAACTGATCGAGAATCGACGACTCTGATAAACGCTGCGCAACTTCTGCGAGTATATCCAGATGTTGCTGTGTTGCGGCTTCGGGGACGATAAGAACCAGGATAAGATCAACAGGCTGCCCATCAGGGGAATCAAACGCCACGGGCTGGGCCAGTCGGGCAAAGGCCGCGCTTGGGCGATCAATATTTTTAACCCGCCCGTGAGGCACAGCGACACCGTGTCCTAAGCCTGTTGAGCCCAAGCGTTCTCGAGCGAACAAGCTATCAAACACGCTCGCTCGCTCGAGGCCTTGATGATTCTCGAACAATAACGACACTTGTTCGAGCGCCCTTTTTTTGCTGGTGACCGGAATATCTAAAACAACGTTTTCCGGGGACAGAATTTGCGACAAGAGTTTCATGCAGCAAATTATAAGGGTTTATGCGGCAGTGCAATAATTAAATACATAAGACTTTTTTAGATTTAATTTAACAGGAAAAGAGGTTAGATAAGCTCTTTTTCGGCGACGATCTGTCTTTTAGCGGGCGTCTGAAAATGACTTTGGGTTTTTTTCTTGTGGTCAACCACTTTACGGTCGACTTTATCGGTCAATAAATCAATCGCAGCGTACAAGTTTTCTTCTGCTGCTTCGCAGTGAATGTCCTTACCACGCAGGTGCAGGGTGACTTCAGCGCGGTGCTTTAGCGGCTCTAAAGAAAGAATGACCTTGGTGTCGATCACATGATCAAAATGTCGGCTGACGCGCTCAAGCTTGGTATTGATGTACTCACGAATTGCTGGGGTAACTTCCAGGTGATGACCAGTGATTTGCACATTCATATCGATCTCCTTTCGAGCAAGCGTTTCATGAACACAATGCTTAATGTTGCATTGTTATTTCAGTGTATCGAGTTGCTTCAGGAAATCAAGCCAGTAACCAAATAGTTACATTCTGAAATGTTCACCGAGGTAGACCCGTCTGACCGCTGGGTCATCGATGATCTGATCTGGGACGCCACTTGTGAGAACGGCCCCATCGCTGATGATGTAGGCTCGATCACAAATACCCAATGTTTCACGCACGTTGTGGTCTGTGATCAAGACCCCGATACCACGACTTTTTAGAAACCGCACGATGCGTTGAATCTCAATCACGGCAATCGGATCCACGCCTGCAAACGGCTCATCCAATAAAATAAAACGTGGGCTCGTGGCCAATGCTCGGGCGATCTCAACGCGTCGGCGTTCGCCGCCAGACAAAGACAGGGCACTGTTTTTTCTAAGGTGACTGATTTGCAATTCATCGAGCAACATTTCAAGCCGGGAGTTGATTTCTGCCTTACCAATGGTGCGGCCCTGGGCATCGATTTGGAGTTCTAGCACCGCCCGAATATTTTGTTCAACATTCAGGCGCCTGAAGACTGAAGCATCCTGCGGTAGGTAAGAAAGGCCGCGGCGCGCGCGTTTGTGTATCGGCAAACTGGTAATTGCAATCCCATCGATTTCAATTCGCCCTGCTTCGGCTTGCACCAAACCCACGATCATGTAAAAGCTCGTGGTCTTGCCGGCACCATTGGGCCCAAGTAAACCCACGACTTCGCCGCCGCTGACGTTAAGTGAGACATCTTGCACAACCATCCGGCCACCGTAAGACTTTCGCAAACCCACCACATCGAGTTTGCCAGTGCTGTTCAGGAGGTCGGGTGTGACGGCGATCTCGCTCATTAAGGTATCTCCGGTGCGGGCACCCCAGCGGGTAACTGCCCCTGAGCGTGAAGAACGCGACAGGCTTCGATCGCCGCTTCGATTTTGGCGCGAGGCTGTGCCACCGAACGAACCCGACCATCGGCTGTGTCGGCGTTGGTGCCACCGAAGGCTCGGTAGGTGTCCGTTTTTTGGTTGTAGCGAACCCGCTCGCCACTGATGGTGTCATACGGATTGCCGCAGATGTATCGCGTCACCCGTGCCTTGCCGATCAAATCAAAGGTTTCAGCTTTGCCATCATATTCGGCCCGCTCACCAATGCCCTCAAGCACTTTGTATTCCTCAGGCTGCTCTTGACGAATATAGACGCGTTTGCCCTCATCCATGGTAGCAATGCCAAACTGAAAGCCCTCGCTGTCTTCTCTCAAGTCCAGTGCATCAGCAGTGAGTGTTAAAAGCCCGCGCGTCATGACCACATCACCAGTAAAACGGCTGGTTTTTTTGGCGTCGTCATAAACCAAGGTATCCGACAAAATCTGAGTCGCAGGTTCCGGCTCCGTGTTGTCGTCTTTTTGGGTTGACAGGATGTTGATTTGGGCCAGTGCCATGGACATCCCGAATATAGGCGTGAGAAGCGTCAAAAGCGCAGTTGAAATGAACCTCATGGGGTCGAATTCTCCGTTTGTCTAGGGCTAATCTCAACGTCGGTAGACTGTTTTACGCTTAGTTCGCCTGTTTTATTGTCGTAGTGCATGCCGATACCCGATAGCCGCTTTCGACCATCGCGCGCCACAGCATAAAGGTCAGTGTAAGCAACGTCCTCGTCGACGAGCATCGTCATTTTTTCACTGCGCACATTCATCGGGTCAGTATCGTCTTTTTCTGGAAGACGAGACACAAAGGCGTCACCCATGAGCACGATGCGATTGCCCTCATCCAAAACCGTGCCCATGTTCGCGGTGCCTTGCGTGACACGACCTTCTTTGGGGACATTGGTGGCAACAGGATGGGTGATGTCATACGAACCATCATCAGGGAAGTGCTCCATGTATTGGCCCACCAAGCGGCTAATCGGCAAGCCGGCCTCATTGGTTCGAACCACGGTAAAGTTTCTCGACCAGCTGTCTGGTTCGTGGGTTTTCTTGGCGGCGGCTTCAATCACCACGGCCCGTTTGGTGTGTTCTGCAGCAACCCAGGTGCCAATCACCAGCGCCACTAAAATAACCACGGACATGATGGTGGGGAAGCGATCTTTCACGGGGCGCGCCTCATTGAACAGCACCGGGCAAACTCACGCCCGGCTGTAGAAAAGAGCCTAGCTTGCCTTGAGCGGCAAGGACCACGTCGCAACATTCGCGCACCGCACCTTGGCCGCCGGCAGCCGTGGTGACCCAATGGGCGCCTTGCGCCACATAGGCTGGTGCGCTGGGCACGGAAACGGCCAAGCCGGCACGTTGCATGGCCGCGAGGTCAATCAAATCATCGCCCATGTAGCCCACAGCGTCAGGTGCCAATCCCTCATCTAATGCCAGTTTTTTTAGGGCGGCGGCTTTATCACGCACGCCTTGATAGACATGTGATAAACCGAGTTCAGCACCACGGCGTGAAAGTATAACGCTGTCACGGGCGGTCATTAAGGCCACGATGATACCGCTCGCCGTGAGCATTTTGAGGCCATGGCCATCGAGCACATGAAACCGTTTCAGCGACTCACCTTGTTCACCATACCAAAGACTGCCGTCCGTTAAAACGCCATCAACATCAAACACCATCAGCCGAACTTTCTGTGCGCGTGCCACCACGTCGGCGGGAATACGGGCCAATACCAAGGCTTCAGCGGGGTGGGTAAAAAGCGCTTTCATATCACTTTGGCCGTCATCAGGTCGTGCATGTGTAGCGCGCCGACCAGTCGCCCCGTGTCATCGGCCACGAGTAATTGACTGATGCGCCGCTCATCCATGATGCTCGCTGCCTGCACAGCCAAGACATCGGGAGAAATGTGTTGTGGCGATGGTGACATGCCCGATTTGATGGGCACTTGGCGAATATCGCCTTGGGCTTCGATCAGGCGTCGCAAGTCACCGTCGGTGAAGATGCCGACGGCGCGTCCCGATGTATCGAGAACTGCGGTCATGCCCATGCCTTTCTTGGAAATCTCCATCAACGCTTGGGCCACTGAGGCCTCTTCGGCCACTGTCGGTAGCGCTGAGCCTTGGCGCATGATGTCGCGCACTCGGGTAATCAACCGCCGCCCCAAGGCGCCGCCAGGGTGCGCTCGGGCAAAATCTTCTTGATTAAAACCACGGGCCTGCAAAGTGGCCACCGCCAGTGCATCCCCCAAAGCCAAGGCTGCCGTGGTGCTGGTGGTTGGCGCCAAGTTCAGTGGGCAGGCCTCTTGCTCGACCCGAACGTGCAAATGAATGTCAGCGAGTTTGGCCAACTCAGAGCCCGGGTGCCCGGTCATGGCAATCACCGGTACTTTCAAGCGCTGAGCGCTCGGGAGGATCATGAGCAATTCATGCCCGCTGCCTGAGTGCGAAAGGGCCACCAACACGTCATTGGCCGTCAGCATACCCAAGTCGCCATGCAGCGCTTCGGCGGCGTGCATGAAAAGCGCCGGCGTGCCGGTCGAGGCCAGTGTGGCGGCGAGTTTACGGGCCACGTGGCCGGTCTTGCCCAAGCCACAAACCACCACTCGCCCCTGGCACGCCAAAATCAATCGAACGGCATTCACGAACGCGTCGTCAAGCTGTTCACCAAGCGACTGCAGGGCTTGCGCCTCAAGAGCGAGGGTTTGTTGGCCCGCCAGCAAAATAGCGGCGTCGGAGTTTTGTGGGACTGTCATGCGTTGATTTTAGCCTAGTCACTTCACCATGGACATGATTGAATTTGGGCGCTGATGAAGGCCGTTATGCTAAAACCAGTCCCATCTCAACGATTTTAGCTGGAGCTGGCATGGCCCACCCCAAACCTGACGCCCAAACCTTCGCCGCACCCCAGTGGGGTACCCCTTTAACGCCGGTGGCCAAGCGAGTCATGTTGCTGGGCTCGGGTGAATTGGGTAAAGAGGTGGTGATTGCCCTACAGCGTCTCGGCGTTGAGGTGGTGGCCGTCGATCGTTACCCCAATGCCCCAGCGCACCAAGTGGCGCATCACGCCGAGGTGGTCGACATGACCGACAAACGCGCCCTAGCGGCGGTCATTGACCGGTATCAACCACACGTGATCGTGCCAGAAATCGAAGCCATCGCCACAGACTTACTGGTCGAGATCGAAGGGCGCCTTCAAAACGGACAAGCCTTGCAAGTGGTGCCAACGGCGCGCGCTGCTCAACTGACCATGAACCGCGAAGGTATCCGTGAACTGGCGGCTCAAACCTTGGGTTTGCCAACCTCACCGTATCGCTTCGCAGATAACCTGACGCAATTAACCGAAGCCGCCCAAGCGGTCGGGTTTCCCTGCGTGATTAAGCCCATCATGTCCTCATCAGGCAAGGGCCAAAGCGTGGTGCGCGATGCCAGTGATTTGGCCGCCGCCTGGGACTTGGCGATGAGCGCTGGCCGTGTCGAAGGGGTTCGAGTCATCGTCGAGGGGTGGGTGACGTTTGACTACGAAATCACTTTACTGACCGTGCGAGCACGTGGCGTGGATGGCCGCATTGAGACGCATTTTTGCCCACCGATTGGTCATCAGCAAGTCAACGGCGACTATGTCGAAAGTTGGCAGCCACAAGCCATGCCGCCAGAGACGTTGGTTCGCGCCTGTGAAATGGCACAAGCCGTTACCGAGGCCCTCGGTGGTTTGGGTCTTTTTGGGGTGGAGTTGTTTGTCAAAGGCGGGGAGGTTTGGTTTTCTGAGGTCAGCCCCAGACCACACGACACGGGCTTGGTGACGCTGGTGACACAAACTCAAAGCGAGTTCGAATTGCACGCGCGTGCGCTTTTGGGCCTTCCGGTCTCGGTCAGTTTGCGCTCGCCAGGGGCGAGTCGCGTCATTTACGGCGGGGTTGATGCTCAAGCCGTGATGTTTGAGGGGTTGGCCAATGCATTGGCCGCACCGGGCACTGATTTGCGCCTGTTCGGTAAACCCGAGTCATTCGTCAAGCGCCGTTTGGGTGTGGGTTTGGCCGCTGCTGATACGGTCGAGGTGGCGCGAGAGCGTGCCCGAGCCGTCGCTCTAGCTGTAAAGGTCACCGCAGCAAACTGATGGTCGCGGGTTTATAAAAATAAGCGATAGGCTGGGTTTTCAGTTTCATTCCACGAAGGGTAGCCAACATCGCTTAAAAACGACTTGAAGCGGCCCTTTTGGCCGGCTGGGATTTGAATGCCCACCAAAATCTGGCCGTAATCTGCGCCTTGGTTGCGATAGTGAAAGAGGCTGATGTTCCATTCAGGACGCACGTTGTTTAAGAAACGCATCAGCGCACCGGGACGCTCTGGAAATTCAAAGCGGTACAGCACCTCGTTCTCGGCCAGCGGTGAACGCCCGCCCACCATGTGTCGCAGGTGGGTCTTGGCCATCTCATCATGGGTTAAATCGATCGTGGCAAACCCATGTTGACGGAACTCTTTGGCCAAGCGCGTGGGTTCTTGGGCTTGGTTGATTTGGATGCCCACAAACACGTGCGCTTTTTTGGCGTCTGAAATTCGGTAATTGAACTCAGTCACATTGCGTGGGCCCACCAATTCGCACAATTGCTTAAAGCTGCCGCGCTCTTCGGGTAATGTGATGGCGAATAATGCCTCTCGGGCTTCACCGACGTCGGCACGTTCGGCCACAAATCGCAGCCGATCAAAGTTCATGTTGGCCCCGCAGGCGATGGCCACCAATGTTTTGTCTTTCCAGTGATGCGTTTGTGCATACTGCTTGGCGCCAGCCACGGCCAAGGCGCCCGCGGGCTCTAGGACGCTGCGCGTGTCTTGGAACACGTCTTTGATGGCCGCACAAATGGCGTCAGTATCCACCACCACAAAATCATCCACGTACTGTCTCGTCAAGCGAAACGTTTCAATCCCAACTTGCTTGACAGCAGTGCCATCAGAGAACAAGCCCACTTCTGACAAACGAATCCGCTTACCCGCTTTGATACTGCGCACCATGGCATCAGAGTCTTCGGTTTGAACCCCAATGATTTTTATCTCAGGTCTTAATTCTTTAACGTAGGCGGCCACGCCGCTGATCAAGCCACCACCGCCAATCGCCACAAAGATGGCGTCAATCGGGCCCGGGTGTTGCCGTAAAATCTCCATCGCGACTGTGCCTTGACCCGCAATCACATCGGGGTCGTCAAAGGGGTGCACGAAGGTCATTTGCTCAACAGCTTGTATTTCAGTGGCCTTGTCAAAAGCATCTGAATAGCTGTCACCATGTAGCACCACTTCGGCGCCAAGGCGTCGCACGGCCTCAATCTTGACCGGAGGGGTGGTGGTGGGCATCACAATCACGGCCCGACAGCCCAGCTTGCGGGCTGATAACGCCACACCTTGGGCGTGGTTACCAGCCGACGAGGCGATCACGCCGCGTGCCAACGCACTCGGGCTAAGATGAGCCATCTTGTTGTAAGCGCCACGCAGTTTGAAACTAAAGACCGGTTGCGTGTCTTCGCGCTTGAGCCAAACCGTATTGGCCAGCCGCGCTGACAAGTTCGGGGCCACTTCAAGCGGTGTTTCAAGCGCCACATCGTAGACTTTAGACGTCAGAATGCGTTTTAGATAATCCGTTGACATAAAACCAGCATGAACTTGAAAATTGAATTATCCCATGGACGCGGCGCCAGCAGCGCAACAAGCCTGCCGGTGCGTCGCCGCTCATGATCACCGGGCTGCTTTCATTGTTTACTGCCGGCCTATTGGCCGCCACCCTTTTGCCGTTCGGCTCCGAGCCGGTTGTCGTGACCTACCTGCTCACCCAAGGGCCGTTTACAACGATGGATCGGGTTTGGGTGGTGATTGCCGCAGGAACAGGCAATACCATTGGTGGGGCCATCAGTTATGGCATGGGACGTGGGGCGATCAACATTTGGCAGCGGTATCGCTCGAGCCCAGTAAAACCATCAAAGCCGCCAGCACAACAACAAAAAAGAAGCCTAAAACATGCTCGCGCCTGGCTGGATCGTTGGGGCCCTGCTGCGCTCATCATGTCTTGGCTACCGGTGGTGGGTGACCCGCTGTGCTTGGTTGCCGGTGGCTTACGCTTGTCATTTGGTTGGTGTTTGTTTTGGATGGCGATCGGCAAATTCGCGCGTTATACGTTCCTGGTGTGGGCAGTACTGGCTTTTTAGAGCAAACCCGGGCTTTTGGCCGTTCGGGGGTCTGGTGCGGATTGGATCATGAATTTTGACCGAGTTAAGGCATCTTTACTTTAAAATGTCGATTTAAGGGCCCACGACCAGAGAACCAACCCACCCATGAATGCCCCCATTGCCAGTCATTTACTCGCTACCCACGCCCCAGCTCAAGCCGAGCAAAGGCTGCGCGAAATACCTTACAACTACACTTCGTTTTCAGATAAAGAAGTGGTGATGCGCCTGCTCGGTGAGCAGGCGTGGCATTGGTTAAGCGAACTGCGTGCGCAACGCCAAACGGGGCGCTCGGCGCGCATGCTTTACGAAGTATTGGGTGATATTTGGGTGGTTCAACGCAACCCTTATCTCCAAGACGATTTGCTTGAGAACCCCAAACGGCGCAAGTTGCTGATCCAAGCCTTGCGTCATCGCTTAAACGAAATTGATCAACGTCGCGCTTCAGATAACTTGTCGCGCGATGAGAAGGTCGCGGGTTTGCTGATACAGGCGAGCCAAGCGGTCAGTACCTTTGAGGCGACCTTTGAGCAAACGGCTGAGCTTCGTCGTCAAGTGCTGAAAGTATTGGGCAAACTCACCAAAAAAGACAACGTCAAGTTTGATGGTCTATCGCGCGTCTCACACGTGACAGATGCCACCGACTGGCGCGTTGAGTATCCATTTGTGGTGCTCACCCCTGACACTGAAATTGAAATGGCCAGCTTGGTGCGCGGTTGCATTTCGCTGGGCTTGACCATCGTCCCGCGTGGCGGTGGCACCGGTTACACCGGTGGTGCCTTGCCTTTGACTTGGCGCTCGGTGGTGATCAACACAGAAAAGCTCGACACCTTGGGTGCCGTGCAAATGAGCACGTTACCTGGGGTGGCTGAGCCAGTGGCCACGATTCGCTGCGGCGCTGGTGTCGTCACGCGTCGCGTGGCTGAGGCGGCCGAAGGGGCGGGATTTGTTTTTGCGGTTGATCCGACCTCAGCCGATGCGTCTTGCGTGGGCGGTAACGTGGCCATGAACGCAGGCGGCAAAAAAGCCGTGTTGTGGGGCACAGCTTTAGATAACTTGGCTTGGTGGCGCATGGTTGACCCCCAAGGCAACTGGCTTGACATCACCCGCTTAGAGCACAATCGCGGCAAAATTCATGACGCCGCCTTGGCTAAGTTCGAACTCCTTTGGTCTGACGGTCGCTACGCGCCTGGTAGCAAACCCCTTAAAACCGAAGTGCTGTCGATCAAAGGTCAGCAGTTTCGCAAAGTGGGTTTGGGCAAGGACGTGACCGATAAGTTCTTGTCGGGTTTGCCTGGCGTGCAAAAGGAAGGCTGTGATGGATTGATTGTGGCCGCAACCTGGATCTTGCATCGTATGCCTAGTCATACCCGGACAGTGTGCTTGGAGTTTTTTGGGCAAGCACGCGATGCCATCCCATCGATTGTTGAAATCAAGAACCACCTAGATGCCACGGGCCGCAACAACGGCGCCATTTTGGCGGGCCTTGAGCACCTCGATGAGCGCTACCTTCGCGCCGTGGGCTACGCCACCAAAAGTAAGCGCGGTGGTTTTCCGAAGATGGTATTAATTGGCGATGTGGTGGGTGACGACGATAACGCGGTGGCGGCGGCCTGTAGCGAAGTGGTGCGCATGGCCAACACCCGTCATGGCGAAGGCTTTGTGGCCGTCAGTGCACAAGCCCGTAAAACCTTTTGGCTTGACCGCGCCCGCACGGCGGCCATTGCACGCCATACCAATGCCTTCAAAATTAACGAAGACGTGGTGATTCCTCTGAACCGTATGGGTGAGTACACCGACGAGATCGAACGCATCAACATCGAACTGTCCACGCGTAACAAATTGCGCTTGCTAGACGCTTTACAAGCGCGCTTGGCTGAACCCCTGACAGTGGCCAAACTTGACTCTGGTGACGGTGAGGCCATGAGTCGTGAAGATTGGCTGACCGATCGGTGTTCACAGGCCAATGCCATGATCGATGCGGTTCGCCATCGTTGGCACTGGGTCTTGACGCACCTCGATGAGCCCTTGGCTAATGTTGAGTTAGCGCTGGTGGCGCATGGCTTGGATCACCTGATGCCTGCTGTTCAGGCCCGATTGGCTGAGCAACCGACTGCAACACTGTTTGATCTGGTGCAAGACCGTACTTTGCGTATTTCATGGAAAGTCGAGGTGCTCAAGCACTTAGAAGACACGTTTGGCGGCACCTCGTTGGCACCCGTTTTAGCCGAACTGTTGGCTGTTCACGCTCGAGTGTTAAAGAGTCGCGTCTTTGTGGCCTTACACATGCACGCCGGCGATGGTAATGTACATACCAATATTCCAGTCAATTCGGATGACTATGGGATGCTCAATGAGGCCAACGAGACGGTGGCGCGCATCATGCAAATTGCGCGCGATTTGGATGGCGTGATTTCTGGTGAGCATGGCATTGGCCTGACCAAGTACGAGTTTTTGACCAAAGAAGAATTGGCGCCATTTCAAAGCTACAAGCGCCAGGTCGATCCCAACAACCACTTCAACGCCGGCAAACTCATGCCAGGCGCAGACTTGCGTCATGCTTGGACGCCTAGCTTTGGATTGATGGGTCACGAATCACTCATCATGCAACAAAGCGAGCTTGGCGCCATCAACGCATCCATCAAAGACTGTTTGCGCTGCGGCAAATGTAAGCCCGTCTGTGCCACACACGTGCCACGCGCCAATTTGCTTTATTCGCCACGCAACAAAATCTTGGCGACCTCGTTGCTGATCGAAGCCTTTTTATACGAAGAGCAAACCCGACGCGGTATCAGCTTGAAGCATTGGGAAGAATTTGAAGATGTGGCCGATCACTGCACGGTCTGCCACAAATGCTTTAACCCCTGTCCGGTGGATATCGATTTTGGGGAAGTCTCGATGAACATGCGGGCGGTTTTGCGCCGCATGGGTCGCAAGTCCTTTAACCCCGGTACGACTGCGGCCATGTTCTTTTTGAATGCCAAAGACCCTGCCACGATTAACCTGACCCGCCAAGCCATGGTGGGTATTGGTTACAAAGCGCAACGCTTGGCCAATGATGTGTTATCAAAGTTCGCCCGTAAACAGACCGTGCAACCGCCTTCCTCTGTTGGTAAGGCGCCACTGCTTGAGCAAGTGGTGCATTTTGTGAACAAAAAAATGCCAGGCGGCTTACCCAAAAAAACCGCCCGCAAGTTATTGGACATTGAAGACGCCAACTATGTGCCAATCATCCGCGATCCCCAAAAAACGGATGCAGAGACAGAAGCCGTTTTTTATTTCCCAGGTTGTGGCTCTGAGCGTTTGTTTTCTCAGGTCGGGCTCGCTACCCAAGCCATGTTGTGGCATGTGGGGGTGCAAACGGTATTGCCACCGGGTTATCTCTGTTGTGGCTATCCGCAGCGCGGCAATGGGATGAAAGACAAAGCCGATCAAATCATCACAGACAATCGCGTGCTGTTTCACCGAGTGGCCAACACGCTAAATTATCTCGATATCAAGACGGTTGTGGTTAGCTGTGGCACTTGCTACGACCAACTGTCAGGATACGAGTTTGAAAAGATATTCCCGGGGTGCCGCTTGATTGACATTCACGAGTACTTGCTTGAGAAGAACGTCAAACTTGAGGGTGTGGGTGGGGTGCGATACATGTATCACGACCCATGTCACACACCGATGAAACTGCAAGATCCCATGAAGACGGTGCGCGCGCTCGTCGGCGAGGACGCCATCAAAACCGACCGTTGTTGCGGTGAGTCGGGTACCTTGGCCGTGACGCGGCCCGATATCTCGACCCAAATTCGATTTCGCAAACAAGAAGAGCTCGACAAAAACTTGGCCACGATCGCTGAGGACGGCTTTAACGGTGAGGTCAAGGTCTTAACATCCTGCCCATCCTGCTTGCAAGGGTTGTCGCGGTTTGAAGCCGATACCAGCGCCAAAGCCGATTACATCGTGGTTGAGATGGCCAAGCATATATTGGGCCCGACTTGGCT
>ERZ887849.483-NODE-483-length-42667-cov-9.408969_pt1 | contig 42667 bp, 37 predicted proteins | sample MGYA00521267_ERZ887849 | MGnify/ENA primary metagenome ERZ887849 (study PRJEB32303, sample SAMEA104408601) | aquatic metagenome | biome: Brackish water; feature: Pelagic; material: water | place: Baltic Sea | collected 2014-06-06T16:11:00 | depth 2,863 m ... | reverse complement strand
CGGAAATAGATGCCGCGCACATATTCGCGCCAGCCGATGATCTGGCGGATGAACCCTTCGGCTGCATTGATCGGCACATCACCTGCCGCCCATGCCTTCTCCGCCCGCTCGCAAAGCTCCAGTGGGCCAAGCAAACCGACATTCAGATAGGGCGACAAAAGCGAGTGATGCAGGAACCTGTCGCCTTGCAGCATCGCGTCCTGCGTATCGCCAAATTTCGGCAGCAGATGGGCGATGAAATGATCCATCGCCTTGAGCGCCTGCCCCCGCGTCACGGCAAGGCCAAACGCCTCCAGCTTTCCGAAATTATTGCCAAACCTGCGCGCCACGAGGCTGAGCACATCTTGCGTGATCGCATCCTCGCGGAACCGGGCGGGGCGGGCGCGGAACATGTCGGTGGTGGCGCGCTTGCGGTTGTCATGGTCGAAATTCCACTTGCCCCCGGCGGGCTGATCCCCGTCCATCATGAGCCCCGTCTTGCGGCGCATCTCGCGGTAGAAAAATTCCATCCGAAGCTCTTTGCGCCCCTCGGCCCAGGCATCGAACTCCTCGGTCGAGCACAGGAACCGATCATCGCCCAGCAGGGTCACCTTGAGCGGCATCTCCTCCAAAGCGGCGAGCAGCCGCCATTCGCCCGGTTGCGTGGCCAGAACCTCCGATCCGCCGTGGGTCTCAGCAGCGGCCAGAAGCGCTTCGGGGATGGAGCGGGGGGCGTCCTTGTCGTCGAGCTTGGTGTAGTGAACCTGCCAACCCTCATCGCGCAATTCTTCGGCAAAATGGCGCATGGCCGAGAGGATAAAGGCAATCTTCTTGGGGTGATGCGGGACATAACCCGTCTCCTCGGCCACCTCAGCCATCACGACCACGTCGCGCCCACGCTCAGCTTCTCCAAGGGCACTCAGACCCCGGCTCAGCTGATCCCCGAGCACCAGAACCAATCGTGTCACCACGCGATCCTTTCCGCCTGCCAGTCGTAGAAATTCCCGCTATCCGCAGGCGTCAGGCCGTCGATCACGCGCAACAGATTTTCGGCAGACGTCTGCGGCGCCACGGCCGGATGCCGCCCGCGATACTCAGCGGTGAAGGAGGTAGCCACGGTGCCGGGATGCAGCGCGGTGACAATCGCCTCGCGGTGGCTGCGGGCAATCTCAATCGCGCCAGACCGCAACACCTGATTGAGCGCCGCCTTGGACGCGCGGTAGGAATACCAGCCCCCGAGGCGATTGTCCCCGATGGACCCCACCCGCGCCGAAAGCGCCGCAAAAACCGACCGCCCCTTGCGCGGCAAAAGACGCGGGGCGTGCGCCAAAATCAAAGCCGGACCGATTGTGTTGATCGCGAACTGCATAGCCATCGCACCCGCATCCAAATCCTTGAGCGATTTCTCAGGATCACCCAACGCGCCCGAGGCCACAAAAACCAAATCAAACGGTCCATCCAAAGCCCCCAAAACGCGCGCGACCGAGGCCTCGTCCGTCAGGTCCAGCCCATCCACAGAGCGCGACAAGGCTGTCACCGAAACGCCGCGCGCCACAAGTGTCGAGGCAATCGCCTGCCCGATTCCGCCAGAGGCGCCTATGATCAAAGCCCGTTCCATAGACAACAGACTTTAGCCTAAGATTTGGGCAGATCAACGCTCTGGTATACAAAAATATACACTTTCCATTCGGAAATCTCGCGCCTATGGTGCACCCCATGTTGACCGCCACGCATATCCTTGGTGCCGCCCCCGCTCCGTCGCGGGCGCATGGCCTTTGCCTGGCTCTCCTAACCCGCCTCTGAGCGTGCCGGAACTGGTGCGACCGCTCAGAGGATGCGCCTTCTCGCGCCAAAGGCTTTAGGACAAACAAAGAGATCAAAACATGACCGATTCAACACAACAGACAGCCATGGCTGACGGCAAAGACCGCGTGGTGATTTTCGACACCACCTTGCGCGACGGTGAGCAATCGCCGGGTGCGACCATGACCCACGAAGAAAAGCTGGAGATCGCGGGCCTCTTGGACGAGATGGGCGTGGATATCATCGAGGCCGGCTTCCCCATCGCCTCCGAGGGCGATTTCCGCGCCGTAAGCGACATTGCCGAACGAACGGAATCTTCCGTCATCTGCGGCCTCGCCCGCGCGCAAATCCGCGATATCGACCGCTGCTGGGAGGCGGTGAAACACGCGCGTCGCCCGCGCATCCACACCTTCATCGGCACCTCACCCCTGCACCGCGCGATCCCGAACCTCACCCGCGATGAGATGGCCGAACGTATCCACGAGACGGTGACCCACGCGCGCAACCTGTGTGACAACGTGCAATGGTCGCCGATGGACGCCACGCGCACCGAATGGGATTACCTCTGCCGCGTGGTGGAGATTGCGATCAAGGCGGGTGCCTCCACGATCAACATCCCCGACACGGTGGGCTATACCGCCCCGGTCGAGAGCGCCGATCTCATCCGCCGCCTCATCGCCGAAGTGCCCGGTGCGGATGAGGTTATCTTCGCCACCCATTGTCACAATGATCTGGGCATGGCCACGGCCAACTCGCTGGCTGCCGTGGCGGGCGGGGCGCGCCAGATCGAATGCACGATCAACGGCCTGGGCGAGCGGGCGGGCAATACCGCGCTGGAAGAGGTCGTGATGGCCATGAAAGTGCGCGGCGATATCATGCCCTACTCCACCGGCATCGACACCACCAAGATCATGAACATCTCACGCCGCGTGGCTGCCGTCAGCGGCTTTGCCGTGCAGTTCAACAAGGCCATCGTGGGCAAGAACGCCTTTGCGCACGAATCCGGCATCCACCAGGACGGAATGCTGAAAAACGCCGAGACGTTTGAAATCATGCGCCCCGAGGATGTGGGCATCGCAGGCACCTCCCTGCCCTTGGGCAAACATTCGGGCCGGGCCGCACTGCGCGCCAAGCTTAAGGATCTGGGCATTGAGGTGGGCGATAACCAACTGAAGGATATCTTCTTTCGGTTCAAGGATCTCGCCGACCGCAAGAAGGAAGTTTACGACGATGACATCCTCGCACTGGTCCGCACCAGCGGTGAAGGTGAGGATCATCTGGAGTTGATCAACCTCAAGGTCATCTGCGGCACCGGCCCGGCCGAGGCCGTTCTGGAAATGGAAGTGGATGGCGTGGAGCACAGCGCGACCTGCGAGGGCGACGGGCCAGTGGATGCGACCTTCAAAGCCGTGCGCGCCATCCATCCCAATGAGGCCCGGCTGCAACTCTATCAGGTGAACGCCGTCACGGAAGGCACCGATGCACAGGCCACGGTCAGCGTGCGGCTTGAGGAAAACGGGATGATCGCGACGGGACAATCGGCGGATACCGATACGGTCGTCGCCTCCGCCAAGGCCTATATCAACGCTCTCAACCGCCTGATCGTGCGGCGCGAGAAAACGGGCGGCGATACAGCTGAGGTTAGTTACAAGGACCTCGCATAACCGCACAAGCGGGCCGGAGGACACCCTCCGGCCCAGCTAATTTATTCGGTGATCATATAGATCTTGCGCAGTGTCTCTGTGATTTCCCAGACCATCTTCTTGCCCTTGGGAATAAAGAAGCTGTCGCCTGCGACCAGATGCTCGGCGGTGCCGTCTGCATGTGTCACGGTGATCTTGCCCGACACGATCGTCATCAACTCATGCACCGGATAGGCGTCGATCACCTCGTGGGTGGGCGCACATTCCCATACGCCTGAATAGGTCGTCTCAGCCTCGTTGATGTAATGCGTGCGGTTCAATTCCGTGTGGTCATCGGTTGTGAAGGCTTCCACCTCAACCATAGACGCGGGCTTCATGTCCGAAGGGTTTGGGTCGATCCGAAACGGGATGTTGGTCATTCAAGGTCTCCTCTGTTGCGCCCACTCCCACGGGCGCGTGTACTGACCCAGAGTCGACGTGACCTGAGCGTCGTTAACATCACCTGTCTTTGTGATTCGCGCCACCAGTCCGCGCTTTTTATCGTCAATAACCTCGGTGACATGAGCGCGTAGGTCAGCATTCTCCAACGCTGAATCATAAATCCGCGTGATTGCCCGCTTGCGCAGATCGGGTTTGAACACCTTTCCCACGGCGGTTTTGGGCAACTCGGCCAGGATTTCCACATGTTTGGGATGTGCCGCCCGTTCGTGCACATGGGCTTTGCAATGTGCGCGCAGATCCTCCGCTGTGGCCTCTCCACCCTCCACAAGCTCCACATAGACGCACGGGACCTCACCCGAATGGGCATCCGGCTGACCTATGGCGCCAGCGATTGCGACCGCTGGATGTGCCATCAGCGCCTCTTCAATCTCGGCAGGGTCAATATTATGCCCGCCACGGATGATCAGATCCTTCTGCCGTCCGGTGATCCACAGATAGCCATCCACATCAATCCGGCCCAGATCGCCGGTACGCAGGTATGACTCCGTGTGATAGAGATCGCGATTCTTCGCGGCCTCAGTATAGGTGCGACCCACATGAACGCCGGGGCTGGAGATGCAAATCTCACCCACCTCATCCGCATCGCATTCTGTCGGCCCATCGGGTCCCGTGTGAAAAATCTTCACATCCGTATAGGGGAAAGGCACACCAACCGAGCCTACCTTCTTGTCGCCCTCAGGCGGGTTGCACGACACGAGGCACGTAGCCTCGGTCAGGCCATAGCCTTCGATCACGGTAACACCTGTGGCGCTCTCGAACCGGGTGAAAAGCTCCATCGGCATGGGCGCAGAGCCGGAAAACGCGTTGCGCACGGTCGAGAGGTCCGCATCCACCTTGCGCTGCATCAGGGCCGCAACAGCGGTCGGCACGGTGATGATGAAGCTGATCTTCCAACGCTCGCAGAGCTTCCAGAAATTGTCGAACACCCCCTCGCCGCGATAGCCCGCTGGCGTGGGGAAAACCCCATGCGCGCCCGATTTGATCATCGCCATCAGGATCACATGACACGCAAACACATGAAAAAGCGGCAGCGGGCACATCACATTATCCGTCTCATTGAACAACAGCGTCTGCCCGACCCATCCGTTGTAGATCATCCCGCCATAGGTATGTTGCGCCACCTTCGGCATGCCCGTGGTGCCCCCTGTGTGGAAATAGGCCGCGACACGATCCTGGCCACGGTCGCTGAAATCGAGCGCTTTGCTCTGGCGCGCCATTTCCTTACCGAAATCCTTGACCGCAGCATGATGCGCGACAGGGTTCTTGGGCCGAATCAGGGGCACGATCCAGCTTTTGGGCGGGGAAAGATAGCCGTTGAGATCAATCTCCAGAACGGTCTGCACGCCGGGTGCAAGGCGCACGGCCTCGGCCGTTTTCTGCGCCACATCCGTTTTGGGAAAGGCCCTGAGCGTGACGACTACCTTCGCGTTCGTCTCGCGCAGGATGGAGGCGATCTGCTCCGGTTCCAGCAGCGGGTTGATCGGATTCACGATCCCCGCAACCATGCCACCAACCGTGGCCACAGCCGTCTCCAGACTATTGGGCAGGATAAGGGCCACCACATCTGTCTCCAACACACCCAGAGCCCGAAAGAGATTCGCAGCCTGACAAACCTGCTCGTGAAAGCCGCGCCAAGTCAGGGTCTGGGCCTTGTCCGTGGGACCGGACAAAAGCTGATAGCTCAGCGCAGGACGGTCGGGGAATTTCTGCGCGGTCTGCGACAGCATTGCGAAAACGGTCGCGGGCCTCTCGCGCGCGTCCCAGGGCATCTCGTCTTGAAGCGCAAGCACATCATCGCGATTCACAAAGCTCATGGTGTTTCCTTCTCGGACTGGCCCAGGCCACTCTCCGGGGCGCATGGGGCCGTTTGTCGCAGCGTGGGCGGGAACAGCATATCAATCAAGCGGAACGCTACGTTTTCACGGGCCAAATACAAAAGGTGATTTTCCGCAAGACAAACACTTGACTATTTTAGTCGGATACCGTTCTTTACCCGAGTAAATCACTCAGACAACACCACGGGAGCCCCCAATGAAGCGTTTTGCAACCCGCCTGACCGCGGCACTTTCCCTCTCCGCCATGGCCGCCACCGCCATGGCCGCCGAGGTCAATGTCTATTCCTCACGCCACTACGACACGGACGACGCGCTCTATGCCAAGTTCACGGAAGAAACGGGCATCGAGGTCAACCGGATCGAGGGCAAAGCCGATGAGCTGATGGCCCGCATCGAGGCCGAGGGCGCCAACAGCCCCGCCGATGTGTTCATCGCCGTGGACGCGGGCCGCATGTTCCGCGCCGCAGATGCCGGTATGTTGCAAGCGGTTGACTCGGACGTTCTGAGCACCAAAATCCCTGCGCATATCCGCCACCCCGAAAACCTGTGGTTCGGCGTGAGCCAGCGCGCACGCGTCATTTTCTACTCCAAGGACCGCGTCGAGAACCCGCCGCAGACCTATGAGGAGCTCACGGACGAAAAGTGGAAGGACAGCATCTGCATCCGCACCTCGTCCAACATCTACAACCTGTCGCTTCTGGCATCGATCATCCACGCCGATGGCGAAGAGGCTGCGAAGGAATGGGCCGCAGGCGTCAACGCCAACCTCGCCCGCGCGCCTCAAGGTGGAGACACGGATCAGCTGCGCGGGATTATCTCGGGCGAGTGTGATCTGGCCGTCTCCAACCACTATTACTACCTGCGCGGGTTTGATCAGGACATCGAAGGCCTCACGGCCGAGATTGATCAGCTTGGCTGGGTCTGGCCCAACCAGAGCGACCGCGGCGTGCACATGAACGTGACAGGCGTAGGCATGCTGGCCAATGCGCCCAACACGGATGAGGCAAAAGCCCTGATGGAATTCTTCACATCCGAGTTCGCGCAGCGCCACTTTGCCGAGCAGAATAACGAATACCCCGCCGTGCCCGGTATCCCGCTGGACGATGACACCGCGCGCATGGGCTATTTCATCATCGACAATGACACGCCCACCGAGGTCTACGGCTCCAACGCGGCCCGCGCTCAGGCGATCTTCAACGAAGTGAATTTCCCGTAAATCGCGGTCACTGAAAGCCAAAGCCGGGGGGCGACGCGCCTCCCGGCTTTTTTGTGACGAAAGCTCAGCGCGCCCGCAGCACCGCGCCCGGGTTCATGATCCCCAGCGGGTCGAGCGCATCCTTGATCGCACGCATCGCCGCGAGCTTCGCCGGATCACCGTATGTCTCAAGATCGGCAACCTTCAGCCGCCCGATCCCGTGCTCGGCGCTGACCGAACCACCCATGGAATGGACCAGATCATGCACCACCGTCTTGATCGCCTCGCGCTGATCCACGTGATCGGCGCGGGTTTTGCCGGGCATGGGAAAGACGTTGTAATGCAGGTTCCCGTCGCCCAAATGTCCAAAACAATTGATCCGGAACGCACCCAACGCGGCAATCGCCGGACCGCCTTGCACCATAAACTCTGCCACAGCACCCAGTGGCACTGAGATGTCATGCGAGCTGACCGCGCCGATGCGCCGGTTGCCCTCGGGGATACGCTCGCGGATCTCCCAGAAGTCGCGGCGCTGCGCCTCAGATTGCGCAATCATACCGTCGCTGACCAGCCCGGCCTCCACCGCCTCACCAAAGAGCGTCTCAAGCGCCTGCGCCGGATCAAGGCCACGCGCCAAACCTACGTCGATGAGGACGAACCATTCAGGCGGCGCAGCAAAGGGTTGGCGCAATTCCGGCATCGTCTCGGCCAAAAATTCGAGGCCTTGACGATGCATCAACTCAAACGCGCTCACCCCCTCGCCCATGTGATCACGCGCCAAAGCCAGAAGGCTAAGTGCTGCGGCAGGGCTTTCCACGACCATCAGCGCGGTCCCCTCGCCCGCCGGGCGTGGCACGAGCTTCAACGCGGCGGCGGTGATGACGCCCAGCGTGCCCTCGGACCCGATCAAAAGGTTGCGCAGATCGTAGCCCATGTTGTCCTTGCGCAAGCGGCGCAGCCCGTGCCAGATCGTGCCATCGGGCAGCACCGCCTCCAGCCCCAGACACAGATCGCGCGCATTGCCATAGCGCAGCACATTGACGCCCCCCGCATTGGTCGCCAGAAGCCCGCCCACACGAGCCGATCCCTTGGCCGCGATGCTGAGCGGGAAGAGCCGCCCCACCGCGCCCGCCGCATCATGCACGTCCGACAGGATCGCCCCGGCCTCAACGACCATCACGTTTTCCTCCGGATACGTCTCGCGCACCCGGTTCATCCGCTCAAGGCTCAGCAGGATCGGCGCGGGGCCATCCGGCGTGATCTGCCCGCCGACAAGACCCGTGCCCCCCGAATAGGGCACGACGGGCACGCAGGCCGCGGCGGCCATGCGGATCACCTTGGCCACGCCCTCGGCACTGTCCGGTGCGACGATGGCCCCGGCAAGCCCCTGCCAGCGGCCCCTCGGCTCCTCAAGATAGCGGGGGGCAGCCTCGCGGATGGCGCCAGGCATTGCGGCGGTGAGCTGCGCCAGCAGCGCGGGATCAACGGAATTGAGTGTCATGCAAGCGGTCTAGCGGGGCCTGCGCCGAATGGCAAAACCTCACTCCTCATCCGTCAGGAATTGCGGGCGCAGGATGATCACCGTAGGATCGTCCGGCAGATTGCGCAGCGACACGGTGATTTCATGCGCGCCCTCATCAACCACATCGAACACATCCTCCATCCCAGCGGCAAAGCGCACCAGATTGTCCTGCGTGAACCAATGCATCGGAATGACGATGCGCGCCTCCAGCCGCTTGAGCACGGAGATCATGGTGGCCAGATCCATGGTGTAGCCACCATCCACCGGGGCCATGACCACGTCCATCCGGCCAAGCGCCGCATATTGATCATCCGTGGGTGCGTGGTGCAGGTGGCCCAGATGGCCGATGCAAAGCCCAGCCGCCTCGAAAACGAAGATGGAATTGCCGTTGGGCTCCACCCCGGACATGGCACTGCGGATATCTGTGGAGACGTTGCGCACCAGCATGTCGCCCACGCTCACGTGATGATCCACGCCCTCGCCAAACGGACCCCAACCCTTGAGGACATGGGGAATACTGGGGTCGGGATTGGCGGTCCAATGGGTCGAATGAGCGTGGTTCATCGTGACCACATCGGGCAGAAAATCAGCGCTGCCAACGAAGCCGTTGAAATCGGTCACGGCGCTCACACCGCCCTCGGTCTGGATCAAAAAGGCCGCATGTGTGAGATATCTCAGCCGCACGGAAAACTCCGGCACGGGCGCGCGAAAACTGGCCTTTTGGATATACTCCATCCCCGGCGCACTTTGCGCCAAGGCGATGCAATGGCTGGGTTTTCGGTCTTGGGCCGTGGCAGGCAGCGCAAGCGTAGCGGCGAGTAAAAAAGCGATGGTGCGGATCATGGCAATCTCCCTTCACGTCGGGATGATAGCGCGAATTAACGGCGCGTCAGCCAAATCTTACACGCCCGCCTCCGTGCGCCCCCGCCGATCAGCGCGCAACCCGGCATAGAGGACATGGGTCCGCCAGCGGCCATCGATCTGGAGATAGCTTTGGGCCACGCCCTCGTATTTGAACCCGCATTTCTCCAACAGTGCCCGCGAGGCCGCGTTTTCCGGCAGGCACGCGGCTTCGATCCGGCTGAGGTCCAGACGGTCGAACGCGTAATGGACCACGGCCTCAATCGCCTCGCGCATATAGCCCTGGCGCGCGTGGCTCTGACCGATCCAATAGCCAAGCGTGCCAGATTGGCTGGGGCCGCGGCGGATATTATCGAGCGTGATGGCGCCCAGAAGGCGGTCATCCTCGCGCCGCACCAGGAATAGCGGCAGGGCCGAGCCATTGCCAATCGCCCGCTGCGCCCAGTAGACGCGGTTGGTAAACCCTTTGCGCGACAGGTGATCGGGGGACCAGAGCGGCTCCCACTGGGCCAGGAAATCCTCGCTCTCGCGGCGCAGGCAGGCCCAGTCGCGGAAATCCGGCATGGCGGGCTGGCGCAGGGTCATCCGCTCCGTCTCGATCCGGACCTTGCGGCGCGGCAGAAACATTACGCAGCGCGCCTTTGCTCAAGAGCCTCCAGCGTGGGGGCCGCCTCCACAGGTCCATAAAGCGCCATCGCGGCGGGCGCGCGGGCCGCAATCTTCTCGGCCAGATCACGCACATCCTTGAGGGTCACGGCGTCGATCTTCTCGACCACCTCTTCCAGACCCGGCACACGGCCCCAGATCTGCACCATCCGCGCCAGCCGCTCAGCCCGGTTCGACGGGCTTTCCAGCCCCATCAAAAGCCCCGCTTTCATCTGCGCGCGGGCGCGCTCGATCTCATCCGGGCGCATGTCGCTTGCGGCGCGCTTCATCTCGTCAATCGTGATACCCGCCAGATCGCCAAGCTGTTCCGCCGACGTGCCCGCATAGACGGTCATCATGCCCGTATCAGAATAGGCCCCGGCCTGCGCATAGATCGTGTAGCAAAGCCCGCGCTTCTCGCGAATCTCCTGAAAGAGGCGCGAGGACATGGAGCCGCCGAGCGCCGTGGAATAGATCTGAGCCGCGTGGATCAAGGGGTCGGCGTAGTCGGGGCTCTCAAACGCCAGCGCGAAATGCGCCTGCTCCAGCGCCTTCACGGTCCGCGCCTCGCCACCTGCGAATTTCGCAATCGGCGCTTCGGGGGCTGCCGCCGTCTGCATATCGCCAAAGAGCGCTTCCGCTGCCTGCACCAATGCGTCGTGATCCACAGCACCCGCCGCCGACAGGATCATCTGCCCCGGCACGTAATGCTGCCCAACAAAGCCCTGAAGATCAGCGCGCGAAAAGCCTTTCACGCCGTCCTCCACCCCAAGGATCGCCCGGCCCAGCGGATGATCCGGATAGGCCTTCTCCTGAAGCCAGTCAAAGATTATATCATCGGGTGTATCGAGCGCCTGACCGATCTCTTGCAAGATCACGCCGCGCTCCACCTCGATCTCCGAGGGGTCAAACACCGCATTGCGCAGGAAATCCGCAATCACGTCCAGTGCGAGACCCACATCATCCTTCAGCACCCGAGCGTAATAGGCCGTCACCTCGCGGCTGGTATAGGCATTGATATAGCCGCCCACATCCTCGATCGCCTCGGCGATCTGAAGCGCGCTGCGCGTCTTTGTGCCTTTGAAGGCCATATGCTCCAGAAAATGCGCGATGCCGTTCTGCTCGGCGCGCTCATGGCGCGCCCCCGACAGGACCCAGATGCCGATGGCGGCGGATTGCAGGCCGGGCATCGGCTCGGAGACGACGCGAAAGCCGTTATTCAACGTGGTGAGAGTGACGCTCAAGGTGTGGTGCGCTCCGTGATGAGGGTCTCGATTGCACCCAGATCATTTGCGATCCGGGTGATCCGTTCGGGCCGCTCATACAGGTCCGCCATATGCGAGGGCAAGGGGGGATGCTGCCCGCTCGCGGCCTCGACGGCGGCGGGAAACTTGGCCGGATGCGCTGTGGCCAGCGTGATCATCGGCACGCCGGGTTTGAGATGCTGCTCGGCCACCTGCACGCCGATGGCGCTGTGCGGGCAAAGAAGCTCACCAGTTTGCGCGAATGCGCGGGTGATCGTAGCACTGGTCTCCTCCTCGGAGACGCGCCCGCTGTCGAACGCCTCGCGCAGGGCCTGCATCGCCCCTTGGCTCACGGTGAACCCGCCCTCTTTCAGCTCGTCCATCAGCTGCGCAATCGCGCGCCCGTCCCGGCCATATGCCTCGAACAAGGCCCGCTCGAAATTGGAGCTGACGCCGATATCCATCGACGGGCTGATCGACGGCTTCACACCGTTGGGCGTGTAGTTGGCCTGCGTCAGGCAGCGGTGCAAAATGTCGTTCTGGTTCGTCGCTACGACCAGACGGTCAATAGGCAGCCCCATCCGCTTGGCAATATAGCCCGCGAAGATGTCACCGAAATTGCCCGTGGGCACGGTGAAGCTCACCTTGCGGTGCGGCGCACCAAGGGCTGTGGCGGCGTAAAAATAGTAAACCACCTGCGCCAGAACCCGCGCCCAGTTGATGGAATTCACCCCGGCAAGCCCTACCGCGTCGCGGAACTCGAAATGGTTGAACATGTCCTTCACCCGCGCTTGGGCGTCGTCGAAATACCCGTCGATGGCGAGCGCATGCACATTGCTCTCAACGGGCGTGGACATCTGGCGGCGCTGCACCTCGCTCACGCGCCCATGTGGATAGAGGATGAACACATCCACAGCCTCTAGGCCCCGAAACGCCTCGATCGCTGCAGACCCGGTGTCGCCACTCGTGGCCCCAACAATGCAGACCCGTTTGCCGCTGCGCTTCAAAGCGGCCTCGAACAGCTGTCCGATCAGCTGCATCGCGAAGTCCTTGAAGGCCAGCGTCGGCCCGTGGAACAGCTCCAGCAGGTGATGGTTCGGGCCCAGCTGCACCAAGGGCGCGCGCGCGTCATGGGCGAAGCCCGCATAGGCACGGGCGATAATATCGCGGAATTCATCATCGGTGAACGCATCCCCGATAAAGGGCCGCATCACCGCGAACGCCACCTCCTCATAGCTCTGCCCACCAAGTGCGGCGATATCCGCGTGGCTCATCTGGGGGATCGTCTCGGGCAGATAGAGCCCGCCATCGCGCGCAAGCCCAGTCAGCATCGCCTCTTCAAAACTCAGAACGGGTGCTGCCCCCCGTGTGGAGATGTACTTCATGTCTCGGTCCTCTGCGCGCGCCGCATGCGCATGATGAAATAAGTGGTCATAATCACCCATATCGCGGCGAGCGAAAACCAGGTGATGACATATTGCAAATGATTGTTCGGAATGTCGCCGCTGTCCACCGGCAGCGGCGTCAAGCCAGAGGCCTCCAGCCCCACCTCGCTGCGCGCAATCAGCAAAACGGGTGCCGCGCCAAGTGCGGCCGCCATCGCGGGCACGTCGCGCGCAAACCAGATTGCGCGCGCCATGTCCGGCGCAGGCGTCCAGCGATCCACCTCATCAGGCCAATGCAGATTTCCTGTAAGCTCGACCGCACCGCCCAGCCGCACCGCGTCCTTGGCCGCAAGCGGGATATAGCCACGATCCACCATAATCCGCCCAGCTGCCGTCTCAAGCGCTTGGATCACGCGGTAGCCCGCACCAAGCTCCTTGGTGGAGATCAGCACGTGAAGTTCTGGCCCCACCAGCGCACCCATCGCGCGCACCGGCAGATATCCGTCCGTTTCCGGGTCTGGTTGCACGGGCACCGACACGGGCTCCGCCGCGATCCGGGCTTCGATCTGTGCCAAAACGACTTTTTTCCACGCAAGACGGTCCAACTGCCACAGGCCAAGCCCGACCAGAATGGCCGTACCAAGCGCGCCAAACACCAAGGGTCCTATCAGACGCTGCAAGACAGCCACCTCCACTGCGAAACGAAAATGCGGAAGGCGCGCCCCCCGCATTTTTTCTTGGTCAAAATATCCGCACCGCAGGCACGGGTTTTGTCAAAAACCCGTCAAGCGCCCCAGACATAGATTGCGGCAAACAGGAAGAGCCACACCACATCGACGAAGTGCCAATACCAGGCCGCTGCCTCAAATCCCACATGGTTCTCGGGGGTGAAATGCCCGCGCCGCACCCGCAGGTAGCATACAAATAGAAAGATCGTGCCGATGAACACATGCGCGCCGTGAAAGCCCGTCGCCATGAAGAAGTTTGCGCCATAGATGTTGCCCGCAAACCCGAAGCTGGCGTGGGTGTATTCATAAATCTGGCAGATCGTGAAGAACACGCCAAGACCCACCGCGAGGATCAGACCCATCTTGATGTCCTTGCGGTTGTTCTCATGGACAAGCGCATGGTGTGCCCATGTCGCCGCAGCGCCCGAGCACAGAAGGATCAGCGTGTTGATCAGCGGCAGGTGCCAAGGATCGAACGTCTCGATTCCCGCAGGCGGCCAGATGCCGTCGACCATGGGAGACATCTCGCCCATCGGATACATCGCGTGTTTGAAAAAGCTCCAGAACCACGCAGCGAAGAACATGACTTCGGACATGATAAACATGATGAAGCCATAGCGCAGACCGATCCGCACAACGGGCGTGTGATCGCCAGCCTGGTTCTCCGTCACCGTATCAGCCCACCAGCCGAACATGGTGTAAAGCACACCCGCCAGTCCGATGAGGAACATCCAAGGCTGATTTGTCTCGGCCTGTGGCGAGATCATCAGAACCGCGCCGAAGAGCATGACAAACCCCGCCAATGCGCCCAGAAGCGGCCAGATAGAGGGGTTCAGGATGTGATAGTCGTGGTTTTTTTCATGTGCCATTTTTCAGGGTCCCTCGAATAGCGGCTTAGTTAACGGTTTGGCCCGTTTTGGTGTTGGTCTCAAGAGAGGCCTGCCCCTCGGGCAGATCAATCTCGTAAAACGTATAGGAGAGCGTGATCGTGTGGGTAAACTTCGCATCCCGGTCATCCACCAGATCGGGATCAACAAAGAATGTCACCGGCATTTCCACACGTTCGCCCGGTTGCAGCACCTGCTCCTCAAAGCAGAAACAGTGGATCTTGGAGAAGAACGCGCCCGCCTCGTAAGGGGTCACGTTATAGCTCGCCATGCCCGCCACAGGGCGGTCAGTGGGGTTATAGGCCTCATAGAAGGCCAGACCGGTCTCGCCAATACGCAGTTCCATCTCGCGCTCCACGGGCTTGAATTCCCACGGCATGTCGCGTGCTTTGCTTGCATCAAAGCGGACCTTGATTGTCCGATCAAGGATCACGTCGGGTGAGGCCTCGGCCACGTTGGTGACACCGCCAAAGCCCGTGACACGGCAGAACCAGTCGTAAAACGGCACCGATGCCCAGGCCAGCCCGCCCATGAAGACCACAACTCCCACGAGGCGCACCACGGTGCGGGACGTATCTGTCATTTTAGCCATCAATATCCCCCTTCAACCTGTGTCGGCACCACGAAACTGTCGTCGCTGACCTTGGCGATGGTCAGCCCGAAGATCAGCGCCACGGAGCCCGCAAGAACGATCCCGAGCCCGAGATTGCGGCCAAAGCGGCGGCCATGAAGCTCGTGGGGTTTGCGAAAGCTCATCCCAGAACGCTCAAAATCTGCCATCCGCCAAACCCGTAATAGGTCAGGATCGCCTCACCCCAGAGCGCGCCAAACAGCGCGAAGAGGTAATAGAGCGAATGTTTGAACACCTTTTTCTCATTGGCATAACCATCGGCCTCGGCCATGTCCTCATCCCGCCGCCAGATCTCCCACGCGCCCTTGAGAAAGAGCAGGCTGTAGAAGAGCGCGACAGCCAGATAGAGCGGCCCGCCAATTGATGTAAACGCCAGCGCCAACGCAACCGGGGTCAGGAGTAACGTGTAGACGAGGATGTGGTTGCGCGTAGCGCGCCGCCCATGCGTCACGGTCAGCATGGGCACGCCCGCCTCATGGTAATCACCCTTCATAAACAGAGCGAGCGCCCAGAAATGCGGCGGCGTCCACATGAAGATCAGCGCGAACATCAAGACCGCCTCGATAGAGACGGAGCCCGTCGCCGCCGCCCAGCCGATCATCGGGGGAAACGCGCCCGCAGCACCACCGATCACGATGTTCTGCGGTGTCCAGCGTTTGAGCCACATGGAATAGATCACGACATAAAAGAAGATGGTAAAGGCCAAAAGCCCCGCCGCGACAAGGTTCGTGGCAAGCCCTAGCATCACGACAGAAATGCCCGACAGCGCCATGCCAAAGCCAAACGCCTCGCCTTCCGAGACCTTGCCGGCAGGGATCGGGCGACCGCGTGTGCGCTTCATGATCCGGTCAATGTCGGCGTCCCACCACATGTTCAGCGCGCCGGATGCACCCCCGCCCACGGCGATGAATAAGATGGCGGCAAACCCGATCACGGGGTTCACGGCACCGGGGGCCACAAGCAAACCCACGAGGGCTGTGAACACCACAAGCGTCATCACGCGCGGCTTCAGCAGCGCAAAGAAGTCGCCGAAGCTTGCGTCACCCGGTTGGGTTTGGCTGGCAGAGAGGCTTGCGTCGCTCATTTCCATCCTGTTCTGGCGGTATGCATAGGCACACCGCCCACGTAGCTACAAAAATGCCGGGCCTCGCCGAAGGCGCGCCCGGCAGGTCCCGTGTTACTCGGCGGCAGCCACGTCAAAAGACTGCGGCACACCTGCATATTCGTCGATCGCGCCTTCAAGCCATTCGGCATAGGCGGCTTCGCTCACCACTTTCACGGTGATGGGCATGTAGGCGTGATCCTTGCCGCAAAGCTCGGAACACTGCCCGAAATATACGCCTTCCTTCTCGGCCTGGAACCAAAGCTGCGCGAGGCGGCCGGGAACGGCATCCTGCTTCACACCGAAGGCTGGGATGGTCCAGCTATGGATCACATCCGCGCCGGTCACGGTCATCACGACGACCTTGCCCACGGGCACGACAACGGCGGTGTCTGTCGCCAGCAGGAATTCGCTTTCGCTATATCCTGCGGCCTCAAGCTCGGCGATCACTTCGTCGTTCTTCACCTTGCCTTCACCGATCATGAAGCTGTCAAAGGCGAACTCGTGGTCGGTATATTCATAGCCCCAATACCACTGGTATCCGGTGACTTTGATGTTGATGTCGCCCTCGGGAATTTCTTGCTGCTTGAAAAGCACCGGCAGCGAGAAAGCCCCGATGAAGACCAGAATGACGATGGGCACCACGGTCCACGCCACCTCGATGGGGGAGTTATGCGTAAAGGTCGCGGGCGTCGGGTTCGCCTTTCGGTTGAACCGGACAATCGCATAGATCAACAGGGCCGTTATGAACACCGTGATCGCGGTGATGATCACCAGCAAAAGACCGTCGAGCCACTGCAAGTCACGTGCAAGTTCGGTCGCTGCGGGCTGAAACCCGATCCCGGCATCCTTGGGCGCACCGATGATCTCAAGACCTTCCTTTTCGATAAGGGTTTGCTGTGCCCAAGCGGGCATTGCGGCGGTTGCTGCGGCAGCGGCCAACAGTTTGGAAAGATATCGCATGAGTCACCTTGGTCGGTTAGGGCGGAGATACGCGTTAAATCGGGCACCATGTCCGGCTAGAACCGGCACCCATTGTTTCAGTTGCTGTTAAAACCATATTCTGAACATACAAACAAGAAAGACCATTGCGTCAAACAGACGCTGTTTTGGTTTGAACCCAACAAAGTGTTGCAAATCAGAGGCCAGCTTCCATGACAGATAGTCCATTTCGCCCATTTGACACCATGCTGGACGCAGGCGAGGCCCTGACGCTTCTGCAAAACGCTACCAGCGGCGCCGATGATGGCGAACTTTTTCTCGAGCGCACCCGCAGCGAAGCGCTCGTCTTCGACGATGGGCGCGTTAAGACCGCAAGCTACGATGCCGCCGAAGGGTTCGGTCTGCGCGCCGTCCGGGGCGAGGCTGTGGGATATGCCCACAGCTCCGAGATTTCTGAGGCCGCGTTGCGCCGCGCCGTGACCACCGCGCGGCTGGCGGTGGGCGACGGAGGCGAGACGCTTGCCGATGGGCCGGTGGCCACGAACGTAAAGCTTTATACCGATGAGGACCCGATTGCCGGGGCAAGCTTCCCGGTGAAGATCGAAACATTGCGCGAGATGGATGCCTTCGCCCGTGATCTGGACCCCCGCGTGGTTCAGGTCACGGCGGTGATCATGGCGTCCTGTCAGGAGGTCGAGATTCTGCGCCCCGACGGGGTACATTTGCGCGACGTGCGGCCCATGACCCGCGTCAACGTCTCGGTGATCGTAGAGCATAACGGCCGCCGCGAATCGGGCACGGCAGGGGGCGGCGGGCGCGTGGGCCTCGACGGTTTGATGGATCCGATCGATTGGCAGGGCAAAACCCGCGAAGCGCTGCGCGTGGCGCTGGTGAACCTTGAGGCAGAGCCGGCCCCGGCGGGTGTGATGGATGTGGTGCTCGGCCCCGGCTGGCCCGGCATTTTGCTGCATGAGGCCATTGGCCACGGGCTTGAGGGTGATTTCAACCGCAAGGGCTCTTCCGCATTCGCCGGGCTGATGGGACAGCAGATCGCCTCAAAGGGCGTGACTGTTCTGGACGATGGCACCCTGCCCGACCGGCGCGGATCAATCAGCGTGGATGATGAGGGCACGCCGTCGCGGCGCAATGTGTTGATCGAGGACGGCGTGCTCGTCGGCTACATGCAGGACCGCCAGAACGCGCGGCTGATGGGGGTGGAGGCCACGGGCAACGGGCGGCGTCAGAGCCACGCACATGTGCCGATGCCGCGCATGACCAACACCTATATGCTGGGCGGTGACACCGCTCCAGGCGATATCGTGGCCGACCTCAAGGACGGCATTTATGCGGTGGGCTTTGGCGGTGGTCAGGTGGACATCACGAACGGCAAATTCGTGTTTTCCTGCACCGAGGCCTATCGCGTGAAGGACGGCAAAGTGGGAGCCCCCGTGAAGGGCGCCACCCTGATCGGCGACGGGGCTACGGCGCTGCGCCAGATACGGGCCTTGGGCAACGACATGGCGCTCGATCCCGGCATGGGCAATTGCGGCAAGCAGGGGCAATGGGTTCCCGTTGGTGTGGGGCAGCCGACGCTGATGATCGGCGGGTTGACCGTGGGGGGCTCCGCGACCTGAGCGGGGTGGGGCGGTGCTTTAATCTGTAGCGGTTTTGAGGGGGTGATTCTTTTGGGGCAGCCAAAAGGTCCGGCCTAAGAATAGTGCCTTGGTGCACTTCTTTCATTATATAAAATAGATATTTACGGCAAAATTAGCTATGATCTGACCGTAGTTTACCGCCCGTTAACCTCAATGCCGCTACGGTGTCTGAGCAACAGGCGGAGCGACGATGTCCGAGGATACACATCCTTCCACTCACCCCCCACTCCCACCCACCACGGAAGATGATCGGGTGTCGTGGCTTCGTTTGTTGCGTTCGCGCCGTGTGGGCGTGGCGACATTCTATCGCCTGCTGGCCGAACATGACACGGCGCAAGAGGCGCTGATCGCCCTGCCCGGCATTGCCCGATCGGCAGGTGTCAGCGGTTATGAAATCTCCTCAGAACGCTCTGTCCGCGCCGAAATGCGGGCTGCAGACGATGTGGGCGCGCAGATGATCTGCGTGACCGATCCGACATACCCCACCCTGCTCCGTGAAATTCCTGACCCGCCGCCGATCCTTTGGGCCATCGGCGATCTCGGTATTCTCAGCCGCCCTATGGTGGGCATGGTGGGTGCGCGCAACGCCTCGTCCTTGGGCACGCGGATGGCCCGCGCGCTCGCCACGGATCTGTCCAAGCGCGGCTATGTGATCGCCTCGGGCCTCGCGCGCGGGGTCGATACCGCCGCGCACAAGGCCTCACTTAAGGGCGGGACAGTGGCCGTCATGGCGGGCGGTGTGGACGTGATGTATCCCGCCGAGAATACCGTTCTGGCCGAGGAGATTGCCCAAAGCGGCCTGCGTATCTCGGAGCAGCCCGTGGGCCTCATTCCTCAGGCGCGGCACTTCCCGCGCCGCAACCGCATCATCAGCGGTCTGGCAAGCGCCACCGTGATCGTGGAGGCGGCGGCGAAGTCTGGCTCTTTGATCACCGCGCGCAACGCCGCTGAACAGGGGCGTGATGTTCTTGCGGTTCCGGGCCACCCGTTCGATGCGCGCGCAGCCGGGTGCAACCAGCTTCTGCGCGATGGCGCGCGGCTGGTGCGCAACGCAGATGATATCGTCGAGGCCCTGCCCGAACTGGTTCAACCCAGCACACAGCCCGAGCTGCCCATTCAAACAGCTGAGCCACGCGTCACCAGACGCCCCACGACGAACACGCCGCCCACGATACCAGAGCCACACACCGCCCAGACGCGCACCCTGCGCGAAACGGCAGACCTACACAGCGAAATCCTCAACCGCTTGGGCCCGTCCCCTTTGGCCGAAGATCAGTTGATCCGCGATCTCAAGGCGCCCGCCCAAAAAGTAGCCCCCGCACTCTTGGACCTGGAGCTTGATGGCCGCATCCGGCGCCAACCCGGCGGACTCCTGTCGCTCAACTAAGTTCCCCCTGCAATCCGGCATCCGGCCCCGTAATCGGGCTGCATTGACAATTGCCCTTGCCAGCCCACATGTTGCGCCGCCATAACGCTTCTTTGCAGAGCGAAAGGAATTTCATGCCCGTTGTTGTCGTCGAATCTCCGGCCAAGGCCAAGACTATCAACAAGTATTTGGGGTCTGATTACGTCGTTCTGGCCTCCTATGGCCACGTTCGGGACCTGCCGCCAAAGGATGGGTCGGTCGATACCGAGAACGATTTCGAGATGAAATGGGAGGTGGGTTATGACAGCCGCAAGCATGTCAAAGCCATCGCCGACGCTCTGAAAAACGACAACGCCCTGATCCTCGCAACTGACCCCGACCGCGAGGGCGAGGCGATCAGCTGGCACCTCGAAGAGACGCTGCGCAAGCGCAAGATCATCAACAAGGACACCCCTGTCAGCCGCGTGGTGTTCAACGCGATCACCAAGACCGCCGTGACCGAGGCGATGAAAAACCCCCGCGAAGTTGATGCGCCGTTGGTGGAGGCCTACCTCGCCCGCCGCGCTCTGGATTATCTGGTGGGGTTCAACCTCTCGCCGGTGCTTTGGCGCAAGCTGCCCGGCGCGAAATCCGCAGGCCGGGTGCAGTCCGTGTGCCTGCGCGTCATTGTCGAGCGCGAGATGGAGATCGAAGCATTCAACCCCCGCGAATACTGGAGCGTGAAAGCGCTGCTAACCACACCGCGCGGGCAGGACTACGAGGCGCGGCTGACCACCCTTTCGGGCAAGAAGCTTGATAAATTCGACCTGGCCAATGCCACGCAAGCCGAGATGGCCGTGCAGGCCGTGTCCTCCCGCGCGCTTCATATTGCGTCGGTCGAGGCCAAGCCGGGCACGCGCAATCCATCGGCCCCCTTTATGACATCGACGCTTCAGCAAGAGGCGAGCCGCAAATTCGGCATGGGCGCGCGCCAAGCGATGAGCACGGCCCAACGCCTCTATGAGGCGGGCCACATTACGTACATGCGGACCGACGGGATCGACATGGCGCCCGAAGCGGTCACCGCCGCCCGCGACGCAATCAAGGACCGGTATGGCGAAAAATACGTGCCCTCCTCGCCGCGCATCTACAAAAACAAGGCAAAGAACGCCCAAGAGGCGCATGAATGTATCCGCCCAACGGATATGACCAAGGACGCCGCGGCGCTGAAAATCAGCGAAGGTGATCAACGCAAGCTCTACGACCTGATCTGGAAACGCACGCTCGCGTGCCAGATGGAGGCCGCCCGGCTGGAGCGCACCACCGTGGATATTGCCAGCAAGGATGGCGAGGTTACCCTGCGTGCGACAGGTCAGGTGGTGCTTTTTGACGGGTTCCTGCGCGTCTACGAAGAGGGGCGCGATGATGTGCCCGAAGATGACGAAGGCCGCCTGCCACAGATCACCCAAGGCGAGGACGCCCCCTTCGCCAAGTTCTCGCTCAGCGCGCAATTTTCCAAGGCGGGTGAGAAATCGGATGACGTGATCGAGACGGATGCAAGCGGCGGCATGTCCCGCAGCAGCACCGCCATTCTGGCCGGGAACGAGGCCGTTCTGGGCCTCCAGCACCACACCCAGCCCCCCCCACGCTATACCGAAGCCACACTGGTCAAGCGGATGGAGGAGCTCGGCATCGGGCGCCCCTCCACCTATGCCAGCATCGTGACCACCATTCAGGATCGCGAATATGTCCGCAAGGATGGCAACCGCCTGATCCCTGAAGACAAAGGGCGGATCGTCACGATTTTCCTGCTCAATTTCTTCAAGAAATACGTGGGCTATGAGTTTACCGCCAACCTTGAGGAAGAGCTGGACCATGTCAGCGCCGGCGAAGCGGACTGGAAAGAGCTGCTGGGCCGCTTCTGGACCGATTTCTCCGCCGCAATCGGCGAGACGTCCGAGCTGCGCATCTCCGAAGTGCTCGATGTGCTGGACGACGCACTCGCCCCCACGCTCTATCCGCCGCGCGAAGATGGGAGCGATCCGCGCACTTGCCCGCTCTGTGGCAAAGGCTCGCTGCACCTCAAGACCTCCAAATCCGGCGGGTTTGTAGGCTGCGGCAACTATCCTGAGTGTCGCTATACCCGCCCCATCGGCGGTGAGGCCGCGGAGGGGCAGGACCGTATCTTGGGCGAAGACGATGGCGATGAGATCAGCCTGCGCACTGGACGGTTCGGCCCTTACGTGCAGCGCGGCGAGGTGACCGAAGAGGTCAAGAAACCACCGCGCGCCTCGCTGCCCAAAGGCTGGCAGGCCGAGGCGATGGATTTGGAGAAGGCGTTGATCCTTCTCAGCCTACCACGCGAGATCGGAGAGCATCCCGAAGGCGGCATGATCTCGAGCAACTTTGGCCGATTTGGTCCCTATATTTTCCACAAGGGCCCCGAAGATGCCAAAGGTGTCTACGCCAATCTCAAGGACCCCGACGATGTGTTCGCCATCGGCATGAACCGCGCGGTGGAGCTTTTGGCCGAAAAGCGCGCCAATCCTGGCGGGCGCGGGCGCACGGCGGCCAAACCCCTCAAGGAGTTGGGCGAGCACCCCGAGAGCGGCGGCGCGATCAACGTGATGGAGGGCCGTTATGGCCCCTATATCAAATGGGAGAAGATCAACGCGACCTTACCCAAGGACACCTCACCCGAGGATGTGACGATGGACATGGCCGTGGCACTGGTTGCCGAGAAGGCTGCAAAGTCGGGCAAGGGACGCAAGGCCGCTCCGAAGAAGGCCACAGCGAAAAAACCGGCGACCAAGAAGAAAGCACCGACCAAAAAAGCACCGCCAAAGGCAAAAGCAGAACCCAAGGACTGATCTACGCATAATAACGCCGATGTGAGTGGCAAAGCGGGGGCACAATCCTTATCTAAACTGGGAAAAGCCTGATGCAGGAGCCAAAGCCATGCCCAAGTCGAACCTCACCCGCCGCCATGCCCTCATCCTTGGCGCGGGCGCGATGAGCACGCTCGCCGCTCCAGCCATCGCAGCCACGCCCATCGCACCCGTGCGCCACAACACATCGAGCTTTAAGACACGTGCGTGGCAGGACCATTTTCAATCGTTGGGCTCCGGCGCGATTATCTGCGACACGGACTCGCGCGCGCTGCATTACTGGAATTCGGATGGCACCGATTACCGCGTCTATCCAACCTCCGTGCCGATGACGGATGAGTTGACCCGACGCCGATATACAAAGATCGTGCGCAAGAAGGTCGGCCCCACATGGACCCCGACCGAGAATATGCGCAAGCGCGACCCCTCGCTGCCCGCGTTCATGCCCGCGGGCGAGGACAATCCGCTGGGTACGCATGCGATGTATCTGACATGGCCCGCCTATCTGATCCACGGCACCCATGATACGCGCAAGATCGGCCGGCGCTCGTCTTCGGGGTGTATCGGGCTTTACAACGCAATGATCGAAGAGTTGTACGGGATCACACCCGTCGGGATGCAAGTCCTCGTTATGTAAGGCGGCAGCTTTCAAAGGCGCACGTCCTCGCGCCTGCCCCCGTTGACTCCTCAAGCGCCGCGCCGCATATCGGGCCGCAGAGATCATATATGAGGGGCACGCCATGCAGAAAGTCTATGGCTCGGCCAAGGAGGCGCTCGACGGGCTTCTCTTTGACGGGATGTTCATCGCCGCAGGGGGCTTCGGCCTGAGCGGCATCCCGGAATTGCTGCTGCAAGCGATCAAGGACGCGGGTACCAAGGATCTGACCTTCGCCTCCAACAACGCGGGCGTGGATGATTTTGGCATCGGCATCCTGCTGCAAACCCGTCAGGTGAAGAAAATGCTCAGCTCCTATGTGGGCGAGAATGCCGAATTCATGCGCCAATATCTCAGCGGCGAGCTTGAGCTGGAATTCAACCCCCAAGGCACGCTGGCCGAGCGCATGCGCGCTGGCGGCTGCGGTATCCCCGGGTTCTACACCAAGACGGGCGTGGGCACCGTGATTGCCGATGGCAAAGAGGTCAAAGAGTTCGACGGGCAGGAGTATATCCTTGAGCGTGGCATATTCGCGGACCTCAGCATCGTAAAAGCCTGGAAGGCCGACGAGACCGGCAATCTGGTCTTCCGCAAGACCGCGCGCAACTTCAACCCGCCCGCCGCCATGTGCGGCAAGGTCTGCGTTGTGGAGGTCGAGGAGATCGTGCCGACGGGCTCTCTGGATCCGGACGCGATCCACCTGCCGGGCATCTATGTGCACCGCATCATTCAGGGCGCTCACGAGAAACGCATCGAACAACGCACAACACGACAGCGCCCCTCCGGGGCGACCGACAAACGAGAGGGCGCATAACATGTGGGACCGCAACCAGATGGCCGCCCGCGCGGCGCAAGAGCTTGAAGACGGCATGTATGTGAACCTCGGCATCGGCATTCCGACGCTGGTGGCCAATTACGTGGGTGACAAGGACATCACCCTGCAATCGGAAAACGGGATGCTGGGCATGGGCCCTTTCCCCTATGAGGGCGACGAGGATCCAGACCTGATCAACGCGGGCAAGCAAACCATCACCGAATTGGACCGCACCGCCTATTTCGACAGCGCGCTCAGCTTTGGCATGATCCGGGGCGGCAAGATTGCTGCGGCCATCCTTGGCGCGATGGAAGTGGCCGAGAATGGCGATCTGGCAAATTGGATGATTCCCGGCAAGCTGGTCAAAGGCATGGGTGGTGCTATGGATCTTGTGGCGGGCGTGGGCCGTGTGATCGTCGTGATGGACCACACCAACAAGCATGGTGAGAGCAAATTGCTCAAGGCTTGCACCCTGCCTCTGACGGGGAAGGGCGTGGTAGACCGGATCATCACCAATCTGGGCGTTCTGGATGTGGTTGAGGGCGGTCTGCGCATCGTGGAAACCGCAGAGGGCGTGACCGAGGACGAGCTTCGCGCGGCCACTGAAGCCACCCTCGTCTGAGCCGCTCTATATACCCCCATATATAATGTGACCCAAAAGGCGGCGCCAGACGGTGCCGCCTTTGCGCGTTTATTCGGCCCGCACGAGGTTGAGGGCGCAGCCATCCGATAAGAACTGCGGCCGCGTCTTGCATAGGCCAGGCTCCGAAATGGGATATCAGCTGACCGATGCGGGCAAGGCGCGTGCGCTCGATGCGCTGGCGCAATCGGAATATTTCGGCCCCATGCCCGTGCCGCTGGCAGTCTATGCCGAACAGGTTCAGCGCCAGTCGATCCGCAACATCCAGATCAGCCGTGATCAGCTGACCGGTGCAATGGGCCATCTCGTCCTGCCCCCCACATTGCTGGATCAGCTTGGCCCCGCTGTGAGCGCGGGCCGCTCGATCCTGATGTATGGGCCGCCCGGCAACGGTAAATCCAGTATCTCCAATGGGATACGCGATGCGATGGGTGACAAGATCTATGTGCCCATGGCGATTGAATATGCCGGGCAGGTGATCACCGTCTATGACCCCATCGTTCATTCCAAGGCCGAGGCCGAGGCGGACGATCCCAATTCCCTGCGCCGACGCCGCACGTTTGATTCGCGCTATGTGCGTTGCGAGCGTCCCACCGTGATCACGGGCGGGGAGCTGACGCTGGATATGCTTGACCTTGTGTATAACCCCACTGCGCGCACCTATCAGGCCTCGCTTCAGCTCAAATCAACCGGCGGGATTTTCATCGTCGACGATCTGGGCCGGCAGGTGGAGCCGCCGCAGAACCTCGTGAACCGCTGGATCGTGCCGCTGGAGGAAAGCAAAGATATCCTCGCCCTGCAATCGGGCGAAAAATTCGAAGTGCCCTTCGACACGCTCGCAATCTTCTCGACCAACTTCCACCCCAACAAGATCTTCGATCAGGCTGCCCTGCGCCGGATTTTCTACAAGATCAAGATTGACGGCCCGAGTCAGGCGGACTTTCTCAAAATCTTCGCCATGGTTGCCCGCAAAAAACAGATCCCGCTGGATGAACCATCGCTCGTGCACCTGCTCAAGAAAAAATATGCCGAGATCGACAATATTTACGCCAACTATCAGCCGGTGTTCCTCATTGATCAGATGATCTCGATCTGCGAGTTTGAGGGCATTCCCTACCAGATGACGCCCGCGCTGATCGACCGCGCATGGGCCAACATGTTCGTCGAGGAATCCGAAATCGTGAACTAACGCGTCACGAGGGTTTTTTCCGAGGTTTTTTCCGCGCAACTTCGCGCCGCGCGCTCTATATGGGAGGGGATGACGCCCCTCCCAACCACACCCCTACCCGAGAGTTTCAACGCGTGGTTCGCCGCGCGCGGCTGGTCCATCCACCCGCATCAGGTCCAGATGCTGGAGCGCGCCCGCGATCCGGCGCTGCTGCTCATCGCGCCCACGGGCGGCGGCAAAACACTGGCCGGGTTCCTGCCCACATTGGCCGAGTTGGCGGATGGCAACCACACCGGCATGCACACGCTTTACATCTCCCCGCTCAAGGCGCTGGCCACCGATATCAAGCGCAACCTCACCACGCCCGTGGAGGAGATGGGCCTCCCCATCCGCATCGAGGATCGCACCGGCGACACATCCTATACCAAAAAACGCCGCCAGCGCGCGGACCCGCCCCATATTCTGCTGACCACGCCAGAAAGCCTCGCCCTGCTGACCTCATACGAGGATGCACCGCGCATTTTTGTGGGGCTTCAGCGCGTGGTGATTGATGAGATTCACGCATTAGCAGACTCAAAACGTGGCGATCAGCTGATGCTCGCCCTCACCCGGCTTCAGGCGCTCTGCCCCGGCCTGCGCCGCGTCGGCCTTTCGGCGACGATCGAGGATCCTGCCGCCATCGCGCATCTTTTGGCCCGCCACCCCGATCCGTGCGAAATCCTTCAGGCTGATCCCGGCCCAGCGCCCGATATCTCAATGCTCGAAATCGCCGAGCCACCCCCTTGGGCGGGCGGCGGTGCGGCCTATGCCATTCCGGCGGTGCTGGAGGAGGTCAAAAAGCACAACACCACGCTGATTTTCCACAACACCCGGGCGCAGGCCGAGATTTTCTTTCGCAATCTGTGGCTCGCCAATGACGAAAACCTCGCCATCGGCATCCACCATGGCAGCCTTGACCGCGCCCAGCGGTTGCGGGTCGAAGGGGCAATGCAGCGCGGAGAATTGCGCGCCATCGTCTGCACCGGAAGCCTTGATCTAGGGATTGACTGGGGCGATGTGGATCTCGTCATTCAGGTGGGCGCGCCCAAAAACGTCAAACGCCTCGTGCAGCGGATCGGCCGCGCGAACCACCGCTACAACGCGCCCTCCAAGGCGCTGCTGGTGCCCGCCAACCGGTTTGAGGTGATTGAATGTCGCGCCGCATTGGAGGCCGCAGCGGCGCATGATCTGGACGGCGATCCGCGGGGCCCCGGGCCTTTGGACGTACTTTGCCAGCATATCCTGATCCGCGCCTGTGCCGGACCGTTCGACGCAGATCATCTCTACGCCGAGGTGATCACATCCGGCGCCTACACCACCCTCACCCGCGCCGATTTCGATGCCTGTTTTGAGTTTTGCGCCACCGGGGGCTATGCGCTCCGGGCCTATGACAAATGGCAGCGGTTGCGCCAGCGCGACGGCCTTTGGCAGCTGCGCGATCCGCGTGCGGCGCAGCTTATCCGCATGAACGTGGGCACAATTCAGGACAGCGATACGCTCAAGGTCCGGCTACAGCGCAACCGCGGCGGCAAGCCTTTGGGCGAGGTGGAGGAAGCCTTTGCCGCCACCCTCACTCCCGGCGATACGTTCCTCATTGGCGGGCAAGTGGTGCGCTACGAATCCATGCGCGAATTGACGCTCGAAGTAAGCCGCGACCCGAGCAGAAAGCCTAAGATCGCCACGTTCGGCGGCACGAAATTCGCGACTTCTACACAGCTCAACCAACGCATCCTGCGGCTGTTAGCCCAGTCCGATTGGCCCGAGTTCCCCGCACATATTCGCGACTGGCTGCACCTTCAGCGCGAGGTCTCCGAAATGCCCCGCGCGGGTCATTTGTTGATCGAAAGCTTTCCACATGATGGGCGCGAACATGCCTGCATCTACGGCTTTGCAGGCCGCAATGCGCAGCAGACCTTGGGCCTTTTGGTGACCAAGCGGATGGAGGAGATGGGGCTGGATCCGCTGGGCTTTGTCTCCACGGATTATGCCACGCTCATTTGGGGGTTGGAGCCGCTCATTGATGCCACAGATCTTTTTGATATCAGCGCCTTACGCAACGGTCTCACCAGGTGGCTCACCGGCAATACGGTGATGAAACGCACCTTCCGCGCCTCGGCCCATGTGGCGATGCTGCTCAACCGCGCGACGCCTCAGGCGCGCAAAACCGGGCGACAGGCGACGATGTCGTCGGATATTCTCTATGACACGCTGGTGAAATACGACCCTGACCACCTGCTCCTGAAGATCACCCGGCAGGAGGCGATGCGCGGCCTCGTGGATTTCGGCCGGATCGAGGAAATGATCGCGCGCATCAATGGCCGCATCACCCTGCGACGCCTGCCGCGTGTGACGCCTCTGGCAGCCCCCCTGTTCCTTGAGGCGGGGCGCACGCCCGTCAAGGGCGCCGCTGAAGAGCGCCTTTTGGCGGAAGAAACCGCGCGGCTGATGCAGGCGGCTGGCCTCGCGCCCTAGCCCTCTTGGATGCTCTGCAAATACGCGACCAGCGCCGCGAGGGGGCGCGGTGTAGGCGTCATCACCCCGTCTCCCGTATCCACCGGAACCGTCTCGCCATTCAACAAAAGCCCAAATTCCGGCATCTGCTGGCCCGGCTGTGCGGCGCGGTGATAGCCGTCAATCGTGCTCAAAACGCGGGTGGTGGGAAAGGCGCTCCCCATGCCGAGCGTCGTCAGGTCGCTCGGCGCGGGCGACATGCCTTTGGCCCACGGACCATCGCCCTTGCCCGACGGGCCATGGCATTGCGCGCAGTTCTCAAGGTAGAGTACACGCCCCTCGGACGGGCCCGGCATTTCAACCTGCGCACAGGCCGCGATTGCAGCCACAATGGCCAGTGGGACATAGATCTTCATCTCGCGCCTCCAATTTTTGCCCAGCATCGCGCGCTTATCGCCCGCCCGCCTTGATCTGGCTCAACTGCCTGAGGTCAGCTTGCCCGCCAGCGCGTCATCAATCAACTGGATCGTCTCCTCAACCCCGTAAAGCGCGATGAACCCGCCGAAGCGCGGCCCTTGGGACGCACCGAGCAGCACCTCATAGAGCGCCTTGAACCAGCCCTTGAGCGGGTCAAACCGGTCGCGCCCCTCGGCATAGACGATCCCCTGAAGCGTCTCGTCGTCACGCGCACCGTCGTGGGCCGCCAAAGCACCACGCAGAGCGATCAACGCCACACGCTCTTCCTCGGTTGGCGCACGGTAGGTCTTCGCGGGCTTCACGAAATCGTTGTAATAGGCCACGGCGAACCCTGCCGCCTGATCCAGATCGGGATGCGTCTCAGGCGAGGCATCGGGCGCATAGCGCTGGATAAAGCCCCACAGATGCGTTTTGTCCTCGGCCCCGGCGACCGACGCGAGGTTGAGCAACATCGAGAATGGCACGACCATATGGCTCTCTGGCACGTCCCCGCCGTGGATGTGCCAGACCGGGTTATTGGCCCGCTGCGCCGCGTCCTGATCCACATATGCGCGCAATTGCTGGTGGTACTCGTCCACCGCCTTCGGGATCACGTCAAAATGCATCCGCTTGGCTGTCTTGGGCTTGAGATACATGAAATAGCTCAGGCTCTCGGTCGAGGCATAGGTCAGCCACTCGTCGATGCTGATCCCGTTGCCTGAAGATTTGGAGATTTTCTGGCCATTCTCGTCGAGGAAAAGCTCATAGCTGAAATGCTCGGGCTTCTTCCCACCGAGGATTTCGCAAATCCGGTCATAGATCGCCGTATTGGTCGCGTGCTCCTTGCCATACATCTCGAAATCGACATCCAGCGCGGCCCAGCGCGCACCAAAATCCGGCTTCCATTGCAGCTTCACGCGGCCGCCCGTCACTGGCAAGGTCCACTCTCGCCCATCCTCGTCGTCAAAAGTCACCGTGTGGTTCACGCCATCCACGTTTTTCATCGGCACATAGAGAACCCGGCCCGTCTCGGGATGGATTGGCAGAAAGATCGAATAGGTCTGCTGACGCTCGTCCCTGAGCGATTTCAACATAACCTTCATCACATCGTCGTAGCGTTCACAGGCCCGGCGCAGGATCTCGTCAAACTGCCCGGAGGCGTAGAACTCCTTGGCCGAGTAGAACTCATACTCAAAGCCGAACGTGTCCAGAAACCGCCGCAGCATTGCATTGTTGTGGTGCCCAAAACTTTCATGCGTGCCGAACGGGTCGGGCACGGATGTCAGGGGCCTGTGCATATGCTCGGCCAGCATCTCTTGCTGGGGCACGTTGCCAGGCACTTTGCGCATCCCGTCGAGATCGTCGGAGAAACAGATCAACTTGGTCGGAATGTCGCTGATCACCTCAAAGGCGCGCTGTACCATCGTGGTGCGCAGCACCTCACCAAACGTGCCGATATGTGGCAGGCCGGACGGCCCGTATCCCGTCTCAAAAAGCACATAGCCCTTCTCAGGTGGCGCCTTCTCATAGCGTTTGAGAACCCGGCGTGCTTCTTCAAAGGGCCAAGCTTTGGAAGTCATCGCGGCGTCGCGCAGATCGGACATTGGGGGCTCTCCTGATTTACCTTGGCGCAGGGCGCGGCAAAGCTCTGCCGCTACCTATTGCCGAGGGGCGGCGCAGTCAATAATCTGCGCAGCAACACATAGGCGGGAAGGACCCCCAACATGACCCAGACGCAGCCCTATTCCCTCAGCGCGCAGGACTGCCTCGTGGCGGTAATGATCGCGGTCTCCGCCTCAGATGAAAAAATCCAGACGGCGGAGTTGGTAAAGATCGAGACCGCCGTGAACAACCTGCCCATCTTCGGCAATTACGATGCCGACCGGATCAACACGGTGGCACAAGTGGTGTTCGACCTGTTCTCGGTGGAGGATGGCCTGGACGCACTTTTTGGCCTCGTGCGCGACAACCTCCCCGAACGGCTGCACGAAACCGCCTATGCGCTGGCCTGCGATGTAGCCGCCGCCGACGGATCAATTCATGAGACGGAACTGCGGCTTTTGGAAGAAATCCGCTATGAGCTGAACCTTGACAGGCTCCACGCCGCCGCGATCGAGCGCGGCGCCCGCGCGCGCCACCTGACCCTTTAGGAGAACCACCCATGCGCTGCGTCTTCATCAACATCCGCTGCAAGCCCGGCCACTCTTACAAGGTGGCCGAGCAGATCGTTCTGCGCGAGGTCCATTCCGAGCTTTACTCGACCTCCGGCCCCTTCGATCTGCTGCTCAAGCTCTACATCCCCGAGGATGCGGATGTGGGTAAGTTCATCAACGACAACCTGCTCGACATTCCCCATATCGAGCGGACCGAGACCACCCTAACCTTCAAGGCGTTCTGAGCCAGCGCTGGTCGATCTGCGCACTCCGATTAGCCCTGCGGGGTTCTGGAAGGCGCAGATGCGGCACATTACGGGCTTGATTGGGCAAGGGATGGACCAAAAGCGCGCCTCTGGCCATGCTACGCCCACAAAGCACCAAGGAGGTCTTGGCCATCCGGCGCATGGCCAGCCTTTGACCGCATCTATCCGGTGAACATCCTCGTGGAGCTTGGCAGCGCCGCACCGTGGAAGAGGCTGTCATCGCCCTCGGGGGCAGCTTCTCCGCCGAGCATGGCATAGGGCTGGAGAAATGCAGCAGCATGGCGCGCTACAAGGGACCCACAGCACTTGCCGCGATGCGCGCCATCAAAACAGCGCTCGGTCCAAATGGGGTTTTGAACCCCGGCGAGGTGCTTGCAGACTGACCCTTCAGACCAGCGTCCTAGCTGCGCCAGTCAAAGAACCCCGGCCCCGCTTTTTTCAGCAGATCGGCTGCCATGGCACGGCCAAGCTCGGCCCCGTCCTCGATCGGCGCGCTGCGGTCATCCTTGAGGCTCTCGGAGCCATCGGGGCGGAGCACTTCGCCGCGCAGGCGCAGCGTGCCACCGTCCAGCTCAGCAAGGCCCGCGATGGGCGTCTCGCAGGAACCGTCGAGCGCTTCGAGAAAGGCGCGCTCTGCCGCGAGGCGCTGGCCTGTCTCAGTGTCGTGGATCGCCTCAAGCATATTGGCCGCGCGCATATCGTTCGCGCGCCGTTCGATTCCGATCGCCCCTTGGGCGACGGCGGGCAGCATCTCTGTTACGTCCATCGCGGCGGTCACCACTTCGGAGCGGCCCAGCCGTTTGAGACCCGCCATGGCGAGGAAAGTGCAGGCGGCCACGCCCTCATCAAGCTTTTTCAGGCGGGTCTGCACGTTACCGCGAAACTCCACCACATCGAGGTGCGGGAAATTCACCATCACCTGCGCACGGCGGCGCAGAGAGGAACTGCCGACTTTCGCACCTTCGGGCAAATCAGCAAGGCTCTTGGCGTTGGGCGAAACGAACGCATCGCGCACATCCTCGCGCGGCAGGTATGTGTCCAGCACCAGCCCCTCGGGTTGCAGCACCGGCATGTCCTTCATGGAATGGATCGCGATGTCGATATCCCCGTCAAGCATGGCCTGCTCGATCTCACGGGTAAATAGCCCCTTGCCGCCCAGCTCCTTGAGCGGCGTGTCAGTGGCGATCAACGCCCGGTCGTCACCAGTGGTCTTGATCACCACGATCTCGAACGCCTCTTCAGGCAGATCGAAAGCGGCGCTCAGCCGTTTGCGGGTTTCATACGCTTGAGCGAGCGCCAGCGGAGAGCCGCGCGTGCCCAGTTTCATCGGGGCCGAAGGGGATGGCATGGTCATTTTCATGGCGGAATGTGTAAGGCTGTCTTCACATACGCGCAAGCGCGGTATAGTTGAGATTACATGCCCATACGGGCGAGCAAAACGCCCGAGGAGGACTACGAATGGCTGAAACGAAGACGATCCTGCGTGCATTGGCTGGTGAAACACTGCCCACGCCACCGATCTGGATGATGCGGCAGGCCGGGCGCTATCTGCCCGAGTATAAAGCCACCCGCGCCGAGGCCGGGGATTTTCTGTCGCTTTGCTACAACAGCGATCTGGCCACCGAGGTGACCCTTCAGCCGATTCGCCGCTATGGGTTCGATGCCGCCATTCTCTTTGCAGATATCTTGTTGGTCCCACAGGCGCTCGGCGCGGATTTGTGGTTTGTGACCGGTGAGGGGCCACGCCTCTCGACCATCACCAGCGAGGCGGATTTTGCCAAGCTGGGTGGCAAGGACGACATTCACGAGACGCTGAACCCCATTTACCAGACCGTGCGCAACCTGCGCGGCGCGCTGCCCGCCGAGACGACGCTCATTGGCTTTGCCGGCGCGCCATGGACGGTGGCCACCTATATGATTGCGGGCAAAGGCACGCCGGATCAGGCCCCGGCCCATGCCCTGAAAGGCACCCATCCGGCGGTGTTCGACGCACTGATGGCCCGGATCACCGAAGCCACAATCGAATACCTCTCGATGCAGATTGAAGCGGGCGCCGAAGTGGTCAAGATCTTCGACAGCTGGGCAGGATCGCTCAAAGGGGCGGATTTCGAGAAATATGCGCTGGAGCCCACCAAAGAGATCATTGCGGCCCTCAAGGCGCGCCACCCTGATACGCCGATCATCGCTTTCCCGCGTGAGGCGGGCGAGAACTACATCGGATTCGCCAAGGCTACTGGTGCTGATTGCGTCGCAATCGACGACTCGGTCACCGCAGAATGGGCCGCGCAAAACGTGCAGATCGATGGCTGTGTGCAGGGTAACCTCAAATCCTCGCATATGGTCACGGGCGGCGATGCGCTTGTCTCTGAGACGCGGCGGATTGTCGACGCGCTCAAGGGCGGGCCGCATATCTTCAACCTCGGCCACGGCATCACGCCCGATGCAGACCCCGAAAACGTGCAACTGATGATCGACACGGTGCGGGGCAGCTAAAGCCCAATGTGCAGCGCCTAGCGCTTTTTGCGCAGCCTGCCGGGGGTCTTGCTATGAAACCCCGGCGGCCGCTTGGCGACCCAACGCGCAAAACGCTCCAGCCTTGGATGGGCGCACAATGCCTCGGGCGTATTGAACTCCCGTGCCAATTCGGCCTCGGTCAGGGTCGCGTGGATCTCATTGTGACAGATCTGATGCAGCAAAACGACGGGACCGCCCTTGCCGCCTTTCAGCTTCGGAATGAGGTGATGCAGGCTCTGCTTGGCTTCCCTTGGGATGGGCCGTAGGCAGAGCGGGCAAAGAGGCACATCGTCCAAGGCGGGTTGATCCTTTGCATGGGTCAGGGCAAGAGGATGTGTGTAGAGCCCCAAAAGGCAAGGGATGCGCATGGAAAACCCACCTGAGATCGTGCTGCAAGCGATGGACTATGCCCGCCAGGGCTGGGACTTGGCGCAAGGCTGGCTCTTGAGCCCCGCTGCTTGGTCACAATTCGCCATCCTTATCGCAGCTTATCTTCTGGCGGTGCTGGTCAGCCGCAAACTCCGCCCGTTTATCATCCGCCTCCTCACCCCACCCGAAGAGCAAGAGCACGTCATCGCCCAAGCGCGCCGCTTCGTGCTGCTCCTCGTGCCGCTGGTCCTGCCCCTTCTGGCCTATGCGTTCACCGGGATCGGCGAAAGCGTGACGCGCTCGATCTTCGGCTCGGGCGAGGTGATCGCGTTCGGCAAGCGGGTCTTCTTGTTCCTCGCGGTACGCGTGTTGGTCCGCGACATCCTCAAAGAGCCGTTCCTGCGCCTTCTCGGCCGCTATGTGCTCATGCCGGTGGCCGCACTCTATACGGTGGGCGCGCTTGAGGCAGTGACGGCGGCGCTTCGGTCCACGGTCGTGCCGCTCGGCAATATGTCGTTCGATCTTTTGTGGCTCATTCAGGGCATCGTCGCGGGCGGGATCATCTTCTGGTTCGGGCGCTGGTCCAATGATCAGTCGACCACCTACCTCTCCCGACAAGAGGAGATGCGCCCCGCCACACGCCAGCTTGCCGCCAAGGCCGCCGAGATCACCATTTTCGGCGCAGCCTTCCTCATCTTGATGAATTTCATGGGCATATCGCTCACCTCGCTTGCGGTTCTGGGGGGCGCGATTGGTGTGGGCCTGGGCTTTGGTCTGCAAAAGATCGCGGCGAATTTCATCTCAGGCGTAATCCTTTTGCTGGAAGGGCAGGCGACAGTTGGCGACTATGTAGAGCTTGACGGCGGCGAGGCGGGCACGATCATCCGGACCACCGCCCGCGCGATGATACTGGAGACTTTCGATGGTCGCTGGATCGTGGTGCCAAACGAGGATTTCATCACCACCCGCGTGGTGAATTATTCCGATCAAGGCAGCGCGAACCGTTTTGAGGCCGCGTTTTCCGTAAGCTACGACACCGATATCAACCTCGTCCCCAGCATCATCGAGGCGGCGGTGGCCAAGCACCCAGACGTTCTCGGCGCGCCCCAGCCCCCCGATTGCGAGCTGCGCTGCTTTGCCGATAGCGGCGTGGAATTCGCCGTGGAGTTCTGGGTCAACGGTCTGGATGACGGTAAGAACAAATACACCTCCGATGTGCTCTTCCTCATTTGGAACGCGCTCAAAGAACACAATATCGAGATTCCATTTCCCCAACGCGTCTTGCATCACAAAGGGCTGCCGGAGAGCGTAACCCGCATGCAAGACACATGAGCCACGCGCTCATCATCGGCGCGGGGCCAGCGGGGCTGATGGCTGCCGAAACCTTGGCCGAGGCGGGGCATAGCGTCGAGGTGGCAGAGGCCATGCCATCGCCAGGGCGCAAGTTCCTGATGGCGGGCAAGTCGGGGTTGAACCTCACCAAGTCCGAGGATTTCGGAGCGTTTACAGCCGCCTACGAATGCCCCGAGATCGCACCGATGCTGGAGGCTTTTGGCCCGATGCAGGCGCAGGCTTGGGCCGAAAGTTTGGAGCAGCCGCTCTTCACAGGTACAACGGGGCGCGTGTTCCCCAAGGCAATGAAGGCCTCACCGCTTCTGCGCGGATGGCTGGCACGGCTGGATGGGTTGGGTGTGACACTGCGCCGCCGCTGGCGCTGGACCGGGTGGGACGGCGATGCGTGGCTCTTTGAGACGCCCGAGGGCACACAGCGCCTCACCCCCGATGTGGCCGTCATGGCCTGTGGCGGAGCAAGCTGGGCGCGGCTCGGCTCGGACGGCGCGTGGGCTGCGCAACTGGCAGACCACGTGGCTCCGTTTCAGCCCGCCAATATGGGCCTGCGCCGGGTTTGGTCGGACCATATGCGCCCCTATTTCGGCACGCCGATCAAAGGCACGGGGCTTAACGCGGGCGAGACACAAGGGCGCGGCGAGTTCGTCATCACCGCAAACGGCCTTGAGGGCGGCGGCATCTATGCGCTGTCAAAGACGCTCCGCACCGGCGCGCCGCTGATCCTCGATCTGATGCCAGACCTCAGCGAGGATGAGATTCGCACCCGCCTCAGCCGCCCGCGCGGCAAGGCCAGTCTCGGCACGCATATTCGCAAGACCCTGCGCCTTGCGCCCGTAAAACAAGCGCTGCTGATGGAACTGGCCCGCCCCTTGCCAGATGATCTCGCCCCCGTGATCAAGGCCCTGTCGCTCACCCATGACGGCCCCGCCCCGATGGATGGCGCAATCTCGACAGCGGGCGGCCTGCGCTGGGACGCGCTGGACGAGAGCCTCATGCTGCGCGACCGTCCCGGCACGTTCGCGGCGGGTGAAATGCTCGATTGGGAGGCACCCACGGGCGGTTATCTCATCACCGGCTGCATGGCCACGGGGCTCTGGGCGGGGCGCGCAGCGGCGCACTACGCCGCGATTGCCAAGCCGGGCACCCCCGTGCCAAGTTGAACCCGCACGAAAAAAGGACGCATCCCATGCCCACCACCGGTTCCTGCCTTTGCGGCGCGGCGACATTCACCCTTGCCGAGACGCCCAAACATATGGGCGCATGCCATTGCGGGCAGTGCCGCAAATGGTCCGGCGGCGTGCTTTTGTCGGTGGAAGTGGCCCCGGACGCCATAACCATCTCCACGGGCGAGACGATCACGGCCTTCAAATCATCCGACTGGGGCGAGCGGGCGTTTTGCAGCGCCTGCGGAAGCTCGCTTTACTTCCGGCTTACAGCTCCCGGCCCGATGCAAGGCACCTACTACATCAGCGCAGGCACGCTAGATGCGGGCGACCCAGCCCTGCACGAAGAGCTTTTCATCGACGAAAAGCCCGCAGGATACGCTCTGCAAGGGCAGCACAAAATGATCACTGGTCCAGAGTTTTTCGCCATGATCGAAGAGGCCATGAAGCCTCAGAGCTGATCGCGCAGAAATTCCAGGATAAGCGCCTGAACCCCGGCGTCGCCTGATGTCCAATGCTGATCAAAAAGCGGATCGGGGGCGGTGAACACGACCGAGCGGTCATTGGTGTCCATGAACTCCCCGCAATCTCCGCGCAGGACGGGCAGGCGAAACCACGGATCGCGCTTGCCCACCAGCGACAGAACCGGCTCCGCTTCAGGCGCGGCAAGCCCGATGTATTCCGGCCAGCCCGCGTTGCAGGTCCAGCCCTCGATCACCCTTGCCACCAAAGGCGCGCCGGTGAACGTGGCCGCCGTGATGGCCCCCTCGCTATGGCCCGCCAGAATGATCGGCGCCTGCGTCAGCGCGCGGATCTGCGCAATCGCATGGCCCACCTCGGCCTGGCGCCAGCTCAGAACGGCACGGTGCAGGCCGCCTTCCGGCCCCTCAGGACGGCAGCTTACGGGCTTGTCACTGCGTGCAAAACTGTCAGGGGCCACAAAGACATAGCCCGCCTCTGCATACATCCGTCCCGCCGCATGGGCGATCTCGATGAGGCCGGAGCAGCCATGCATGTAGAGAACGACTGCGGGGACATCAAAGAGATGCACGGCCAGATCAGCCACCGTCCCCTGCTCCGCCCCCTGCCCGCCCGGTATATAGACGAGCGCGCCCTCATAGGTCCGGGCAAGCTCCGTCGCATCGCGGGCCGTCTCGGCAAAAGCAGGGGCCGCAACCATGCAAAGAAGGGCCAAAATCCGCCTCAACGCCGCGCCAACATAGCCAGCCGGATGAGCGCGCGTTCAACCACCGCCATCTGCGGCGCGGTCTGCGCGGCGGAGCGCATTTGCAGATCGGTCTCGGTCAAAAGGCTCAGAGCCATCTCAAGGTTTGGCGCACCCCAGCTCGATGCCTGCCGGATCATTCGGTCCCGACGCGGGCCAAAGACGGGCGGGCGCATCCGCGCGATGCCCTGGCTCGCCCCGCCGGGATCGGCGGCAGCGGTGTAGAGCGTGCGGAAATGGCGCGTGGCGGCGATACAAAGCGCCACGGGCTGCACGCCTTGGGCCCGCAACCGCTTCATGATCGGGCCAATCTCGCCCGACCGCGCCTCGGCCACAATATGCAGCACATCATCCAGATCCGCCTCCACGGACGCAGGAGCACAAAGCGCGATCTCATGGGAGGTCAAAGGCGTGGCATCGCCCAGTTTGTAAAGCGCGATCTTCTCGATCGTCTGGCGCAGATCACCGGGATCCAGCGCGCGGGCGAGATCTGTCAGATCGCGCATCGCATCATGGCCGGGCATGGGCAACCCGGCGGCGGAGAGCATCGCCTCAAGCTCCCCCCGGCTGGGCGGGTCGTCATAAATGCCCGCCGCATAGGCATTCTTGTGGGCCTCAAACGCCTTGCGCAGCTTAGAGGTGGGCTTGAGCTGACCGGCGGTCACGATGATCTGGGCGTCACCCTCGCGCCAATCGGCAAGGGCCGCAAGGATGGGTGCCGCCAGCGCCTCGGTCGCGTCCTCGACAAAGGCCACGCGCGGGCCGGGGAAAAAGCTCTGGGCCTTGACCGCATCATCCAGACGCGCGGGGTCCTTACGCAGCTCACCCGCTGGCATCCTTGCGAGGCGCATCTCCTCCTCGCCCTGTGGGCCAATGAGGGCAGCGATCACCTCCTGCCGCTTCAGCGCGATGCGCATGGCGTCCGCGCCATAGATCAAAAGGCCCGTGCGCTGCGCCTCAGGGCGGGCAAAATAACCCGGCGCATCGCGGGGCCCGAGCTTCATTGCCCGGACCTGCGAAGAGGCGGGTGATCAAACGACGACATTCACGATCCGTCCGGGGACGACGATGACTTTCTTGGGCTGGGCCCCATCCAGCGCCCGGATCACAGCATCGAGTGCGAGGGCGGTTTTTTCAACCTCATCTTTGGGCATGTCGGCGGGCACATTGATCTCACCCCGCCGCTTGCCGTTAATCTGCACAGGCAGTGTGATGGTGGCATCAACCAGCATGGCCTCATCCGCGACGGGCCAAGGCGCGGTAGCAGCGAGACCCGTATGGCCGAGCATTTGCCACAGCTCCTCCGCCAGATGCGGCGTCATGGGTGACATGAGCTGCGCCAAGGCACTGGCCGCTTCGCGCTTGGCCGCGCCACCAGCGGTGGATTTCGCGAGGGTCGCCGTGAACGCATAGAGCCGGGCAATTGCGGCGTTGAAGCCAAACGCCTCGACACCCGCCGTGACCGCCTGAATGGTCTTGTGCATGTCGCGCAAGAGCGCCTCATCCGCCTCTTGCGGGGTGTCATCGGCTGTTACGATCTCTGATACGATCCGGTGTACGCGGGCGAGGTGCTTGTGCGCCGCCTCCGCGCCCGAGGCCGTCCACTCCACGTCCCGCTCGGGCGGGCTGTCCGACAGGACAAACCAGCGGGCGGTGTCGGCACCATAAGCCGAGATGATACTGATCGGGTCCACCACGTTCTTCTTGGATTTGGACATCTTGGCGGAGGGGATGATCTCCACCGCCGTCCCGTCCGCCAGCTTGCCGTCCGTCACTTCCTCGGGCAGGTGATAGATCGGGCGACCATTCGGGCCGGGCGTTTGGTAGATCTCATGTGTCACCATCCCTTGGGTGAAGAGCGCGTCAAACGGCTCAATCGCCTTCTCGGGCAAATGCCCAGTAATCTGCATCGCGCGGGCGAAAAAGCGTGAGTAAAGGAGGTGCAGGATCGCGTGCTCCACCCCGCCGATATACTGATCCACATTCATCCAATAGGAGGCCGCCTCCATATCCGTGGGCGTGGCGGCGTGAGGCGCGGTGAAGCGGGCGAAATACCACGAGCTGTCCACGAATGTGTCCATCGTATCCGTCTCGCGCCGGGCGGGCGCGCCACAGGCGGGACAGGGCGTGTCGCGCCATGTCGGGTGGCGGTCGAGCGGGTTGCCGGGCACGTCGAAGGTGACATCATCGGGCAGACGGATGGGCAGGTTTTCCTTGGCCTCGGGCACCACGCCGCAGGTCTCGCAATGCACGACTGGAATGGGGCAGCCCCAATAGCGTTGGCGCGAGAGGCCCCAATCACGCAGGCGGAATTTAGTGACGCCCTGGCCCACGCCTTGCGCCTCGCAGAAGGCGATGGCGGCGTCGATGGCCTCTTCGCCGGTCGCCTCTTCAGCCCAGTTGAAAGGCTTCACCCACCTAACTTTCTCTGACTTCTGAGGCTCATATGCCACTCGCCCGATACCCCAAGCAATTTGGTCGGTAAGGCTTTCACCGTCTTGGTCAAATTTATGCGGCAAGGAAAAGGCATCATGGTCAAGGAAGTCGAAATGTCCGGGCTTACCTTGCGCTTGATCGAAAGACGGCCAGAATTCTTCCGGTATTGCACCATTAAACTTATCGACAACCTTGACGTTCCCCGGGAGATAAGCTGGAGCGAAGGTAGGAATGACGGGCAAGCCGTATTTCCGGGCGAAATCTAAATCACGCTGGTCATGGGCCGGGCAGCCGAAGATTGCGCCCGTGCCGTAATCCATCAAGATGAAGTTCGCCACATAGACCGGCAGTTCCCAAGCCGTGTCAAACGGATGGCGCACGCGCAGGCCGGTATCGAACCCCATTTTTTCTGCCGTCTCAAGCGCCTCTTCGGTGGTCCCGCCCCGGCGACATTCAGCATTGAAGGCGGCAAGCTCGGGGTTTTCCTTCTCCAGCTGCTTGGCCAGCGGATGGTCCGGCGCGATGCCGAGAAAACTCGCGCCCAAAAGCGTGTCGGGCCGCGTGGTGTAGACCTCCACCCGGTCATGGCCCGCAGGCCCGTCGATGAGACCAAACGCAAACTGAAGCCCGCGCGATTTGCCGATCCAGTTCTCCTGCATCAGCCGCACCTTTGCGGGCCAATTCTCAAGCCCGTCCAGCGCGCCCAAAAGCTCATCCGCCATGGACGAAATCGCGAAGAACCACTGCGTCAGCTCGCGCCGCTCCACCTCCGCGCCCGAGCGCCAACCGCGGCCATTCTCGACCTGCTCATTGGCGAGAACGGTCATATCCACCGGGTCCCAGTTCACCACGGCGTTCTTGCGGTAAACGAGCCCGGCCTCCAGCATATCGAGAAAAAGCGCCTGCTGTTGCCCGTAATATTCCGGATCACAGGTGGCGAATTCGCGGCTCCAGTCAATCGAGAGGCCCAGGGGCTTCATCTGATCGCGCATGTCCGCGATATTCTGATAGGTCCAATCCTTGGGGTGCCCCCCGCTGGCCATCGCCGCATTCTCAGCGGGCATCCCGAAGGCGTCCCAGCCCATTGGATGCAGCACGTTATGGCCGGTCGCAATCCGGTGGCGCGCGATCACATCGCCCATCGTGTAGTTGCGCACATGACCCATGTGGATGCGGCCAGACGGATAGGGGAACATTTCCAGCACGTAATATTTGGGCTTCTCGGATCCGGCCTCGGCACGAAAAATCCCGGCCTCATCCCAGGCTTTTTGCCATTTTGCTTCGATCTCGGCGGCGGAATAGCGCGACATTGGGGCGGCCCTCTTCGGTCAAATATGCGTGGCGTCGGTGATAGGCCCAAGGGCGCAGGGCGTCCAGTGGCAAGCACGCAAAAACCGAAGCCTATGCAGGGGATGGGACGCTGCCTATAAGGGGCAAAACGACGCGAGGCAGAGCCATGAATATCCTTTTCATCCACCAAAATTTCCCCGGGCAATGGAAGCATCTGGCCCCAGCCCTTGCGGCGGCAGGTCATAGCTGCACGGCGCTGACCCTGCGGGTGACTAAGCAGAGCAATTGGCAAGGCGTGCGCGTGCTGCCCTATGCCCTGCCCAAACGGGCGGCGCAGAAGGTCCATCCGTGGCTTGTGGATCTCGACACCAAGGTGACGCGGGCCGAGGCGTGCTACCGGGCGGCGGCCAAGATGAAGGCACAGGGCTACACCCCCGATCTCATCCTCGCGCACCCCGGCTGGGGCGAGCCGATGTTTCTGCGCGATCTGTGGCCCGGCGCGCGCATGGCGATCTATTGCGAGCTTTACCACAAGCCCGGCAAGCCGCATCTTGATTTCGACCCTGAGTTTCAATCCCGCGAACCCGAAGTGCAGCCCCTGCGCATCCGCCTGAAGAACGTCTACAACCACCTGCATTTCCCCATGGCCGAGGCGGGCATTTCGCCCACGCTGTTTCAGGCGGATACATTCCCGGCAGAGTTTCGCGACAAGATCACCGTCAGCCATGATGGCATCGATACTGTGGCCTCTGCGCCCGATCCACGCGTGAAGGTGCAACTGAAGGGTCATCCCGAGTTTACCCGCGACACCGAAGTGATCACCTTCGTGAACCGCAATCTTGAGCCTTATCGCGGCTATCATGTCTTTATGCGCGCCTTGCCAAAAC
>ERZ887849.479-NODE-479-length-42806-cov-30.336530_pt1 | contig 42806 bp, 14 predicted proteins | sample MGYA00521267_ERZ887849 | MGnify/ENA primary metagenome ERZ887849 (study PRJEB32303, sample SAMEA104408601) | aquatic metagenome | biome: Brackish water; feature: Pelagic; material: water | place: Baltic Sea | collected 2014-06-06T16:11:00 | depth 2,863 m ... | reverse complement strand
AAATGGGATAAAACTATCCCAGTTGGTGGACCACTTCAGTGGGGGCACTCCACTCCCTTAGGCTACCGTTGCCTATAATTTCGCATTCCCCAAGTAAATCTCTGATTTTGCTATCCTGATCGTGGTATTTCGTATATAAATCATGGTGTTGACTGCTGAGAGGGGAGCATTTCATGGATCACCCAGAGGGTGCTGCTGGCAGATCGGGTGGATTTCGACCGTCGTGTGCGGCTGGAGTTCAATGGCACGCAGCTCAGTTCAGATGGCGGTCTCTTGGTAATGCGCGAGCTTAACGACGCACTCGGGCTGTCGGATCTGGCGTGAGCGGCACTGCGCGACACCCGCACAGGCAAGAACTCCGTCCATCAACTCGATGGGCTGTTCCGGCAATCGGTGTTCGGTCGTCTGGCCGGATACGAGGATGTCAACGACGCCGACCGGCTGGCCCTCGATCCGGTCATGCTTCAGGTCGTAGGTGGCCGGGCTGTCGATGCACAAGCGGCCTCAGCAACGCAGATGGGGCGGTTCACTATCGAGTTGCGCTGACGCACCAACAGATCGCGCGTTTTAAACACCATCGACCGGGATTGTTGTTCGGCGGTTTTTACCGGCACAAACCGCATAGTAGGACGCATCGCCGCTTCAACGATCGCCTCGGCATCGTTGGCATCATGGACCGAATTGTTCACAATGCCCACCGCATCGAACTCAAGGGAGACAGTATGCGTAGAAAGGATCAAAACGAGAACTTGACCCACATGGAAAACCACGAAACGATGCCATCAGAAACATAACTGCAGGCAGACCATCAGCCGCGCCCGAACTGTCCGGTAATTACTGAAATGGCTGTCCGGGATTTAGCGAAATAGCTGTCCGGTAATTCTGAAATCCGCAGATTTTTCCAAGACGATACCGATTATTGTAACCTCTTCCATGGATACCTCCTCCATTCTGGTGCTTTTTGAACATCACCATAGTAGCACATTGCGATGCCGTTGTGGGGTGAGGTATCCACACCATCAGTAGAGAAGCTTCAGCCTGTCAGCGCGGCGCGAGCGGAACACAAACACCGTGCCCGTGAACGGATCCTTGCGCAGCACCGATGACACGATCGCCGCCAGACCGTCATGACCTTTCCTGAAGTCGACAGGTTGGGTCGAGACCAGAACCCGCAAACGGTTTGATGGAAAAATCATGGCCGCGCCCCGATTGCCCGCACGATCTCGGCAATCCGGCCAGAACTGGTGGTGCCATCAAGCCGGATTGTCAATTGGCCGATCTCAATCTCAATGGGTTCACAGGACAACCCGTCAGACTTTGTGGGCTGCCCGGCGACAGCCGGCGCATCCGCACCGCCAACGCTATACGACACGACAATCGGCGCAAAATAGAAGCTGTCATCTTCAACAGAAGGCAAAACCAACCGGCCATCGCGTGCCCGACTGCGCCACGCCGATAAATGGTTCGCCCGAAGCCCATAACGCGCAGCAACCGCATTCACCGTCGTAACCGGCTTTAACGTCTCGGCAACGATCAACGCCTTGACCTCGTCGGGCCAGCGACGCTGACCATTCCCACGTATCTCTACACCATAGTCCCTGAGTAACACACCCGTAGTCGCCATCGCGAAACTCCCGCACTAATCTCCGTCAGGCGCGGCATGGCAGTCAGACTAACAGCTGGAAGGTGGGGGCCAGACGCCGCTTACGTGCGATCAGAATACAGGCTGATCCCTCAGACGCGTGCCGCAAAAAAGACATGCGGTCTTACAAAAAAGTTCAGAAGTTCTGAGCTGAATTAAGACTGTTGTGATGATCCCCGGCGCGTAGGGCATTGCTGGGGCAATTTGCACGCGCCGGGCTCTAAACCACGCTACCCAAAATCGCTTCACAAGGGCACTGCTTACAACGGCTGAATTTGTGTTCGTAATTTGCCTTTTTTGCCTCGCGCTACATCCAACTGACACGAGATTTCGACCCAAGATCCCATGCCAGCACCAAACGGCAGATCTTTGAATGTAACTTTTCCTGAAAGGCGCAGATTAATTGATCAGGGTGCGCACCATGACGCATGAAGCTGTTGAATGCTCTTTGATGACATCTCAGAAGGCCTAACACCCCCAACTCATGCCATTATGTGCGGCGCGGTCCTGAGACAATCAGCAGCAAGAGACCCAGAATGGGTGTCAATGCGAGCGAAGCAAAGAAATACCCCCAAAAGCCCATGCGCTTGTTGACGCCGAACATAGCAATCAACAAACAAACGCCGAGGTAGATAAGAGCTGCGAAATGCATGTGTGCCTCCTAGTTGTTTGTGGGAGGGGGAGAGTTAGGAAAAAAATCGGTCAGCGCCCGGATGTCGACCTTGGGATCAAGAAGGCTCCCACGCGGAGAGAAATCGATTGTTTGGCCCGCAAAAGCCCAATTCGGCAGCGCCCGCAGTTCGGTCGCGGCTTCATGCGGCACCAGCGTAGCTGCGCGTTTCCACATGTCAGCCATGAGGATCACGGAGTCGTAGGCGTAGTTGCTCACTAACGCCTCTCGGAATGATCCGTCCGCTTGATCTGCCCGGATCAGAGAGTCATTCAGATCCACCACATGGACCAGCTCTTTTTGCGCGTCATCGATGCTGTCTAGAACTGACTGCGGGATCGATGGGTAGAAACTGGCGATTTGAGGCAGGATGACCACCGGCAGGTCCAAGCGACGTCTCATAATCTCCAAAAGAAGGTCAACAGCGCCTGGGTCTTCATCGAAGATCAATACGAAATCAGGACTTTGCTCGGATACCGTCGTGACAAGTTCGCGATAAACAAGCGAAGAATCCTCGTAGGTCAAATAAGTCGCGAGCGGAACGAAATCTGGGTCCTCAATTCGATCGGCTTCGTACTCTTGATCATTGCCCAGGACTTTGATGGCCAAGGCGTTCTGAAAGTAGACATAAAGCTGGTGCGTGTAATCATCGCGGGCTGCAACAACGGCAACCTTTTTGTAGCCGTTCGCCAAGATGAAATCCGCGATCGCGCCGACAACAAAATAGTCATCGGCGATCAACTGAAAACTACTCTTGAATGGGTTCTCAGTCAGAGATGTCTGCCGCACCGAGGGCACGAATTGTACAAGATCCGAGGCGTGATAGCTCGCGCTGCCACGTATGGCGCTAACCGCATCAGCGTGACCGACAACGCCCAAAACTTGTGTGTCCTTGATGACGTCACGCCCTATTGTCGGGCCACTGGTCGCGTCGTAGGGAAAGTTTTCGATTTCAACCGTAAAGTTGACCACTTCGCCGTCGTTAGACAGAAAGCTGGGTTCGCTGGCGTTAATCTCTTGAGCTGCACGCTGGGCACCGGCAAAAAAGCCTGGGTCATTGTCGGGCCAAACCGCCGCGATCTTAATCGGTGCATCGGGGGCTGCGGCGAACTCGGCTCGCGCAGCACCCAAAGCATCTGGCTGGCGCTCGCGCACGTAAAAGTAGACCGCGACCAACCCTGAAAGAAAGACCACCATTAAGCCCAACGCCCGCAGCTGCACTGGTCGCTCCATGGTGTAGGACCAGAGCGCGCGCAGGACCAGGACCAGCGTTGTCGTGGTCAGAAATAAGTAAAGAAGATAGACGACCTTATCCACGTCAGCCGCCTTCGCTATTCAGCATTCAGGATCACAGGCAGACCATCGCTTCCGTTGCCCATGATAATGATCTTGCTGTTTTCAGACGTTGCGATTTCTCTGGTTGCGCGCACTCCTTCCCATTGCAGCAGCTCTGGGGTCAGGGTCTCTTCAATTGTCCTGTTATACGCCGCAAAACCACCTGCCTCGATGGCGAGACGTCGGGCTTCTTGCTCTGTTGCCAAGAGGCGGTATTGATAGCTTTCCGCCAACTGCTGCTGGCGGACTTTTTCTTCTACGGCCTCTTGAAAGCCGCGTGGCAGCGTGACAGATCGAATAATCACATCATCAATGGTGACAAAGCTCTGGCTCGCCTCTTCGACAGCCTCGATCACGGCGGTGCGTATGATCTCACGACTACGCTTATATATCTCTTCTGTGCGCAGCTCCCCAACGGCTCGACGCATCGCGCTCTCCACCTCGGGTATCACAATGACCTGCTCGTAGTCGGGGCCAATCTTTTGGTGCAACTCACCCAAAAGGTTGCGGTCTGGGTGATATCTGATGGCCAGCGAGATTTGGGCTGTGAGCCCTTCTTCCGTCAGGATGTCGAGCTCGCGCTGTACCGTCTGTTTGCGCGTGTCGTAGATGTACAGCTCGTCCCAAGGAAAGATCACGCGGAGCCCTTCACCGTAGACTTTGTCGGTCTGTGTACCGCCAAAGAAGCGCTGCCATAGGACGGCCTTCTCGCCTGGGCGAATGCTCACAAAAGTCTCGGGGATGAAGTAAATGAATACCGTCAACCCCAAGAGGAAGCCAAGCATCAGCTTTGGTCGAAACTGTCCCATAAAAGCTAGTTTCCTTAGCTCACGTTTTTCATTCGCCCAAACCGGCGGGTCGATTATTTGCCGGAGGCTTTGTTCCTGAGCGTTTTTGCGGCTTCTTTGCCTTGCTCGACCAAGTCAGTGAACCGCTCGCGTGCGGATTTTACATCCAGGTCGTCCATGCCGCCACCATTTTCAAAATGACGCTCCATGATCTTGCCTACCGCGTATGTCGAGGCACCAGCAAGGATAACAGTTGAGCTCAGCGCAAGGCTCCAGCCGATCACGGGGATGGCCTGTGCCAACGAGGCAAACGGCAATGCGCCAAACACTGGCAGCGCGCCGCCAAAGAGCGAAATGATGATCGAGCGGGCCCGTTTTTCGGAATACTCGACGCCGTGCGTCGCTGCGAGGCGGCGGATCATGTTCAACTGCACCGCGCCAATACCAAGCACGTCAACCAGCGGGATCGGCACGAGGCCCACGCCCATTGCTGCCAGAATATGACGGTCAATAATCGCCGAGGATCGGCTGTCGGCCAGTGCCTCAACCGAGACTTCCAACACTTCTGCTGTAGCTTCACTCATGGAATTTGTCCTTTCTAAATTCGGGCTTAGCCTGTGGTTCTACTCACTATCTGTGATAATTAGGTTTCGGTTTTTTGCAACTTTATTCAGTGTATTTGCTGATCCTCCCGTAATCAAGTTTTATGATGCGATCTGCCTGATCGAAGTAGGCGTCGTCATGCGTAATCGCGATTATCGTCTTGCCGTTGGCCTTCAATTCGGGCAAAATTTCGGTGTAAAAGACCGACCGGAAATGCGGGTCCTGTTCGGCAGCCCATTCGTCAAAGACATAGATGGCACTGTCCTCAACCAGGGCTGCGACCATCGCGAGGCGCTTCTTCTGGCCTGTGGATAGGGCCTTGGTGGTAAAGGCACCGTCTGCAAAGCTCACTTTTTCGGTCAGCTGCATGCTCTCAATTAGCTTCGCAACAAGCTCTTGATCGGCGTCCTCGTAACCATACAGGCGGCTAAAGAGGTGGAAATCCCCGGTGATCAGAGAGAAATTCCAGCGAAGCGATGTTAGATCATCACTGGCCATGGACTCACCGTTCAAAAGCAATTCGCCTGCCGCAACCGGATAGAGCCCAGTTAGTACCTTGATGAGCGTGGATTTTCCGCTGCCATTGCCCCCAACGACATAGAGCACCTCGCCCTTTTCGACCCGCAGATCAATCGGTCCAAGCTGGAAGCCCCTGCTCTCGTCAGGATCAAAGTAGGTGAATTGAACATCGCGCAACTCGAGCGCCTCAAACGCGTCGCCATCCACCGGATTGGGCGAAAGGACTTCCATCTGGGCGTCGAGTTTCTCTTCCAACTCTTGCAGGTCGCGCAGGGCGTTGTTGGTCCGCGACAACACCGGGAAGATGTCCAGAAAGCCTGCCAGATACCCGATGAGAAAAAGCACGATCGCCGTGATTTCGAGCACTTCAAGCGCGTACATGTCCGTCATCTTTGGGATCACAAAAACAACGACAGCGATGACCAAGAAGAAAACCGACTGGATGATCAGGCGCATCTTCACGATTTCTTCGGTCGCGCGCAGGCTCAGTATTGATGATAGATCCACGAGGCGCCCATAATCCGCTCGCAGGGCCGAACGACGCTTGGCATTGATCTTTACTTCCTTGAACCCGGCTAAGGACTCGGCCACCAAGTTCGACAGCTCTTTATCATTCTCCGAGAAGGCCACCATTTGCTTCTTGCTTTCGCCCTGTTGGGACTGGCGGTATAGCGCTGCGAAGACAAGCGCCCCTACCACTGCGAGAAACGCCGCGAAAGACACAAAGGAAAGGTAAGCCGCACAGAAGAACAACATGAACATCGACTGCAGGCCGTAAACGATGGTGTCTGATGCCTGTACGACCTGACCGATGCTGCGTGCGCTCGTCGATATGACGTCCGAGCGACGCATCTGTTCGAGCGCGTCCAATCGCAGTGCAAGCAGCTTGTCCATCAGGCGCTCGCGCTGGCGCGTCATCGCATCGTCAAATAGCCGCTTGCCGGCCGTTTCGGCTCGCATCTTGGCCACTGCAAAGACCACCAGACACGCGAGGAACATTGCAAAGGCCCAAGTCGTGTCTTCGCCGCGATACACCGCGTCCGCGCCGTAGTTAATAAAGCCCACCAGCGCCGCATTGGCCGCACCAGAGATCACCGTCAGTACGACGATGTTGCGAACCGTTCGAGGTGACTCCTGGCGAAGAACGTTTAGAAGTTGCACAGCATTTTTCCCAAGATGTTAGTAGTGAGTATCACGCAACGGGATCCTTCCAAAATGCGTTTTCAGCGGCAAGCGTATCCACACGTTTAAGCAGAGCGAGATCAATTTCACTAGAGTCGACACAAATAAACGGTAGACCTGCGTCTTCCATGCCCTGACGCTGGAAGCCCCAATCCGTGGACGCAGGCACCCCAATGAAACAGGCACCGATCTGACGTGCATGGGTGGCGACGAAGTTCACATCATCGATAAACAACACTTGATGCGCGGGCAGCTTGTAGTGGGCCTCGACAATTTCACGCACGCCAGGGCGAAAATCGTTGGTGCAAATATATTGCTCAAAGATGTCCGCCGACGCGCCGAGCTCTCGCCGCATGTATTTTTCGTCCAGTCCGCCATAGCAGACAAGCTTGACCCCTAGACTGGGCAGCAGTTCCATCAGGGCCTCGGCGCCTTCGGCCAGTTTGATCGGGTTTTCTTTGAGGTAGTCCTGGCGGAACTCGAAATAGGACTGCTCCATTTCTTCCGACGTCTTGCCTTTCAAATCCTTAGGCACATCTTTGAACTGCGACCGGAAATATGCCGTCGCCTCTGCCCGATTGCGTGAGAACATGTTGTCTTCCATGTCCTTGGTGTAGTCGAGGCCGTAGAACTCGCAGCTCAGCTTTAAGAGCGGAGCGAAACTATCCGTGAGCAAGGGGCCGTCGATATCCACGGCGATAAGCTTGAGTGTCTTCATTGGCTATCCTTTTCGGCGTGGCGCGGCGCGCGTTGGCCTTCCCAAGCGTCTTTTAGTTGCTGCGGTATGGTCGCGGCAGAGGTGGAGAATTCTCCAATCTCGCACCCCGAAACCGCCTCGAGTATCTGGCCGGACACAATCAGCACCGCAGCACCACCCACTGCAATGGAATCGTCGGCTGAGGCTTTGAACGCTACCGTTTCGCTGGTGTAGATAGGCCGGTCGAGCCGCACAGACACATCCCGCAAGAAGGTGACCCCGTCATAGCACGCCACCTTGCCAGCGCTGCGTGTCGCATAGCTGCGCATCAACTGCCGTACTGCCTCTAGTAGGACAATGCTGTCCCACAATGGCCCATTGAAGTCGTTGTAAAACCCAGCGGCCTCGGCAACGCTCAGAAGCGCGGTCGCGGCCATCCCGTCATATTTGAGGTTCGACAAAAGCACGTTTTCGGCCAGATGTTTGTTCACCCGCTGACGCGTGACACGACGCCCTTTGGGTTCGGGCTTTGGCGGAGTAAACCCGGATGGGATCTCTCCAACCGACAAACGTCCGCGCGCAACCGTTTTGCCATTTTGTACCGCCTCGCCGTGATAGTCATAGCCTGTCGTTGTACTCAGCCGATGCGCCGTGATCTGCGTCGCGGCCTTTTGGCAAAAATTCGGAAACTCGAACTTCATCAGCCGCAAAAAGACCGGATCGCGCGGGTCCGCGCCGTCGCGGTAAAGGACATCGGCGCGCACCAACTGGCTGATCGCTTCTGATAGGTGCAGGCCCGAGACGTGGTCCAGCGGGTGGTCAAAGAACAGCGGGTGATCTTCGTCGATGATCAATTCGGCTTCGGCTCGCGCTGACTTCCCCGACCCCACAGAGGGGCGCGAAATCAGCAGATTCATCGGGTCGGATTTCTGGCTGCTTGCGTAGAGATCTAGATGCAACCGGTGCGCTTGGTCGACATCTGCAGCCACCTCGCTTGGTTCTATAATCTCGTCCACCTGCTTTTGCAGGGCATCAAGCGTGCGGACATGCAACAAGCGCTCGCCCAGACCCGCAACAGATTTCAGAGCAGGCAGTTGCGCCTGCAGACGGCTGACGATGGTCATTAACCCTATGCTGTCGATCCCCAAATCACCCAGCCCTGCCCCGCTGTCGATCTCGTCGCTTGGGACGCCAAGGAAGGCCGCTGTTATGGCTAAGACAGTGCTGTCAGCGGGGCTAGCTGCCAGCTGTGGTTCAGGAGCCTTGGCGGGCTTTGCCGCAGTTCCTGGCGCGCTGACCCAATATCGGTCCCGCGCAAAGGGATAACTCGGTAACGCGATCCGGCGTGGCGGGTCGGTTCGAAACCGGGGCCAATCAACGGGCAACCCGTTCAACCACGCATCACATGCCGCCGAGATATCCATTTCGGCCACCCAGCGGTCCTGTAGCAGCGCCACATCAGAATCCGAAAGGCCGCTGGTTTGGGTGACATGCACGCTGCGAGCGGTCCCAGAGCGAAGTGTCTGGACCATCTCTTCGACGGAGCACGCCACAAAGGCCAAACGATGCGGCATCGCCTCGCGCCCCACCTGCAGCGTATGAGAAACCCGTGCCAACAGGCCGGGGGCATCTTGCAGCGCCTCAACATGGCTGGCCAAAGCCTTGGCCTGTGAAGTGAGCGCCTCGGCACTGCGCGCCGACAGCACTATGATCTCTTGCGAGGTATCAGGTTGCGCGCAGTCACCATTGGGCCACGACATGTCCCCTTCCTCGAGGAGGACGCTAGCATTCACGCCGCCAAATCCAAACGAACTGACACCTGTCATCAACCGCTTGCCCGGCGCTGGTTGCCACTCGCGTGTCTCAAGCGCCAGATCAAATGCACTGCCTTTGACCTTTACGGCAGGGTTCAGCGTCTCAAAGTTCAGGTTACCCGCAATCCGCCGGTGCCGCATCTGAAGCACAGCTTTGATCAGCCCAGCGACGCCTGCAGCGACCTCAAGATGGCCGATATGGGACTTGGCCGTGCCGACGACACATGTGCCGCCGTCCTCAGCACCGTGGGACTTAAAGGCCGACTTCAGCCCCTCGATCTCAATCGGATCACCCAATGCTGTGCCGGTGCCATGCGCCTCCCAGCAGGTTATGTCGCTGGCATCCACGCCCGCACGACCGATAACCTCGGCGATTAGGCTGGCCTGCGACGCGGGGTTCGGGGCAGTCAGCGATGCAGCGCGCCCGGCATGGGCCACGCCAGAAGCTTTGACAACAGCAAGCACCTCATCACCGTCACGCCGCGCATCGGCCAAGCGTTTGAGAACGACAATGCCCACACCCTCGCCACGCACATAGCCATTGGCAGACGCGTCAAACGTCTTGCAGCGCCCATCAGGCGACAGCATCCCAGCTGACGCAAAGGCCACGTGCATGTCCGCATTGGGTATCACGTTCACGCCGCCCGCAAGCGCCATGTCAGTATACCCCGCCTTAAGATCTTCGACCGCGCGATGCAGCGCCACAAGGCTTGAGGAACACGCTGTCTCAAAAGGTTCGCTGGGGCCCTGCAGGTTGAGCAAATGGCTGATCCGGCTCGGCCCGATCGAGGCTACGTTGCCCGTCACCCATCGGGGATCGCAGGTGTCGCCGCGCGCCTCGATATTGCGACAGTAGCTCGAATTCGAGGTACCCATATAGAGCCCTGTCTTGGTGCCCGCGAGGCTTGCCGGTGCGTAACCTGCATTTTCAATCGCAGCCCAAGAATGGGTCATCATCACGCGCTGCTGAGGGTCGGTCAACTCGGCCTCGGTCGGCGACATACCGAACATTTCGGGGTCAAACTCGGCGACGCTGTCGGTAAACCCACCCCAATGCACGTTGGTTTTCCCCTGCTCAGTCCGAGGGTCACCATCAACCGCGCGCCAATCCCAACGCCATTCGGGTGGACGCGTGATGACATCGCGCCCAGCCATGAGGTTGGCCCAGAACGTTTCGATACTGTCTGCGCCAGGGAATGCGCCGCTCATGCCGATGATTGCAATGTCCGTGCTGTTTTGCTCGGGCGCCGGAGGTGTGATTACTTCGGGGGCCTTTAACGCTGGTTGTGCGGTGGGCTCGGTCACAGCAAGCAATGGGGCTGGGACAGGCTGCAGCTCTGGATGCGGCGCCTCGGACGCGCCCACGCCGTAATCCGCCACCAAAGCCGCACAAAGATCGCCCACAGTGTCCGTCCCGTAGAACAATATAGGCTTGACCTCGACGGCAAACCGCGAGGTCAAGCGGCTGCCAAGCTCTGCATAAAGCAGGCTGTCAAAGCCAAACTCCGCCATGCTGATATCGGCGTCCAACTCGTCCCGCGGGATTTGAATGAGCGCCGAGATATCCTCCAGCACTTCTGACAAAACCCCTTGTACCGGCGCGCGCTCCAAACAGGTGGCGGGTTCAGGCGTATGATACGCGACAGGCTCGGGGCGCGGCATTTGAGCCTCTGGCGCAGGCTTGAGCCGGGCAGCAAGCCCGTCAACGCTCGGGCTTTCGTAGAATAGCGTCGGCGCGATCTCTGCCCCTATCAACGTCTCAAGCCTTGCGCCCATCTCGGCAAAATTGATCGAGGTAAGCCCGAATTCAGAGAACTCGGCATCGCTCGCGATGTCGTCCGGGCTGACATGCGCCATTTCTGCAATCATTGTCTTGAGCGTTTGGACTAGATCCAAGCTCGCCTGTGACGGCTGCTGCACAGATGTGCGATCCCGCGTCTTGTCCGGGCGGCTCGGCACACGCGCGGTCTTTAGCCCAGCCAAATCGACCAGCACGGTCCCACTTGGAGCTTTGATCTGAATGTCAGTTCGCGAACCATCACGCTGCTCTGCCACTGCGATATCAACTTGGCGTGGCAAAGGACCAAGGACACGGACACAGTCTAGGTAGACCGGAACGCTGGTGGGCAGGGTCTTCTGCCCCAACACTAGGCCAAGCGTGGTCTGTAACGCCGCATCGAGCATGTTTGGCGGCAAAGCCAGCTGTGCCTCAAACGCGCCTTCAGGGAGCACCTGCGCCAGTCTTGCCTCTACCTGCCCCTTCGCCAACTCAGCGCTTTGGATAAGGCGGAAGGCCGGGCCATAATCGATGCCCATTTGTTGGAACGCTTCGTAAAACCGCGCACCCTCAGAAGTCACAGCAGCCGCAGAGATTGAAGGAAGTGCGACAACATATGTCTCGGTACAGGCTCCAAGCTTGCCTGTAGCAAAAACCTTGCCCTGCGCATCCTCCAGACCAAAGTCCCAGCGGGGACCGTCGCCACGCACGGCGAGAGACAGCCCACGGGTGACATCTTCCCCCGTTACCATAGAGCGGAACGTCAGGCCGGTAATCTCGACTGCATCCGCGCCCGTAATTTCAACAGCTGCTGCGCGGGCGATCTCGATATAGGCGGTAGCAGGGAGGATTTGTCTCCCCTGCACCACATGATCGGTAAGAAAGCTCGCGTCCGGTCCAAAACTCAGGTCAAAACGCCACCCTCCGGACGTGCGGGTTCCCTCACCGATTAGGCGCGGCGGCGTCTGTCCGGGCGTGTCCGCATCCTTATACCAACAGCGCCGCATATCCATCGCGGTCGCAGGCAGGCGCAATCGTGGTGGCAGACCACGGCCAGTCGCAAGGCGCCATTCACGCCAATTCATAGGTTGTCCTGCAACAAAGGTTTGCGCCATGTCCGCGGGCGCTACGTCCACAGCAGACACTCCGCCGGTTTTTCCGGCCCGAACAGCCCCTGTGAGGACCTGAGACGCGCGCCCAGACAGCCAAGCCCGCAGTTCATCTTCAAGTTCCGGCAAGCTCGCTGCTACGACGCCCAAACGGTGGCGCAACGGAGCGCGACCCAGTTGCACCGTCGCGCATAGTGCGTCGATGCTGATCTCTGGATTGCCGCCAATGAAATTGAGAAGGCTCTGCGCGGTGGCCTTTAAGGCCTTTTCAGATTGCGCTGACAGTATGAAGACCTCCGGTCCCGCCTGCGGACTCACTGGCTTTGGCTCTGGTGCATTCTCGACCACGACATGCGCATTCACGCCGCCAAATCCGAATGAGCTAACGCCCGCAACGCGCCGGGATTGCGCGGACCAATCGCGCATCTCATCCACCAGTTCGAAGGGCGTTCCATCTAGCTTAATTGCCGGGTTTACAGCCTGCCTATGCCGGTCCGGGATCAATGTACCGTGGCGCATTTGCAGGAGCATCTTGATCAAACCGACAAGCCCAGCCGCCACTTCTGCATGGCCAACATGGGATTTGACGCTCGACAGGGCGATGCTGCCCGAGGGCGAGACAAAGCTCTCAACTGCCTTCGCAATCCCGGCAAATTCAATGGGGTCCCCCACTGCAGTGCCGGTCCCATGCAGTTCGATCGCGCCCACGTCCTGTGGCGTTACGCCTGCCTCGTGCCAAACCTGTTCGATTAACGCCTGCTGCGCCTGGGCGTTTGGTGCGAACAAGGAACTGGACTTGCCCGAGTGGTTCACGCCCGATCCACGGATTACGCCATAGATCGGCAGCCCCTCTGCCTGCGCAAAGCTTAGTGGTTTCAGAACCAGGCTGCAGACCGCTTCGGACCGGACATAGCCGTTCGCATTCGCGTCGAACGTCCGGCACCGCCCTTCGGGGCTAAGCATCGCAGACCGCGCAAAACTGACATGCGCGTAGGGCATCATCATTGTGTTGGTTGCGCCCACGATGGCGCCGTCGCAACCATTGTGGATAGCCTCAACCGCGCGGTGAAGCGCGACAAGGCCGCTGGAACAAGCCGTCTCCACCGGTTCGGAGGGGCCATGCAGGTCCAGATGGGCCGAGATCCGATTCGGTGAGATCGAGCCGACCATGCTTGACGGCGACATCTGCTGCAGAACCAGCCCATCCTCACGTGCCATATCTGCGTAATCACTGGGCGAGGTCGCCATGAACACCGCCATCGAAGATCCGGCAAGAGCCGTTGGCGCAATGCCGGCATCCTCTAGCGCGCGCCAAACATGGGTCAGCAAAAGGCGCTGGTGCGGGTCCATAAAAGCCGCCTCGCGTGGCGAGATCCCAAAAAACAGCGGATCGAATTGGCTCAGGTCCTCGAGGAAGCCACCGAATTTGATGTCGCTCTTGCCTGGTTCGGACTTCGGGTCTCCCCAAATGGCGCGCCAATCCCATCGATCCCCAGGAATCTCGGAAATGACTTCGGAGGCCGCCTGCAGGTTTTGCCAGAACTGATCAATCGAATTGGCGCCTGGGAAGGCCCCACTCATCCCAACAATGGCGATTGGGTCCCGGGTCCGCGTTGGCTCTGTGCGCCGGATTGCGGGGGCCGCTACATCCGGTTGGTTCAAGGCAAGTTCTTCCGTGATCGCCGTGCTGACCTCGGCCAGAGTGGTGTTCGAGTAAAAGAGGCTAGGATCAATCTGCACCCCGAGCGTTTGGGTGCACTGCGCCGCAAGTTCCGTAAACGCGATACTGTCGAACCCAAGATCGGCGAGCGCTTCATGAACATCGAGGTCTTCTGGCGCGACACGAACGATCTCGGCCACCGTGGCCCGCAATTGCGCGAGCACGTCCTGTACGGGTTGCGGGCGTTTTTGCGGAGAAGGTTTTGGCTCCGCACGCGGTGCACACGCGCTGCCGTCGTCCAAGGTCTCTATGATCTTTTCTGGCCGTCCATATCCCACCACGAATTGGCCGTCCCCTTGATGAAGGGCTGCGTTCAATGCGTACATACCGGCATCTGTCGGCATCGCCTCCAACCCAAAGCGGTTGGACATCGCATGCGCAGCCGCCTCTGGCACCGTCATCCCGCCCTCGGCCCAAAGAGGCCAATTGATCGAGACGCTGCGCCCACCCCCCTGCCCTTGGGCCACCTTCGCTGCTCGTTCGGTCACGAAACCGTCTTGCCATCCATTGGCAAAAGCATAGCTGCTCTGACCCATATTACCGCTTAGCCCGGCCAGGGAAGAGCACAGGACAAACGCCTCAAGCCGATCCCCTCGCGTGGCCCGGTCAAGGGCGAGTGTACCGGCGATCTTGGGTGCGGCCACGGTGGCCGCGTCTTGTGGCGTAGTCGCCATCAAGAGCCCATCGCGCAGCACGCCAGCCGCATTAATGACAGCCGAAATCTCAGTGCCCGCCGCGCGAATGTCCTGTAGACAGCGCGCCAGCGCGTCTTCGTCTGCGATGTCGAGCGCGTGGTAGCTTGGTACTGCACCTAGATCTTTCAGTTCGTTCAAGACAGCGTTGATGCGTGCGTCGGCGGCCCCGCGCCCCAATAGCACCAGCCGCGCGCCCGCGTTTTGCTTGCTCAGATGCCGCGCGAAATGCAGCCCGATGCCGCCTGCGCCTCCGGCAATGATTACAGCGCCCTGAGGTGCGAACGCGGGTACGGAGGCCGAGGTTTGCGAAACCAGCGCCCGGACGAGGCGTTGTCCACCATTGTAACGGATAAAGCGGTCCTCGCTGCGCGCGTCTTCTGCCAAGACAGCAACATCGCCGGCGATCTGGATCACCTGTCCGTGCAAACCGGACCGCTCAGACCGGAGACTGCCGACAAACCCACAAACGGCATGCACGAGTGACAATGGCGCATCGTTCGGCAGAACCAGCTGCAACCCACCTGGAACCCTCGCGCTTCCAAAGATCGGTGCCAGCTCAGCAACCAAGGCCTCTAAGAGAGTGCCAGGTTGTGTGTCTGGGCTCAGGTCGATGACCTCGGCATCCTTTACCCCTGCCAAGCGCGCTCCAGTCAGATTGACGACCAAACGACCTTCGGGGGCCGCGCGTGTTGCTGTCACAGCAGCCGGTTTCCAATCTACGGTGAAGCAGGCAAGGCCCTCTACGGGATCCGTCTGCAAAGAAGCTTCGGGCGTAGCAACCAATTTGCGTGGCACGCCCCAATATCGGTGCTTGGCGAAAGGATACCCCGGTAGTGTCACCCTTTGTCGCTGCCATGTCTCGCTCCTTGGCCAATCCACGGACAGCCCATCCAACCAAGCCTGCACGGCCTCTTGCCAGTCGGCAGGCAAAGCAAGAGGTGTCGGATTGAGTCCGGGCGCAACGCGCCGTAAATCTCGGATCGCATCAGCCAAGTTGTCGGCAACAACTACACAACGATGTTTGAGATCGCGGCGTCCAGTTTGCAGCGTAAAGGCAACCCCTGCTAGGCTGGGCTGATGCTTCTCTAAGTGAACAGAAATGTTCTGCACTAGAACTGCAAGCTGATCCGCTGAAGCTGCCGAAAGCGGCAAAACACATGGGCCGGTTTCTTGGTTGGCCTGATCCAGCTTCACATATTCGCCGATCACCAGATGCGCATTACTGCCGCCGGCCCCAAAAGAGCTCAGCCCCGCGATACGTGGCCCTTCGCCCTGCGGCCAGGGCATCGACGTGAGAGGGATGTCAAAACCAAGTCCTTGAAGGCCCAAATCAGGGTTCTGTGTCTGCGCATGGATATTTGGTGCAATCTCAGCGTGCCGGAGCTGCAACAAGAGTTTTGTGAGCCCTGCAATCCCGGCCGCGCTTTCGCAATGGCCGATATTCGCTTTGACCGAGCCTAGCGACAGCGCAGTATCGCCATACGCGCGACGTAGGCCGGCAATCTCAATCGGATCACCAAGCGAGGTGCCCGTGCCGTGACATTCAACAAAACTCACCTCATCCGGCGTGACCCGAGAGCGCGCCAATGCGTCCGCGATTGCATCACCTTGCGCCACCGGATCAGGCACTGTGTAGCCATTGGCACGACCACCATGGTTGACCGCCGATCCCTTGATCACGGCCAAAATTGGATCGCCGTCGCGTTCTGCTGCATCAACTGGCTTCAAGACTACCGCGCCAACACCTTCGGACGGGACATAGCCATCACCGCCCGCACCGAACGCACAGCACCTACCATCACTCGCCTCGAACCCGCCATGGGCCATCATCAGGTATTTGTTGGGGTGCAATGTCAGGTTCACGCCACCAGCAACCGCCGCCTCGCACTCGCCGTTTTGCACCGCCCGCACTGCCAGATGGATCGCGCTGAGCGAAGATGAGCACATCGTATCCACGGCCATGCTCGGGCCCGTCAGATCCAACGCATAGGATACCCGGTTCGCAATCGACGCGGGACTTCCGGACAGGGCGGTCGGCGTTCCAGCAAGGGTCTGTTCAACGCCCAGTAGCTGGTACTCTTCGTACATAACGCCGACAAAGACACCCACACGCTGACCAAGCGTTTCCGGTCTATGCCCGGCGCTTTCAATCGCGTGATAGCTCGTCTCAAGGAAGAGCCGCTCTTGCGGGTCGGCAAGCTCTGCATCTTTTGGAAGCATCCCAAAGAATGGCGCGTCGAATGCGTCGACATCGGTCAGGAAGCCGCCCCATTTGCTGCGGGTCTTGCCCTTGCCTTTGTCCGAACTGAAATAAGGTGTGTGATCCCAGCGGTCTCTCGGGATCTCGGTGATGCTGTCGCGACCAGCGCGCAGGTTATCCCAGAATTGATCCAGTGTGTCGGCGCCAGGATAGCGCCCTGCCACGCCTATAATTGCAATGTCAGACGCATTTTCGAGCGGCCTAGCGGGAGTCTGAGCCGCCTTGCGGTCATATGTGCCATCCAAATGTTGGGCCAGACTGCGAAGCGTGCGGTACTCAAAGAAGAGCGTCTTTGGCAGTTCACCGAAATGCGCCTCAAGCTGCTCGGTCAGGTGAATCACCATGATCGAGTCCAGCCCGTAGCCTTCGAGCAGCGCTTCGGCGTCGATGCTCTCGGGCGGCAGCTTCAGCAGCGTTGCGATTTCAGCCCGCAGAACATCGATCACGTCTGTGCCACTGGGACTTGGAGGTAAAACTTCGAGTGCCGTGGAGTTTGGCGTTTCCTCTGATGGCGCATCGATCCAATAGCTGTCTTGCGCGAACGGATAGAGAGGCAGTGCAACAGGTGCCAAGCGATCCTCGGCAAACAGGGCGTCCCAATCAATGTCATGACCAGTCGTCCAAAGGTCAGCAATCACCGCAAGATCTCTCGCGGCCCAAAGAGCTTGTGCCGCCGACTTGGACAACGGTTTGGATGCAGCAACTGTACCCAACTTGGCAGTCGTCGGCGCTCCACTTAGCCAAGCGCGCAAGTTCTGTTGCCACTCGTCCCAGTCGCTCGCGACAACCGCAAGGCGCGTCACATGTTGGTCTCGGCCCAACTGCAGTGTCCGCGCTGTCGCGGCAAAGTCAGGACGCGAGTCCAGAGACGCAAAATGCTCTGCCAATTGGCGCAATTGATCCTGCGTCCGCGCCGACAGAACGCATAGCTGAGGACCAGCCAGAGGTCGCGGCGCGCGTGCATCAGGTGCCTCCGACAGTATCAAGTGCCCGTTTGCGCCCCCTGCTCCGAAAGAGCTCAGACCCGCATGCCTTGGTCCGTCCGCTGGCCATTCTCGCAGTCGAGCCGGGATGCTAAAGCCTGCGCTGTCTAGGTCGATTTCCGTGTTAAGCGGCTCGGCCCCGAGGCTTGGCACGATTTGCCGGTGTTGCATTTGTAAAATCAGTTTGAAGAGCCCTGCGAACCCGGCCGCGCTTTCGCAATGGCCAATATTGGGCTTTACGGAGCTGATCACCGCCCGGCTGCCGGTCAAGGCGCGCGAAAGACCGGCAACCTCGACAGGATCACCTAGACGCGTGCCCGTCCCGTGGGCCTCGACCAGTGATACCTCGTGAGGGGACACGCCCGCATCTTCAAGTGCCTGGCTGACAACCTCTGCTTGGGCCTTCGGGCTAGGCGCGGTAAAATTAGAGGTGCGTCCACCGCTATTAATCGCGATCCCCTTGATCACCGCCTCGATGCGGTCGCCATCCGCGCACGCATGATCGAGCCGTTTGAGTACCACAGCACCGACACCTTCGCCCGAAACCATACCATCCGCATAAGCCCCAAAGGCGTTGATCTGCCCCGAAGGCGAGACGATCCCCATTTGGTCCAGGGTTTCGATATGGCGTGGATGCGCGATAACGTTCACACCGCCGCAAATTACCGTTCTACAACGCCCCAATCGCAAGCTATCCACTGCCATGGACAACGCCGTTAACGACGCCGAGCAGGCGGTATCCGTGGCCAAACTTGGCCCCGTGAAATCAAAGAGGAACGACAACCTGTTTGCCAGCGACCAGAAGGCAGCGCGCGTCGGGTAATGCGCGTTCATCGCCGCAGCGAAAACGCCCACTGGACCTTGGCGCGACAAGCTTTGCGGCGCATAGCCTGCATTCTCCATCGCGTGATAAGCGGCCATGAGGAAGAGCCGCTCTTGTGGGTCCATGCGCTCCGCCTCTGCAGGAGAAACCGAGAAATGTAACGGATCGAACCGGTCCGCCCCGTCGAGATAACCTGCCGATTGACCGGATTTTGTGACCCAAGAGCGGCCATCGCTGGGCGCATCGGTGATCGCGGAGCGCCCCTCGGACATAAGGTTCCAATAGGTCGCAAGATCGGGAGCCCCGGCGAACTTACCCGCCATGCCAATGATTGCGACCGCGCGCTCGGGCGCGCCTGTTTTTTGCGTCTCGCGGTGCACAACTGGTGCGGGTTGGGCAAAGGTGGAGTCCGCGGCAGGTGCGGCGACCGCAGGGTCAACACCCACAAATGCAGCCACATCACCGGGACAATTTTCTGCCAAATGATCAGCCAAAGCCGCGACAGTGTCCGCCTCAAACAGAAGCGTCGACGTCACTGACGGGAAGTAGGCCCGCAAACCGCTGACCAATTGCAAAATCAGGATTGAGTCCACGCCATACCGTTCAAATCGCGTATTCTGATCGACCTGCGCGCTGGGGATCTCAATGGCTTGGGCAATTTTCTCGGCCAGACGGGCCTGTAAGGCTTCCATGTTTACGTCAGCCATAGGCACCTCAGGTATGGGGGCGGAGGTTACTGCTACCGGTGCGGAAGCGACCATTGCCGCAACCAATTCGGGTTTGGCATCAGCGACCGCGTCCACCGCGCTGTGACGTGCAACAACACCATCGCTCTCGCCCACAAAGACTTGCTGACCGAGCACTTCGGCCTCGGGGTTCAGACGTCGCTGCGCTTGGAACCCACACACCGTCAGCACCGTGTTCCAGGCCGCGCTGTCCAAGGCTGGTGTGCCCTGCATCCGAAGCGGCGCGTCATCATAGGCCCACCACCCTTCGAGCAAGCCAAAAGTCAGGTGGCTGAACAACGAGGGTTGGATCAGTTCGTTGATCATGATCACGCCGCCACGTTTTAGGAACGCTTTGGCATTGCTCACGCTTTGTAGGATGTCTGCCGTGGCGTGCAGTACGTTGGTGGCGATGACGATGTCATAGCTACCTTCCTCCAAGCCCTGTTCGCCGGGCAAGGACGACGCGTTGAAAATCGCTGTGTCGAGATACGGCGCGTCCGAGTTAAAAGACTGACGAGCGTTGATCAAGAACGCTTTAGACAGATCCGTGAAGAGATAGGTTTCGATATGCTCGACATAGGGCGCGAGCCGCGCAAAGACTTTGCGCGCGGTGCCGCCCGTGCCCGCGCCAACCTCTGCGATGCGCAAACACTGGCCGGGGTTGGCGGCAATGTGCGCCTTGATCGTCGCTTCCAGCGCGTCGCACAGGATGTCGTTAAAGTAGTCGGCGACGATGCTGCCATCGTAGACACCGCTCACGAGATCGAATCTGCCTTCGGGAAAAATCACATCCGTGGCCGGAGTGTCGCCTGCGAGGATCTGTGGCAATGCCCGCAACGTGGCATCCACCAACGCAATGTGATCCTTTAGATCGGGATGATGCCGGTCTTTGACAACAGCGGCGTCCCAAACAGCAAGCGCTTCGGCAAAGGTCAATTGTGTCGCGACGTTGCTATCCAGAACGCGGTGAGATTCATCGAGCCATTTGGTCAAAAACGTGGGCATCGAAGCCTCGGCGACACTGGGATCGCCACCAAGAAAGCCGACTTCCTGCATCGCTGCGCACAGAACCAAGGCCATCTGCGGGTCATACCGGTCCATCTGCGGACCCACGCGGCCATAGATGTCTTGCACACGGGGATCAGGGAGCTGGCTTTTCGCAGGAGGATAGAAGTCGCCGTCAGGGCCAGCGTTTTCCGTCAGGCACAGGTTTGGATCCTCAAGACTGATAGTCGCGCCGGGACTAAGCTCAGCAATCGCCAGCTGCGGAACCTGCGTTACGATGGCCCAATCCAAAGCTGCCATGGCGCGCGCTTGCGTCAGACCAAGTTGCCCAAACCGCGCCTGACGATCCTTGTGATCCTGAGTGGCGACAATGCCTTCATCCGCCCAATAGCCCCAGTTGACCACGGTCACGGGACGGCCTTGGGCGCGCTCCACCTGTGCTGCCGAATCCGCAAACGTCGACCCTGCCGCATAGTTTCCCTGCCCTGCCATGCGCGAGAAGCTTTGTAGGGACGAGAAAACCAAACCGAAGGCGGACATATAATCGGCAAAGATGTCAAACGCTGCCTCGGTCACATCAAGCTTTGCCGTCAGCGCTGTATCGAGCTGCTGCGCGTTCATCCGCGCAATCGACGCATCCGACAATCCAATCGCCGACAGCACTACCCCGTCGATGCGGCCATATCGGTGCAATATCTCGTCCCGCGCAGTTGCCAGTGCCGCCGCATCTCGTGCATCGGCCTGGATATAGACTGGTTCGGCACCAGAGGTGGCACAGCTCCGCAAATGTCCCCTGATCCTATCATCAAGAGGGCTCCGCCCGAGCCAAATCACCTGGGCGTTCGCAGTCCTAAGCACATGCCTTGTCCAAATGCGCCCGACCCCGCCTGCGCCGCCAATCACGACATAGACATGCTCGGATTTGTAAGGTGAATCGGCTTGCGGCAATGCCTGCAACCGCACGAGCGCAAGGCGAAACGGCTGCCCCGACCGCAACACGATGTTGGGCGCGCCACTGATTTTGCGGGCATGCGTCAGTGCATCGTCGGTGTCGACGCATGTGACCGACCAATGTGGGTATTCATTGGCCAACGCACCAAAGAGCCCATGCAGGCTCGCGCCTTGTCCAATCTCTGACGTAGGTGCACATGGCACTGCACGGGACGTGACCAACCGGATGCTCAAGTCCTGCACCTCTGCGCCCGCTTTCAGAAGCTCTTGCAGCAACCAAAGCAGCTTGTGGCACAAGAGGCGCTCGTAACTGACCCCTGAAAATTTTGCGTCACAAATTAGCGTAAAGCCCTGATTTGCAACGATTGCCTCTGCAAGATCCGGAGTGTTACCCAAATCCTCTGGGGTGATCTCCAATCCTCGAGTGGCCGCTTCGGTCCATGGGAGCGGCTGCCAGACCGGCAAGAACGCATGGGTCGTGCCCGTGGGTATCGCGGTGCGCGCAGTGACACCACGCAGAGCCACACAGGTTGTGCCGTTAGCGTCTCGCAGGTCAATGTTCAGCCCCATTTTGGTCCCATCTGAGAGCGTTTTGGGCGCAGTGAGAACTGCGGTGCATTCCGCCGGCAGAGTCCGAAGGAACGTGATTGCATCAACACTGTAAGGAACCGTGGGCCTGGTCGTTTCGGTGTCAAACCCCACGGCGGCCTGAACAGCAGCATCCAGCAGGGTCGGCTCCAGCGCTGCCGGGATATCCGCGCCCGAGCAAAGGGTGGCAAGAATACGGTCAGTACCAACTGACAGAGCTTTGAGCGCTTGGAAATGTGGTCCGTGGGCAATGCTTTGCGACGTCAGAGCCCGGTAAATCTCTGTCGGTGCGAGGTCTCGCACAACTTCGCCTGCGGCCTCCGTAATTTCATCCACAGGGCCCGCAGCCGTCACGGTTGCCCTTGCCACGGTGTCTGAACCAGCGGTCACTATAACGTCCGCGCCTTGACGGGTTATCGTCAGGTCAGCCGCCAATTCGGCCGTAATTGGGCGCAAGAAAGTTAGGTCCTGCAAAGCGAATGATCCTTTGCCGTCCAGAGCAGCTCTGATAATCTCTGGAAGACTAAATCCAGGCAGAGTTGGTTGCCCCCCGACCACATGATCCATCAAAAGCGGGCTGATAGCCGGGACGCAAACGCGAACGGCACCTTCATCCGGTGTGCAGGTGAAACGCAGTGCTGGCTCTGCGGCCTTTGGCGCTTCACCCACCCAATAAGCTGCCCGGTCAAGCGGTGTCACAGGAAGGGCGATCCGGCGAGGTGTGTCACCTGCAAACACATCGCTCAGCGTCGGGCTCCGCCCTGCAAGGAATCCTCGCGCGAAACTGCAGTCGTCTACATCAGGCTGGTCTTGGCAGGCCAACCAAGACTCGAGGCCATCCACAAGATCGCCAATATCCCCTGCCACGAACGCGATCCGTTTTTCAAAATGACCTCGCCCCGCCAAAAGCGTGTAAGCTACATCGCCCAGAACGGCATCCGGGGTCGAGTGTGCCCAATCGCGCAGCGCCATCGCCAACCCGCGAAGGCTCCCTTCGGACCGGGCCGATAGACAAACTGGGTAGGTGGCCTTTGTGTAACTCGGCTCTGCCGCGTCTGGCGCTTCGGCGAGAATCACATGGGCGTTCGTACCGCTTGCCCCGAAAGAGCTCACGCCACCAACGCGGCGCGGTTTCGCAGGCCAAGGCTGTGTCGCGGTTGGAACCGCGAAACCCTGCCCCTCAAGATCCACGCGAGGATTGACTTGGTCAAAGAATAAGTTCGGAGGGATCTGCCCCGCCTTAAGGCTGAGCGCCAGTTTCTGAAGCCCAGCAACCCCCGCCGCGAACTGTGTGTGACCAATGGCGGGCTTCACTGAAGTGAGCCAGATCGGATCTGCCCCTTGCCCACGCGCGAGGGCCTGCGCCAGAGCATCGAACTCAATCGGGTCACCGAGGGCTGTGCCGGTTCCATGGGTCTCGATCATGCCAAGCTCGGTTGGATCAACCCCGGCCCGCGCGTAGAGATCTTCCAGCAAAGCTGCCTGCGCCTGACCACTTGGCGCGGTTATGCCGTTGGTCTTGCCGTTTTGGTTGATCTGCGAGCCTAGGATCACCGCATCAATCGGATCGCGATCGCGCAACGCATCAGCAAGCCGCTTGAGCAGCACGACACCGGCGCCCTCGCCCGGCACAAAGCCGTCGGCGCGTTTGTCGAAGCTATAGCTCTGTCCAGTCGGTGAAAGCATCCCCGCCTTGTCTGCGGAAAGATAGAGCTTGGAAGTTGCCTGCACGAAGACGCCACCGGCAAGGGCCATGTCCAACTCTCCCGCGCGCAACTGCGTGCAGGCGCTATGGACCGCCACAAGCGAGCTGGAGCAAGCCGTGTCGATGGCAATGGCGGGACCTTGCAGGTCAAGATAGTAAGCGATGCGGGCTGGAATCACCGAGGCCATGTTTCCCCAGAGTGACTGAGCCGAGGGACTGTCTAGGAAAAGCTCTTGGTAATCGCCGCCGCAGCAGCCGACAAAAATCCCGCAGCGGGTACTTTGGGCAGCATCTCCCGCATAACCGGCGCGTTCCAGGGCGTGCCAGCATTCCTCAAGGAAGATCCGCTGTTGCGGATCCATATAGCGCGCCTCTGCGCCCGAAATGTTAAAGAATGTTGGATCAAATTGATCGATTTCATCCAGAAAGCCGCCGTTGCGACAAGCAACAGTTTCTGGGAGAGCCCAGCGTGCAACCGGCCCCACACCGGGGCGCGCGTTGGCTATCGTGTCCCAATAGGCAGAAAGATCTGTCGCCCCTGCATAACGCCCGCTCATACCAATGATGGCGATGGCATCATCGTTACCTGGCGTGGTGTCAGTTGTTTTGACTTGGGCTGGCGTTGGGGCCAGCGCACCAATATGCGACTCGAGCGCCGCTAGGGTCGGATGCTCGAAGATTGCGGTGCTCTTGAGCGTGGTTCCGTATTCGGCGTTGATCGCATCGACAAAACGGATGCCCAAAATGGAATCCAAACCGTAATCGGCAAAGGAAACAGAGAGCGAAATTTTGGCTTCTTCCATGTCCATCGTCAGTGCCAAAATGGCGCTTAGCGGCTTGGCCGTCATTTGCGGGACAGGCGTTCGTACCGCCGGGGCGCTGGCAGGAAGTGTTGGCAATGCTTGGCCATCGGACGCACGATGCAGATCGCCTGCCCATATCCGTCGTCCCGAAAACGGATAGCCCGGCAGGTCAAGCGGTGCTGGGCGCGAAGTCTCGGCCTGCCAAAGTGTTGCCCAATCGGGAGTGATACCCTTGCACCAGAGAGCTTGCAGTCGCGCCAGATCGCCTGCGGACCATGCCGCAGCAAGCGCGGCTTTAATATCGGCACGCGCGCTCAGCGCTTTGGCTTGGGACAGGTCGTCTTTGTTCAGTACAGCGGCATGACTGCTTTCGGAGATCATATCTTCCAGCCCAGCAATCAGCTCGGACGTATCATGCGCGACAAAGCCGATGCGACATGCCATTGCGACGCGCCCTGTCTGCAATGTGTAGGCAAGCGCATCAATATCCGCCTGCGGCGCAGGGGCTTGAGCCAGATCGGCAAGGGTGGCGTCAGGCGTCAAATCCCGCGCCCCTAGCGCCTCGGCCAGATGGCGCATATCGGCCGCCCCCAATCCGAGGTCGCGTAGGGACACATCGATTGGGATTTCGCTTGGATCAATGCCTAGCGTCTGCGCAATGAGTCCACGCACAGGCCATGCAACCTGTGACGGCTTGCTAGTAAAGACCCAATCGAGCAAGGCCTTGGCCTGGTCGCGCAAGCCATCCTCGGTCTTTGCTGATAACAGGATCAGCTGCGCGCCCGGCGCGGGCTGCGACGCTGCTGGCCTTTGGGACTCCAAGATCAAGCAGGCGTTTGAACCACCTGCCCCGAACGAGCTGACGAGACTACGCTTTGGTTGACTGCCGGGCCAATCCGTCGTCCGGCTCACCAGGTCGAACGGCGTGTCTTGCAACTGCAACGCAGGGTTCACTGTCTCGGCATGTAGGCTCGCAAACAGCTTACCGCGCCGCACCTGCCCAATGGCCTTAATCACCCCACTGACGCCTGCTGCTGCTTCTAGGTGACCAATGTTGGACTTCACCGAACCAAGCCAGCTGGCCCCGCCGCCACCAGTGTTTGCAAAGGCGGTTGTCAGACCCTCAATCTCGATCGGGTCCCCCAGCGCCGTACCCGTGCCATGCGCTTCGACATAGTCGATGTCGCGCGATGACAGGCCCGCACCAGTGATGGTCGCTTCTATCAACGCACGCTGCGCAGCCGGGTTCGGCACGGTATAGCCGCTCGCTGCTCCGCCATGATTGATGGCCGTCGATAGTATCTTGGCCTCGACGCGCAGACCTTGCGCCTTGGCCAGCTCTGCTGTCGTCAGCACCAGAACACCAACGCCCTCGCCCGGGCCAAAGCCTGCACCGCCCTCGCCAAAGCTGCGGCAACGGCCGTCGGTGGACAGCATGCCGGATTGGCACAGCTCTACAAAGCTGCTCGAGTCTTGATAGAGGTTCACACCGCCCACCAACGCCATCGTGCAATCGCCAGCTTGCAGCGCGCGCCTCGCCTGATGGATCGCAGTCAGCGAGGCGGAACACATCGTGTCCACAGGTTGGCTGGGGCCGCTCAGGCCCAGGTGATAAGACACCCGGTTTGCGAGTGAGCTGAAAGAAGCGCGCGGATGAAACAGGCTGCCATCAGCGTGGCGGCGTGGACCGAGGCGGCTATGATCTGATTTCGTGACGCCCGCGAAAACACCCACGGCGCCTGTACGCTCTTCGACCCCCAGAGGAGGCAAACCCGCGCTTTCCAAAGCGTGCCAGCACGCCATGAGGAAAAGGCGTTCTTGCGGGTCGATCTCAAGAGCCTTGCGAGGCGTCAAGCCGAAGAACGCTGGATCAAAGGATGCAAAGTCTTCCAGAAATGCGCCCTTGTTTGCGTAGCTTCGGCCCTGAGCAGCAGCACTAGGGTCAGGATCATAGACAATACCGTGGTCCCAACGGTCCTCTGGGACAGGACCAATTGCATCCACCCCCAGTTCAAGCGCGTCCCAAAGTTGCGCAACAGAAGCTGCCTTGGGGAACCGCCCAGCTAGGCCAACAATCACGATCTCGGCTATCTCTGTTCGGGCTACCTTGGCCTTGGCCTTGGGCGGTACGGCGGTTTTCGTGGGCTGCGCGCTGCCTGTCCACCGTGCCGCCTGCTCTGGCCAGCCCTCCGCAAGCGCCCCTGCCAGATCAACAAGCGTCACATGTTCGAATATAAGTGAACGTGGGAGGGTGCCAAAATGGAGCTCGAGATCGCCAAGGATGCGAACGATCAAGAGACTATCGATCCCATAAGAGGCAAAAGGTTCGTCTGGTAGGAACTGCTCGGCAGGCCGTTTTGTCGCGCGGGCAACAAGATCAGTGAGTTTTTCCAACAGCGGGGCGGAGTCCGTCGCAGTGTTTGCCATGTGGTACGCCTCTTTTTTGCAGGCGGGCTGTTGGGTAAGGCGAGCCGCCAGCTTGGCAGCGTCGCCGGCTGCGGCAGCACATTGCGTTACTCCCGTCCCGAGCGCGCGTTGGAGCGCGTCTATCGCCGCGACGTCGGTCATAGGCGCTACGCCGTCCCGGCTGCGCAGCTGTGCCTCGGTGGCGGTGTCGATGCGCATGCCGCCCGACTGCCAGTATCCCCAGTTGACCGATAGGCTTACGCCACAGCGCCCTTGGTCGCGGCGCTGTGCGATCAGCCCATCCAGTGCCCCATTGGCAAGCGCGTAGCCCGCCTGCCCCTCATTGCCGACCACCGAAGCAAGTGAAGAAAAGCCCACAAAATAGCGCAAAGGCTGCGCCGCTGAAGCCATATCAAGAGCGCGCGTAAGATTCAGTTTCGCAGCCAGTGCATCGCTTGGGTCAATCGGGGCTGGGTTCGCCAGCAGCCTGTCGCAGGTGACGCCCGCGCAGTGAAGGATGCCTTTGAGCGGCCCTTGGGTTTGACAGGCATCATCGATGGCATCGCCAATCGCATCCAGAGAAGTCAGGTTCACCCAGAGCACACGCGCGCCTCGCGAGGTCAGGTTCTGCATCCCTGCACGCGCCGTGTCGTTCGGTTCAGACCGGGCGAGCAATGTGATTAAAACATTTTGGGTTTGGGACGTGATATGCGCCGCAAGCGATTGAGCAATCGCGCCATTGCCGCCAGTTATCAGAATATGGTCACCCGGATGCGCCAGTGGGACACCCGGAACGTTGGGGGCGGTCTCGAAATCGCGGAACTCTGGTCCGGTCGTACCCCAGCGGACAATCCCTCTGAGAGGACACGCCGTCAGCGCCTCAGAGAGGTTCGCCCCTGCGTCCAAAAGCAAGGCACCAGCCCGAGTGCCTTGTTGTTCAATCTCAATCGTTCGACACAGCCCGCCCAGCGCAAAAGCGGTGACACTGTCCGTCGTGACAAAGCGCAAAGGTTCGGTAGTTCCGCGCGCGGCACCTTGCGCCTCGACCAGGGCTGCCTCGGCGCCCCAACCAGATGCGCCCGGGACAAGACGACGTCCGATCCAAGCTATCGGGCAATCGGGCAATAGCAACACCCGTTGCGACCCGACGCTTCGGTCGGAGGAAACGCTGCGCCAAGTCTCGGCAAACAGATGCACAGCCCCCGTCATTGTAACGGTCCCTTCGCGCCCTGATCCAACACGCCCGCAACCTGTGCCAGAGAAATTCGGTCGCTGATCAAGTCATCGAGTACGGCATTTGCGTCCACGTGGCTGGGCGGCACCAGTGCGGAGGCAAGTAATGGTTGCTCAGTGGCGGTGAACCAATGATGCGCACCCTCGAAAGGATATACTGGCAAATGCAGGCGCAGGGCGTTCTCGTCGTCGCCAGCCAGGTTAACATCATGGCCGCGGCACCACGCTTCTGCCGCTGCTTCTAAAGTCGAACAGTCGCGCGATGTGTTTGGTGCTTCTGACTGAGGGATCGCGCTTGCTCCCGGCAGGGTCGCACTCCAAAGCCCGGCGTGGTTCCCACGAACAATCTTTTGCAAAGCCGCCTGAGCCTCACTTTGGGTGGTGGCGACAAAGGCGATACGCTCTCGCATCGGTTGGCGACCAAAGCGCAAGCTTCGCGCCATCGCCGCAGGATCAACCAGTGACGCTTCCATATGTTCCGAGAGCCGCGCGGCCAACTGCGCAAGGGCCGAACTGGTCTGGGCGCTCAGCACAAAAAGATGGGGGCGCTTGACCGTATCATGGACCTGCTCCACGCTTTGGCGCTGCAGGACCACATGGGCCCCAACCCCGCCAAAGCCAAAGCTACTGACACCGGCAAGCGGTCGCGCCTGAGGCCAAGGCGCAAGCGCATCAGCGATCCGCAGTGGCCCTTGAGCCAGATTGAGATGTGGGTTCAGCGCGCCGTCCATTGCGTGGGGCGGCAGAGTGCCGGCCTTCATTGACAAGACCACTTTGATCAAACCAGCAAGCCCCGCTGCGGCCTCAAGATGACCAATATTGGACTTGGCAGAGCTGATAGCGATCTGGGCCGGAGCCAGTCCAAAGTCCGAAAACGCGCGGTTGAGCCCGTCAACCTCGACAGGGTCGCCCAGGGGCGTGCCCGTTCCATGGGCTTCGATCATTGCAACCTGTGCAGGATCAAGGCCAGACATCGCCTCGGAAACCAGAGCTGCTTGAGCCTGCGTGCGTGGTGCTGTGAGCGAAGCTGAGCGCCCGCTATGGTTCTCGGCGCTGCCGACGATAAGCGCATGGACCGGATCACCGTTTGCACGCGCATCCTCCGCGCGTTTCAGGATGACAGCGGCCACGCCTTCGCCCCGGACATAGCCATCCGCATCCGCGCCGAAAGTGCTACACCGCCCGCGCCGGCTCAGCATCCCTGCGTCAAGCGGCCCCGCAAACCCCTCGAGCGCCAGCGTGACGTTTACGCCTGCCACAATGGCTGCGTCACACTCGCCCAATTTCAACGCGCGCACGGCCCGGTGCACCGCGACAAGCGAGCTAGAGCACGCCGTATCGATCGTTTGGCTGGGGCCTTGAAGGTCAAAAAGGTGCGATATCCGGTTGGAAAGCATCGCCAAAGAGTTGCCTGTCGCAGCATAACCCGTTGCCGCGGCACCCTCAGCTCGCATGAGGCTCGCGTAATCGAGGCTGGAAGCGCCAACATAAACACCGGTCTTGGGCGGCAAGGCATCAGGGCGCAGAGCCGCATCCTCTAGCGCGTGCCAAACAGCCTCAAGAACCAGCCGTTGCTGGGGATCCATCACCTCGGCCTCGAGCGGTGAAATCTGGAAGAAATCCGCGTCAAAGCGCGCTATATCACTCAGGTATCCCCCCTTGGGAGGCAGACCGGCAGCAGCGAATTGAGCTTGTGTGTGCGGCGCAAAACGCCCCAGTGGCAAGGACCCAAGGCCAGAGCGTTTCTGCGCGATAAGGTCCCAATAGGCCGTCGTCGTATCCGCCCCGGGCACACGCGCTGCCATCCCAAGGAGCGCAACATCATCATCGCCCGCTGGTGTTTGCACCAAGGCTGTGTCATTTCGCAGTGACTGAGGCCTTGCCTCCATGGATGCGGGGCCTGCCTTCGGCTCTGGAAGCTGCGGCAGAAGCTGTTCAATATTGGCCACGTCATAGAATAGTGCGGGCGTCAGCTTTGTTCCGAAGCGCGTGTTCAGCCGATCCGTCAGGCTCGACAACGAAATGGAGTCTAACCCCATGTCGTGGAACCGCGTATAGGGATCGATCTCACTCTTTTGGAAACTCAGCAGACCGGCCACGATACCGCGCACGGTTTCCAGCTTGCTTTGCGTGACAATGGCTGCCCCAAGGTGTGGGTCGGTTTGGGCAACGGCCATTGCGCCGGATAAGGTGACACCCCTCGCCTCACCGACAACCTGCCCGGTTGAATCCAACAACAAGATGTCGAGCGTGTAGGCCCCGTTTGAAACCTTGACCTCGCCCGCAAGGCGCGTCGCGGTTAGACTCGCATCGCCGAGCTCGAGCGCAGTAAGCTGCGCGACATGTGCGCGATGCCAATGCTGAGCGCCAGCCGCTTTAGCCGCCATCCGACAAAGGTCATCGAGAGCAATCAGCATCGCCGGTGAAAGCCGAGAGTTCTTGGTATCGTGGTCTTGGCTATAGTCGCAGGTGTAGATCTCGGCCTCAATACGCCCCGATTGGAACGTGAAAGCCGACAGGCCTTGGGCATAAGGACCGCGCTGGATACCAACCTCTTGAAACGCCTCGTCAATCTCCTTTTGCGTCCAAGCCGCACAGGATAGCGGGACAGGCGCTGGAGTGGACGTGCCGCGCGTCGCAGCGATAGCGGAAAGCCACACGCCGTTTGACGCGCGCGCCTCAACCGCGGCGCCATCTTGGGTCGCGAATTTCAAATCAGCCCCTTCGGTCAGGGCCTCTGCGTCTAATGTCACATTCGCCAGACTGGCCGTACTGCGCCCAGCGAGATCAAGCGTTGCAAAGGCCGCATCCAGCGCAAGCCACGGGGTTATGGTTTGGGTGCCGCCCGCGACAGTCACGTAGTCAAGGAGATCATCCGTCCTCAAAGTCGTTTCAAAAGACGCACCGGATAGGTCCGACGTGTTGTCAGCCAATAGCGGATGCAGGCGCCGCTGAAATATCAGAGGGTTCAGGACACTGGGCGCGTCATCAAAAACCTCGTACCAGCAGCTGACACGCTCGAACGGATAAGTCGGCAACTCAATCCGCTGCGGAGCGACACCCCCCCAAAGCGCATGCCATTTGATCGACTGCCCGTTGGCCCACGCGTGTGCCACAGCCTCGGGCGCTGTGCCTCGGTCCTGCGGCGCGGCGGGACTTGCGAGCACATCTTCACACAGGTGAAACCTGTGCGGCTGGCCTGCCAGATAGGCCTCGATCTGATCCGCAAAGCTCTCAAGGTCCTCTGCCACAATGGCCGCGCGGGACCGTAAATTGGTTCGGCCTACCTGCAGCGTGTAGGCCACTCGGGCGGGATCAGCCCCGGGGTTCGTGGCAAGCCAAGCCTGCATCCGCTTCATCATCGCGGAAAGGCGCGACACTGATGCCGCTGAAAACACCATCACGCGGGGGCCGTCCGACGAGGCTTGATGCGGTTGCGCAAGGCGTTCTTCAACAATCATATGATTATTCATGCCCCCAGCCCCAATCGAGGTTAGCCCGCCACGCCGTGGCCCCGTTGCGCGCCACTCGGTTAGAGTCTGATTGACCGTGAAAGGCGTGTCATCAAAGGGGATAGCTGGGTTCAACGCCTCTGAATGCAAGGACGGAGCGATTTGCCCATGTTTGAGCTGCAGCACCAGCTTCGTCAGACCGGCCACGCCTGCCGCTGCCAAGAGATGCGCAATGTTTGATTTCACCGACCCAATCGGGATTTCTCCGTCTCGACCGAACACCGACTTCAGCGCCGCGATTTCGATGGGGTCGCCCAGCTTCGTACCCGAGCCATGGGTTTCGATATAGCTTATATCGTCCGGCCTCAGCCCAGCATCGGCAAGCGCATCTGTGACCGCCTTGGTCTGCATCGCAGGGTTAGGCACAGTAAAGCCGTTACGCGGCCCCGCATTAGCCATTGCCGTGCCCTTGATCACCGCTTGGATGTTATCGCCGTCGCGCTCTGCGTCGGCCAGCGGCTTCAATAGCACCAGCCCCGCACCCTCACCCAAGATGGTACCATCGGCCCCCAGACCAAAGCTGCGGATCACCTCGGCCCTGTTGGAGGTGAAATGCTCTTGCGATGACGAGATCAGGTTTAACGGGTGCAACAGCAGGTTAATCCCACCCGCCAGGACCATCCGGCATTGCCCTTCGCGCAAAAGCCGTACACCCAAATCCACCGCCGTCAGCGACTGCGAGCACATCGTATCCACAAAGATCGACGGCCCTGTGAGGCGGTAGAAATAGGAGATCATGTTGGGGATCGTGCCGGTATAGCTACCCGAAGCGCGTGCGCCTCGCGTCAACATGTTTTGGACACCATAGAGATTGTAGTGATTGCTCATCGTGCCGACGAGTACACCTACATCGCCCTGCATATGATCGGCTAAGGTTTCACGCCCGTAACCAGCGTTCTCAAATGTCTCCACCGCGCATTCGAGCAAGAGGCGCACCTCGGGCGACATGCATTCGGCGTCTGATTGAGAGATCCCGAAATAGCGCGGGTCGAATTTGTCAATATCCTCGAGGAACCCGCCAGTTTGGATGGTGGATTTGCCTGCCACGCTGCGTTCGGGGAAATATATCTTTTCATGCGGCCAGCGTTGTTCGGGAATGGGCGAGAAGTCGTGGCGGCCCGCTTTGAGGTTTTCCCAGAATTGCCCGAGATCGCGCGCACCGGGATAGCGACCGCCCATGCCGATGATGGCAATATCACGGTTATTGTCGGCTGGAGTTCTTTGGATGCGTGGTGCTGGCGAATTCACTGGGACTGGTTCTGTCACTGGTTCCGGCACTGTAGAGGCCGCTTCCGTTGCAGTGAGCCGCGACAAAGTCTCTGGAATGTCTGCGATCAGTTTGTCTGCTACACCGTTAAGGTCCAGCGCCTCGAAAAATAGCGTGGTTGAGACAGTTTCAGCCGTCCATGCCTCGATCCTTTCGACCATCTCGACGGCCAAGAGACTGTCAAAACCGTATGCGTCAAAGTTCAGCGAGGGGTCGATACGGGTGGGGTCCATTGCAAGCGTGTCAGCAAGCATCTGGCCCAGTTCGGCCAGAATTGGCGCGCGGTCGAGAGACGTCGCTCTGACACTGTCAGGTTTGGGCGTCTCTGACAGGATATCTGAACGTGTATTCAAGAACGCAGCAAACCGGTCGGCGTCACCGTAGCCCACGACGACATGGGTGGGTAAATCGCCCGTCATCGCAGCCTCTAGCACCTGCAAAGCGGACTGTGTTGGGATTGGCCTTGTACCCATCCGGTCGGCCATGCCTTGTGCCACACGCGCTGGCACTTGCATCCCGCCCTCTGCCCAGAGCGTCCAGCCGAGCGAGGTCACAGGGAACGCAACGTTTTGCGCCAACTCTGTCGTCATTTGGTTCAGCCGCGCATTTGCGGCCGCATAGTCGGCCTGGCCCATCGCCCCATGCACCGCTGCGACCGAGCTTAGCGAGATCAGGAAATCGAGCGGCTCCTTCCTTACAAACGAAAGCAGATTGGTCATAGTCTCGACTTTGGCATCAAACACTTGGTTGAAGCTGCTGCGCGACTTGTTCCTAGCTAGGGCATCTTCCGCCAGCCCTGCGCCTTGGATGACGCCGTTGATCTGACCATATTCGTTAGTGATTCTAGCCCAAGTAGCCTGCAGATCCGCCTGATCGGTGCCATCACAGGCCAACACCTCGAATCCCGGGATATCGCGGGCGGTGCGGCCCGAAAGGATCACGGCGCGTGCGCCCTGCGATTTCAGGTGCTGCGCCATGATCAGGCCAATGCCACCAGTGCCACCCAATATCCAAAACACCCCGCCTTTGATGATTGCGTTTGCATTTGGTTTGGGCGCTTCAACGAGCCTAAATGACGGCGGATCAAGCGGAGCGGCGCTGTCCGAGCCGAAATGGGCCAGCTGGCAGGACGCGCGTTCTAGCACCAAGGCGTTTACCATCGGGTGGAGCACCTGCCGAAGCCCTGAATGGGTATCCGGGATACGCAAAGCCAGCAGCCCGGTTTGTTGGGAGACGATGTCACGCGCGGCTTCAAATACTTCCCAGGCAATATCTTTGGAGTCCGCCCCATCGGGCACTGTGACTTCGCGCTGGTCGCCTGCATTGTTGCAGAGTGCGATGGTGTCGGGATCGGTTTGGTCGAGGGTTGTGCGAATACCAGCAGGTGTCCGTTGATCAGCGATCTCCCAAGACGTCCCTTGAGGCAAGGCAATCAGGCAGGGCTTTGTGTTTAGCCCGTCCCTGGCGGCAGGTCGGACAACGGGCCGCGTCACAAGACCGGTGATCTGGGCGACAGACGCGCCGTCCTGAAAGAGCGCGATGTCGAAAGCGCCCTCTCCCGTCGCTAGAGCCTCGCAGGTCATTTTGCCATCACCAAGCGTATCAGCAAAATCAATCCGCTCTGCCACGAATGGAGCGCCTGGGGCACCGTTTGGCAACGAGAGCCGCGATGCCACCTGAATCGCCGCATCCAAATGGATCGGATGCACGGGCTCAGCACTTAGGAACACCCCCGGGATTGGCGCCAATACGCCAGTCGCTCGGTCTTCGTTTTGGTGCCATGTATCGACCACCTGAAAGGCCGGACCATGGGAGATACCAGCGGTCACAAGGTCGGCATATAGCAGAGCGGGCGGTTCGCTGGGTCCCCGATCAGGGCGCGCCTGAGCTGGCAATGCTGGCGATTCGTCAGGAAGGATCGCGCGAAAGACCTCCTGACCGTCGGCATCTCGCACGGACACTTTGCCGCCTGCATCGAAGGAAATATCCAGTGCTACGCCCTTCTTATCTGCAACGGCGGGGCGCAGCCAGCGCAGTTTGGTCAGAACGTCAGGCCTTTGCCGGACGAGCGCTGCAGAGGCGCGCACAAGGCTGACCGTGGCGGTCCCGGGCAAAACCGGTCGTCCGTCGATCACATGATCGGCCAGAATTGCATGGCCTGCAGGCACATGACAGCGCACTATGTCGCCCTGCCGAGCTATTGTGATCAGGCTACGATCCTCAAACCAATAGGGCTGACGCTCAAACCGGTAGGCGGGCAGATGTAGCCGCTTGCCTGTCGCTGCCTTTGACCATTTCGCCGCACCGCCCTGCAGCCAAGCTGCGATGCGCGCCTTTGGACCAAGCGCCTGAGCGGTGAAAAGATCAGGATGCGCCTTGCCCCTTGCATATGCCTTGAGCGCCTTGATCAGCTTGCCGGCCTTGCGAGCGCGCACCACAAGGCGGGTCCCCATATCCTCCCGCCCGGTTTGCAGGGTGAAGGCCAAATCGGTGGTATCTAGCTGTGAATTTGATCTCAGATGGGCCGCTAGGTCAGCCGCACGGGCGCGCAATGCGGCTTCAGACCTCGCAGATAAGGGGAATATCAGCTTTTTCTTGGAGGTCTTGTGATTGTCCTGCGTCGTTGGCAACGCCTCAAGCAGCGCATGGGCATTGGTGCCGCCAAATCCGAAAGAACTCACCCCTGCGCGACGCGGGGCCGCCTCCGGCGACTCAGGCCAGGGTTCAAGGTTTGAAGCAACTCGCAAGGGTGCCTCATCGAGCTTGATCAGCGGGTTCAGCTTCTCGAAGGTGGCGTTTGGCGGGATCGCCTCCGCCTTCATCGCTGCAATAACCTTAAGAGCGCCAGCGATCCCCGCCGCGCCCTCAAGATGTCCAATGTTGGTCTTGACGGAGCCTATCGCCGTGCGCCCGGGCTCTGGTGTGTCCCCCGCCTCGTCATAAAGCTGCGCGAGCGCACCTATTAACCCGCGGACCTCAATCGGGTCACCCACAGGCGTGCCAGTGCCATGCGCTTCAACATAATCCAGCGTCGCTGGATGCACGCCAGAGCCCCGCATGACCTGCGCAATCAAATCCGCCTGCGCCTCTGGGTTGGTGACCGTCAGGCCTACGCTGTGGCCGCCGTGGTTTGATTTCACGTCGCGGATTAGGGCGTGGACTGGGTCTCCATTCGCACGTGCAGCACTTAGCGTTTTCAAGACGAATACCGCACCGCCTTCGCCGCGCACATAACCGTTGGCTTTGGCGTCGAAGGCGCGTGACGATCCAGTCTTGGACAACATCCCGTTCTTGGAAAAGACCCGGAAATGGTCTGGCGACCAGATCAAGTTCACCCCGCCCGCCAACGCCGCTCCGCATTGCCCAGCACGCAAAGCAGTCACAGCTTGCTCGATCGCGACCAGAGCGCTGGCACAGGCGCTGTCGTTGGTCACGCTGGGGCCACGCAAGTCGAGCTGGTAAGAAATCCGATTTGAAGCGATTGAAGGCGCAACACCGGTCGCGCGATACGCTTCAACCGGGATATCGGCCCGTGACAACATCTCAAGATAGTCCCAGTGGCAGATACCCATGAAGACGCCGGTATCAGATTTCGCCAGTGAAGACGGCCGGATGCCTGCATCCTCGAGCGCGTTCCATGCCAGCTCGAGCCCAAAGCGCTGCTGCGGGTCCATACTGCCCGCCTCACGCGGAGAAATTCCAAAGAACTCGGGATCAAAGGCGTCGGCATCTTGGACGAAGGCACCAAAGTAATCCTCGTCCGCGCGGAAACCTGCGCTGCGCCGCTCGTGCGGCAGCGCGCCAATCATTGAACGCCCGTTTGAGAGAATGTCCCACAACGCATCTAGGCTTTCGGCCCCCGGCACCCTCAGGGCCAGCCCTACAATGGCAATGGGCTCTGGCGTCTGTCTCATGCCGCCTCCAAAGTGTCGAGCTTAGTGGTCAAGCGCGCATCGAGCCCTGCTCGGTCCGCAACCGGCGTCGCTCGGCGGGTCACGAATTGCTCTTGCAGCATCTGGAAGGAGATTAGGTAAACGAAGGCCTGGTTCTCGCGCACGCTGATACGTTCGGGTGGCGAGGTCATGATCTTGCGCACCAACCGCTCGGCAAAACTGACGTTGATCATACCTGAGCGCGCCAGTTCTCCTGATGACAGAACCAGCTCTAGATAATCAGGTTGCTCTGCCACGAAAGAGGCGCTGTCAGGCGCGCGATAAGGGTGTTTGTGGCGGGCCCGGATCTCGTCAGGCAGTTCAGGGAAGGCCTGCTTAAGCACTGCTTTTTCTTGCCAAATTCCATCGAACTGTCGATTGACCGCGCCGGACATGGCCACGACATTGGGGTCAAGGAACGGACAGCGGTTTTCAACACCATGCGCCATGCCCATCCGGTCGCCCTGCGTGGATAAAAGGTACCCACAAAGCAGTGTCTTATATTCCAACCATTGCGCGCGCTGCACAGGATCGGAACCGGCAAAGACCTCGTCATTTTCCGCATAGGTGCTGAGGGTTTCGAATGCCTGCGCCCCAAGCTCGGCATCCGCCAGCAGCCGCTGGGCAAATTTGCCATTCTGGTAGCGGATCTCGTGACTGAAGAGTCCCGGCATCTTCTCGGACTGGTAATTCTCGTAGAGCCCAAGAAGCGCTCCATGCGTCTGGTTACTGTAATGCCCGAGATAAGGATTGAGCCGCTCTACCCTGGCCTTGCGTTCGGCCAAGTCCAGATTAGCCCATTCGCGGCGCATATAGGTCTCGCGAAAGAGATCATACCCAAGGAAGGCTTCATCTGCGCCCTCGCCCGAGAACACCGTCTTGGTGCCATCATCGCTCACGTGACGGGACAAAAGGAACATGGGCACAAAGGCAGTTCGGAAAACCGGAATCTCGGCATGGTAGACTGCATTCGGGAAGGCCGCGCAGATATCACGTGCGGTAACCGGTAAGCTGGTGTGCGAGGCCCCAAAACGCTCTGCAACGATCTGCTGATACCGCGCCTCGTCCAGATGTGCCTCTTCAAAGCTGACCGAGTAGGACCGGACCCCTTGCGGTAGCATATCCGACAAAAGCGCTGCGATGATCGAGCTATCGAGCCCCCCGCTGAGGTAAAGTCCAACTGGAACGTCACTGCGCAGGCGCAGGCGTGTGGCTTCGGTGATAGCATCGCGTGTGCGCGCGGCGGCACCCTGATGCGAGGCTGTTAGCTCCGGCTCTGCAAAACGCAGTGGTGCGAAGGGCTGTGGAGTGTTTGGGCCGTCTTCCGTGATGGAAACTGAGTGGCCCGGTGGCAGGATTTCGATTCCACGCCAGCAGCTTTGATGCGGCAGCGGTGTCCAACTGCCCAAGACGGTTGCGAGATGAGCTGGGTCGGTCTCGAAGGACACGCCTTCGATATCCAAAAAACCCTTCGCTTCGGACGCGAAATAGGTCTGCCCTTGCGCCTGTGTGTAATAGACCGGGCGCTTGCCATAACGATCGCGGGTGAGGACAACACTTCTCTCCTTGCGGTCATAGATCGCAAAGGCGAAGGCGCCGTTCAACTGCGCGAGACTTGCGACACCCCACTTGGCCCATGCTCTTAGTACCACCTCTGTATCCGTGGTCGTGACAAAGCGGTCACCCTGCTCGGTCAGGCGCTCGCGCAGTTCGATGTAATTATAGATCTCGCCGTTGAAGACGATCACATAGCGTCCGTCCTCGGTCTGGATTGGCTGATCGCCGCCCGCTACGTCCAAGATGCTCAGCCGCACCGATCCAAGCGCTGCGTGACGGTCACGCATATAGCCTGCAGCATCCGGTCCGCGATGGCCGATGCGCGCCATCATGGCGATCAAATCGTCCGTAGCCGGGGGGCGTCCACCCTCGCTCAAACTGAGTATTCCAGCGATGCCACACATACCGTCAGCGCGCCCTTAGCTGGCCTGGGCCAGTTGCATCTGGGCCTCCACAGCCTCGGTCATCCGGGCCAAACTCACCATCACATTGGTCAAGATAAAATCATCGCTGAACGCGATACCGAACGTATCCTGCAGGAAGCCAACAAGCTGCACATAGCCAAAGCTATCCATGATCCCCGCCTCAAAGAGGTTGGTGTCATCGGTAAAATCCTCGCCATAGGTGACCAGCATTTCGTCTTCGATCTGGGCTTTGATCATGCCGTGAGTAGAGTTCATGTCAGGTCTCCTTGCCAAACGTTGTTAGTCTTGAGGAAAGTGTTTCGGCGGTGCCGTCCAACAGATGCCGGGTCACATCGGCGACAGAACGCGCCTGCCAATCTGCCAGTGGCGTATCTGCCACCCATTGGTTGAAGGCGCCCATCGAGGGGCCGCAATGGATCTGAAAGTCGACCTTGCGGCTCGCGTCGCCTTGTAATGCGAGTCGCCCGGACAATCCGAAATACCAGCGGAACACGTAAGCCATCTTATGTTTCGGTACGCGGAGGGCGTGGTCGATTGCCTCTTGCGGCCAATAGGCCTCGCAGTCGCGCCAGACCTCATCGAATGACTTGCGCAGGATCTTGTCTTCAACCTGCGCGCGGTCTTTGGGGCTGATCGCCTCTAGGCTGTCGTGATGCGCATACAGGTCAAAGAGCTTGTTGGCGCGGGCTGGAAAGAACACACCGCGCCGAAGGACCTGTACTTGGGCGCCGATCTCGAACATATCGCCAGCTGGCGCATATGCGGTGTCCTGCACTTCGGCAGCCGCCAGCATTTCTTTGACTAAGTCCGAGGTGCCAGCTTCAGTCGTGCATTGGTTGATTGAGCCTGAGAGCGTGTATTCCGCCCCCAGCATTAGCGCGGCAACCGCGGCGTCTGGCGTGCCAATGCCACCGCCTGTGCCAACGCGGACATAGTGGCTATGGCCGATCTCTGCGCGCACACGATCCCTAAGGCGGCAGATCGCAGGCAAGAGCACAACGGCGTTGCCCTTGTCGGTATGGCCACCTGAATCCGCTTCGACCGAAATATCATCGACCATGGGGATGCGGCACGCGAGCTCTGCCTGCTCGGCAGTCACTTGGCCGGACGCAAGAAGCTTTTGAACCAACTCCTCTGGCGCTGGGCGCAGAAACTCGAGTGCCACCTCGGGCCGCGATAATTTGGCCATTATGCGGTTTCCAGCCCTCACATGGAGACCATCACGGCTGAGCCCCGCAAGCCGGTAACGAACAAGATCCGGCGTGACCTTGATGAAAGCGGACGCCTCGATCCGGTCGATATCATGGGCAAGATACAGGTCAATCAGGGCCGCCTCGTGCGACCCGTTGAGCAGGTTGAATCCAAATGGTGCCCCATTTGGGAGGCTGGACTTAATCGTCTCAATCGCCTGCAGGACGCGCTCTGGAGACAGACCGCCGGTCCCAAAATAGGATAAAATGCCCGCTTTCGCTGCTGCGATCACCCAATCTTCGCTAGCGATGCCATGCACCATCGCACCGCAGACATGCGCGAATTTCGTGCCATGGAAATCACGGAAGGACTGGCTGCCGAGGGTCTCGGCAGCGATCTCCGGTTTCGGCTGTGTAATGGCCACCGGGGCCTCAATTGATACCCTGCCCAGCCCTTTGATGTTCAGGGGGTCTGGCCGCGGCTCAGGCGTCAGAACGGGGTCTATAGGGGGGGGCTGCTTTGGCGGCACCCAGCTTTTGCGGATATCTTTGATCATCGTCGTGAGAACCGGCTTGGGGCCGAGTTCAACAAAGTCTTTGACCCCGAGATCCAGCATGTGCCACACACAGCCGCGCCAATTCACCGGACGAGACAGCAGGCGCGCTATTTGACCGGCTATATCATCGGGTTCGTACGCTTCGGCGCTGGTATTGGCGACCACCGGCACGGCCGGCGCCCGGAAAGTAAAGCTCTGCAGGAATGCCGCAAACGCCTTTTCCGCTCCTTGCATTAACCGCGAATGAAAGGCCCCGCTAACCGGAAGCGGGATCACAGCCTTGGCACCTGCGGCCTCAAGAGGTTGCGCGGCTTGCACTACCTGCGCCCGATCCCCGCTAATCACGATCTGCGCATCGGTGTTCAGGTTGGCAAGATCGACCTCGGTCAGTTTTGCTGTCGTCAAAACGTCCCGGATCGCAACCTCATCCATCCCAATCACAGCGCTCATCGCGCCCTCGGGAGCCTCAGCCATCAATTCAGCACGCTTTTTGACGATGCGTAGCCCGTCTTCAAAGCTCATCACACCAGCGGCCAAGAGCGCGTTCATTTCGCCAAGCGAGTGACCAGCGACACAGTCCGGCGCCGCGTTCTCGTGCTGCCACGCCTCGTAGGCCAAAGCGTTCACGACAAAGATCAGCGGCTGGGTGAACCGCGTATCTTTGAGACAGTCATTGGGGTTAGCCAGGCAATATTCGGAGACTGAATATCCCAAGATTGCGTCCGCCTGCGACACCATCTCGGGGAATTGTTCAAAAAGATCCTTGCCCATGCCAGTGACTTGCGACCCCTGCCCCGCAAATACGACAGCAGAGTGCAACTCGACGTTTGGGACAGTGCTCTGTCCCCCCAAATTTATTTGGACGGAATCTTTGATCGGAGCCTCCAAAATTATGTTCAGCCGCGCAAGTTCCGTCGCATCATCCGAGAAGGGCGACAGGATAGGGCAGATTTGCCAATGCTCACCAGTCTTGAGCGATTGAGCAACAGCCGTGGCCAGCCCGCCGCTTGGGCCGACATCAACTAGCCGCATCGGGGCAAATTCTGCCTCAAGTGCATCGACCGCGGCGTCAAAGCGGATCGCGTCCCGCCCAATGCCAGCATAATGAGCCGCACATGGCTGGCTCAGGCGCCCGCCCAGCCGCGACGACAAGACCGGGAAGCTAGGCGATTGATACGTCCGGCCTTGAAAGATGCCGGATATCTCTTTCCGCGCGAGATCCATGTCCGCCGTATGGAAAGCGCGCGTCACAGGCGGCGAAACACACAAGATCCCATTGGCCTCAAGATCGCGCATTGCTTCTCCTATGGCGTCCGGCGCCCCTCCTAGGATCACCGTGCGCGCGCCTTGGGTTCCGACCAACGTGACACCGCTTAAGTGGCTGATTAAGTGGCTGACGTCTTTCTCATCTGCCATCACCGTCAGCAGTGCACCCGGCGGACACAGTGTTTCAACTGCCTGCGCCGAACGCGCGATGCAGTCCAGGAACTCGACAGGCGGCAATACACCAGCAACAGCCGAGGCTGCATATTCGCCGAGCGACACAGCCAGCGCGACCTCAGGGACCACCCCCCCTTGTATTAGCCTCTGCGCTACCGCGACTTCCATCATTAAGAGTGCCGGGTGGGTAAAACGCACATCGTCACAGGGCGTTGCCTTGGTCAAGTTTGGCGTAAACAGCTGATCCAAAACCGATGGGTGACCCAAACTCTTTAGTCCAGCGTCCAACTCTTCCAAAATCTTGGTAAAGGCTTCGTCCTTTTGGAACAAACCCTCACCCATGCGAAAATATTGCGCACCCTGTCCGGGGAACACCAAAGCGGTTGGTGGCCCTAAAACCGCGCGAAAATCTCGTCGGTCCGGCTTCACCGTGCCACAACGTTGGATTGCACGGATAACCGAAATCTATCCGTGCCAAACAGACGAAGCGAATCCCCACAAAGCGGGTTTACTAACAAGCATGAAATAGTCACAGCAATTCCCCAGACAATCTTCGTTTCTCCAACTAAAGCGTTTGCAGGCACACTCTACGAACGTGGCGTGCCGGCCCCACGGCAGTGCGGGCGCGCTTGGCACACCCTGATAACCGTAGGTAAGCTTAAATGTTCCTGTCAACGTAAAACTGTAAAACGCGGAGCAATATTGGCCGGGCTGGCAGGAAGAAGCGCTCGACAGCGCACACTTTGCTACAGATCAACCTGCCGACAACGCTATAGCCCACGGGCGTTGACATTTATTGTCATAATTACTTATCGGGTTCTGTGTTGAAATTTTAACGTGTATTTTTCTCGTCCGCAACGTTCCTGACACATGCACGCAAAATGTATGTG
>ERZ887849.478-NODE-478-length-42867-cov-11.201836_pt1 | contig 42867 bp, 38 predicted proteins | sample MGYA00521267_ERZ887849 | MGnify/ENA primary metagenome ERZ887849 (study PRJEB32303, sample SAMEA104408601) | aquatic metagenome | biome: Brackish water; feature: Pelagic; material: water | place: Baltic Sea | collected 2014-06-06T16:11:00 | depth 2,863 m ... | reverse complement strand
TATCCATCACCTCGAGAGAAACTTCTCGTTGTTGCTTTCGATGCAGATCAATGGCCAAGTTATGCGCCATTTGATGCAACCAAGTCGTCAGACGGGCACGCGTTGCATCAAATTCTCCAGCCTTGAGCCAAAGTCGCAGAAAGACCTCCTGGGCAATGTCTTCAGCATTGGCCGCGCTACCTGTCATACGCTGGGCATAGGCTGCAATGGGCCCCAGGTGATCGGCGACCAAAGCGGCATAAGCACCGCGATCGCCCTTGGCAACGCGCTGCATTTGTTGCGCCTCAGTAGACACTTAAATCAACACTCCCCCTACCCCAATCGCCTGTTAGCCGGGACGTTGGTGCCTAGACGTGTGTTGAGCCATAGACAGTTCTTTTGCGTCAATATATCCATCATTATTCCTGTCAAGCCAGCTGAAGGCTGCCATTTTTATTTCCTCTTCAGTCAGAAAGTCATCGTCATTTAAGTCGGCCAATTCAAAACGCTCAATAGCTTGCTCCGTACGTTCGTCGACCTGAGCTTGCATCTCCGAACGACTAACATTGCCATCACCATCTCTATCTGCGCTGGCGAGTCGACCTCGATCCCGACCCCTAGAAGGTACCTCAAACTCTTCAACAGAGACTAAATTATCGCCATCTTTATCGAGGTGGCTCATCATGCGCTGGCTTTTATTGGGCGGTTGCGCCATTACCGTCGCTGCAGCCAACACCGTCAGAATGGCAATGACCGAAGTAGGAACTAAATTAATAAACTTCATGGTTTTCTCCTGCGTCGCTAGGGGTCACACATACTGCAGACCGTTTTGGAAAAGTAGAAACAATCCCTGTTTGCTACTGATACGCGGGACATCAGAAAACCCGTCGCGCCTATATTTCTATCGAATTTACCGACGAGACATCTGCGAGAGCATGCAGCTCGTATCAGCAATAATCGCAACGCTCATGAGCTCACCATGCCAGACAATATTCCCATGACCATACCTCCAACGCATTTACTGCGGGAGCTCGGTACCTTCAGGAGTGTTGCCCGAATTGCTGTTGGTGGCCGCGTAGAGCCTGTGGCTATGGCCGCAGGTGAACCGGTGATGGCACTGCCCGGCTTTGGGTTTGGGGATTTGGCTATGACGGCGCTGCGACGACAGCTACGCAAAGCAGGATTCAATGACCTAAAGTGGGGGCTTGGCACCAACAAGGGTGACGTTCCCACGCTTTTACCGCGACTTATAGAACAGCTCGAGCAGGCTGCGACACTTCATGAGCAACCCCTGCGACTGGTGGGGTGGAGCTTGGGCGGCTACCTCGCTAGAGAAGCCGCTAGAGAGCGGCCTGACTTGGTAGCGCAAGTCATTACCTTAGGCAGCCCCATTAAAGGAGGCCCCAAGTACACTGCCGCTGCCTCAGCTTATAAATTGTTGGGGTGGGATCTAGATGCTATCGAGGCCAAAGTCACAGAACGCGAGTCAGTATCGTTACAAACGCCGGTGACCTACATCTGGAGCAAACGCGATGGCGTAGTGGACTGGCGCGCCACTCAGGATATGGGCGATACCAGTGCCACCAACATTGAAGTGGACTGCAGCCACATGGCCATGGTTTTTGATCCCTTAGTCAGCCATATTGTGTTGACGCAACTACGCCGATCCCTAAGTGGCTAGACCACGGATACTTACCGCGGCCAAATTTTCACCTGTTGGTAAGCATCGTCAGGGGCGTCTGACATCATCAGGTCGACAAGCTCCTGGTGCACGCCGTATTTGAGCCCTGCGAGCAGCTCTCGTGGCTTGCCTCGCATAGGGGCTGAAACTTGCAGCGCTAGGGCCTCCAGCTCAGAGTCGTCACCTACTGCGTCAACAACCCCCATAGAACGCGCTTGCTCGCCAGTGAGTCGCCCCCCGGTCAGCAGTGTTTCACGAATGGCGTAGGCTGACATACTGGCCTTTACCAAGGCATTCATGCGCACCGTCAGTGTCATACCAATATCAATTTCAGGAAGGCAGAAAAACCCGCGATCACCGCGCATAACCGCATAATCAGACGCTAAAACTAGCATGGCACCCAAACCAAAAGCATGGCCGTTAACCAACGAAACAACCGGTACCGGAAAAGTGAGAAATCGAGCGGCCAGGTGCATAGTGCTGGTCACAAATTCGCTAAAAATGTCGGGGTTTGCCATGAGGTACTCAAGATCTAAGCCCTGGGAAAAGTTTTTACCCTCGCCGCGCAGGAACACCGCCTGAATTGAGGGGTCAGCCTCCACCGCATCAAGCGCTTTGTGGGTGGCACTGAGCACCTCAGGATTAAAAACCCCGCTACCCGTCAATTGGATAGTATGTACCGCGTTTAATTCATCACTCATTAATAGACTCCACTACAGTAATGGCATCGCCGATTCTAATGGCTCCGCCTTCAATAATTTTAGCGCACAGGCCACCATGCCCCAGCATGGCAGCGACGCCCCCCTTACCCAAGGCCTCCTCCATGCGCGCACAGGGATGGCACAATTGGGTGGCTTCAAACACAGCCTCACCCACGCGAAAACGCTGGCGTCTCAGGGCGTTTAGATTGATACCTGAAACCACTAAATTTCGTCTTAATACGGCCGGCTCAATAGCGGCTAAGCCGGTAAAGTGTTCGATTTGAGCGATAAACTCTTCTGAAATTAGGGTAACCTGTCGACCCGAGCCAGGGGTCTTGCCCATGCGATGATCCCCCTCAAGACCCAGACCGGCACAGGCTTTTGCTTCGGTTACCGCTTGTAGCGGCTCTCGGCGCAAAGGACGCACGCCTATCCAGCTAACCGTGCCTGGCGCAAGGTCTTTGGCATACCGATCTAACGGGTTCCTGCGCTTGATCACTCTTCACCCCTGAGCGTATCGGTTACTGCCATCATGACCGCCTCAAGGTGTGCAGCATAAACGCTGCCACCCGCTTCGCCGGCATTACTGTGGACTGCGATCACCGCTCTTGTCTGAGGATCGATGAATATTTTCTGACCAAAAATGCCCGCGGCACTGAATCGCTCACCCGGATAGCGCCACCACATGTAGCCATACTCTTCAGAACCCCCGGAAGGAGCGGCGCTAGCGGCAACCCAACCCTCGGGCAGGACCCGGGAGCCGTCAGGCAATACGCCATCGTCCAAGACAAACTGCCCCAACCGTCCATAATCTCTTAAGGCCGCACTAATACAGCAGCCCCCCGCCTCCCCCCCGCTGGGGCCATCAGCCGGCCAAACAGCATCGAACTCCATGCCAAAGGGACCCCAAATTTTCTGGTTCAGGTAACCAGAGGCGTTGTTACCAATGGCCGCCCGAAGTAATTCACCTGTGAGGTTGGCCTCCCCGGTGTTGTAGTTAAAATGGGTACCCGGTGGGTGCACCCTGGGCAGCTCCAAAAGATAATCAGTCAGTGCCACACCGCCGAGGATGCCCGCTAGGGCAACATCTGACTCGGGGTCGAAGTAATCCTCATTCCAAGCCACGCCGGAGGCCATTTGCAGCAGGTGCTTCACGGTGACTACATCGTAGGCACTCCCGCGTAGCCGAGGCAAATAGTCAGTCACGCTGTCGTCTAAGCTGGTAATGAAACCGTCGGCCAAGGCCGCGCCCACGAGTAAAGACGTCACCGACTTGGTGACCGAAAAAGAAATCCAACGCGAATCTACCGAGTGGTCATTGGCATAGTGCTCCAGTAGCCGCGCGCCATCGCGAATCACTAAAAAACCCATCAGTGGCTGTTGCGACAAAAAATGCTGCAGGGTGAAGACCTCGCCATCGACCTCATAGGCAACACTGCTCAGATCCAACGGTGTCGAGGGCAATGGGTAAGGACTTCCCCCTGGGGTTATTTCTCGCACTGGCATAAAGTATTCGGGATTGGCAAAAACAACTCGCCGCTCGGCCGTGGGCATAAACAACGGGCTCTCGTCTAACTCGCCAGACTGGATGCGCTCGGCGATGCTTTGCACCGTCAGTGAAGATTCGTTGGCATTCGCGGAGGCAACAAAACCCATAAACACAGACAACATTGGAACTAACAGGGTAAACCGCATGGAAACTCCTTTCTCGCTAACGGTCGAATTGTGAGGGCGCCCACAGTAGTGGCCTTCGCAAGCGAGCGCAAATCTGCACAAATTCTACCTCGGGTATACTCAGGTTATCCAACAAGGGAGAGCCCCCATGCGCAATCGATTTGGCCTGCTATTTTCCGCCCTCATGACTGCGGCTCTATCGCAATCTGCTGTGGCTACAGAAGTCACCAACGAGACCTTTCGCTGCCTCAATGATATGACCCCTGTTAGGCATTTCTATGTGGACAACCTGCTAGGCAATATTGCAGAAACGGTTGCGGTAGCAAACAGTGCCAACGGAGGAGCCTATCCTGAAGGTGCGGTGGTGCAACTGGTGCCTGCTGAGGCCATGGTAAAGCGTGAAGCCGGCTTTAACCCCGCAACCAACGACTGGGAGTTTTTCGAGTTAAACGTTTCTTCAGAGGGCACAACTATTGGCAAGCGCGGTTTTGCCGAAGTTGTGAATCGATTTGGCGGCAACTGCTTTGCCTGCCACGTTCAGGCCGAACCCCAGTGGGATCTTATTTGCGACAACAACCACGGTTGTGAACCCATTCCCTTGTCTAGGGGCATGATTAGTGCGATCCAGAAAACCGACCCCCGCTGCGAACCCACCCAGCTCAGCGATGAAGACAAAGCCAATCTCAAGGCACTGCAAGCGGCAATGGCGGCGAACTAGCACATCAATTTCACCATGGGCATAGTTTTCTGCAAACCACGTGAGACGCTGGTATTGATGGCGCTGGTGACCCTGCCTTTTTTTGCTCGCGCAGAACTTCCGGAGGGGCCAGGTAAATTATTGGTAGAACAGGTCTGTAGCACCTGTCACGGCACACAGTACTTAGAGCGCGCTCAAGGTTATGACAGCCCTGAAGCCTGGCGCACTGTCATGGCATCAATGGTCAACTTGCCTGAAGCGCAGGCGATTACCATAAGCGAGTATTTAGCGACTCATTACCCTTCGCGACCCGACAAGAAACCCAACCTGATCCCGGGTGATTTCGATATTGAAATACAGGAGTGGCAGGTACCGACGCTAGGGCAGCGCTCTCGTGACCCCGTTGAAGCCCCCGATGGCTCTATTTGGTGGACCGGGATGTGGGCATCTCTGGCAGGTCGCCTCGACCCTGAAACCGGCAAAATGGAAGAGTTTCAGTTACCCAAAAGCGCACGCCCCCATTCGATTGTGCCCGACAAGATGGGCTTCATCTGGTACTTAGGGAATGGGAATGGCACCGTGGGGCGATTGGACCCTGGCTCGGGCACAATTGAGGTATTCCCGACGACATCGCGAGATCCACACACCGGGGTCTTCCACCCCAACGGAAAGCTTTACTTCACTGCACAACACAGCGGCATGCTGGGGCGACTTGATCCCGTTATGGGGGAGCTGACCGAGATAGCAACCCGAGCCCGTCCCTACGGCATAAAGGTGGCGCCGAACCAAAAAATCTACATTGCCTACAACGGGACCAATACTATTGGCGAAATGGATCCCGACACGCTGGCCGTGCGTTATTTTGAAATACCTGATGAACGAACTCGGATTCGCCGACTCGATATCGCCAGTGATGGCAGTATCTGGTTTGTTAACTCATCGCTGGGCAAACTCGGACACCTCGATCCACGCACCGGCGCAGTGCGCCAGTGGGATTCACCCAGCGGCCCCAAATCCCACCCCTACGCCATCGCCGTCATTGATGGCGTCGTGTGGTACAACGAATCGGGCATGCGTCCCGATGCCCTGGTGCGTTTTGATCCCAATACCGAAGGCTTCCAGAGCTGGGCCATTCCGTCCGGGGTTGGCATCATTCGCAACGTCTGGGTAACCCAAGACAAAAATTTGCTTATTCACCAGAGCAGTTCCAACCGCATTGGCCTCGTGCGTATTCCCCGCTGAACGTCTAACGCGCCAGCGCCAAAAACACGAATTTTTCAGGCCTGCGGAAGTCCCTCCAGCGCCGATAACAGCCTGGCTCTGAGTGGCTAACGCCCATAATTATTTGGCATCATGAATTCGAAGGGGGAGCGCTCAGAACCGCGCTCAATCGGTATTTCAATCACGACGGGACCCGTCATTGCTTCATCAAGGGCCTGCGCCAGCAACGCTCTGAAATGCTCCGGCGACTTTGATTTATAACCCTTGGCGCCAAAGCTGTGGGCAAGGGCCACAAAGTCGGGATTGCGCAGCTCCGAACCATGTATTCGTCCCTCGAAAAAATTAATCTGGTCACGACGAACATTGCCAAACGCGCCATTATTGAATATCAGTAAAATCACACCGATGTTGTACTGGACCGCGGTAGCGAGCTCCTGAATACCAAACATAATGCCTCCATCGCCGCTGATCGATACCACCGGCATATCGGGATTGGCAACACGTACCCCGAGCGCCGTCTGGAAACCGTGCCCAAGATTGCCCTGATAGCCGCAGGTGACCAGCTTGCGAGGCGCAAAAACATCAAATCCATAATACGAAGCAAAGCCAACCTGACTGATTTCTTCAACCAAAAAAGCTTCTCGAGGAAGCACCTCTCGCATGATATTTAGGTAAGTCATTTGCGGCTGAATGCGCTGAACTTCTCGATAGGATGCATCCTTGATGGCTCGAAAAAGCCCTTCACGATGTTCGGGAGCCTCGTAGGTGTCCAACGCATCAATAATCGCGGCGGTTGCCAATTGTGCATCTGCCACCAACGCCACGTCTCCCCTGAGGCGCACCGACTGCGTTGGATCGGTATCAACACGAATCATGTTGTGATTGGCAACCCCATCCTGCCAACGGAAAGCTGGCAACTCTAATCGGGTACCAATGCCTATCATAAGGTCGATATCCTGATAATACCGATACCCCGACGCACAATTAAAACCATACGGGGTGTCATCACTAACTATCCCGCGTCCGCCCCGGAAGGAAACCACCGGGGCCTGTATTTTTTCCGCCAGCATCCGGACTTCTGTGGCCGCAGCAACAGCACCGCTACCCACATAAATCATCGGTTTGTGCGCGCTTTTTATAAGTGCAGCAGCAACCTGAATCTTGTCCAAATCCGGACTTAATGGCGCTGCTTGAGTGGCGGGGCTGCTGCTTTCTCCAGCACAGGCCTGCCCCAAAATATCCATAGGCACTTCAAGCGCAACCGGCTGTATCCGCCCACCCAGCATATTGCGAAATGCCTCATCGACCAGTTGGCCAGCTTCACCGGCATAATTTACTCGCGCAGCCCATTTTGTGAGGGTGCGCAGGGTATTCAACTGATCCGGCAACTCATGGAGCATGCCGTGACCCGCACCCAGAAACTCGCTGGGCACCTGCCCCGTAAGACATAGAACCGGTGCGTTGTGCGCTGTTGCAAGCGCGGCGGTCGTATTCAGGACCCCCGGACCCGGCACCACACAATAGACACCGGGCTTTCCCGTGGACTTGGCATAACCGTAAGCCATATACGCGGCACCCTGCTCATGCCTTGATACGTAGAGCGCTAGCGACGCTTTCTTTCTCGCGAGGGCATCAAAAAGCGCATAGGTCTGTGCCCCGGGAATACCAAAAATGGTGTCCACACCATTGTCGATAAGACGCTCTACAATTACATCTGATGTTGTTTGCATGAGTTCAGAAAAATCCTCGTTCCTATTAGGCTGACCGGTCCTTCAGCTGCACCATCCTGTTTTAGTAACGGGGCAACTGGGAGTTGACCAAAAAAAAGCGATGGAGTGCGCGATTGGGGTCTTGCAACAGCTCCGTCCTGAGGACTCGAAAAGAGAATCGGTTCGTTACCAACTGCTGCCGACTGTCTGGCAACTCACGGTCATGTCTGCGTTCGATTCGGGTATCGAGCAGCGCCGTAACTCGGCAGCAGTTTCCGGTGCCGAAGCAGGGATACAAACTCCTGTAGCCGTTCCTGCCGGTATCCAGCAGTGTCCATGTCTCGATAATCAAAAAAGCCCTGTCCCTCGCGAATCCCATTGCGGCCTTCACGCATATGCCTCTCTACAATTTCTGGCGGGCGGTAACGGGCATCCACTTTCTCAGCGAGGTAGTTGGAGGCGTAGTAAAGAATATCGCCGCCTCCCCAATCGATGAACTCAAGCAGTCCCAGCACCGCAAACCGTGGGCCAAACCCACTGTTGACCGCCTTGTCGACCTCCTCGGCCGACGCTACTCCCTCAGCGACCAACCGCGCGGCCTCGTTCATCGCCAACGCCTGAATCCGCGGTACGATGTATCCGGGGGAAGCACTACAGACCACCGTGACTTTACCAATGGCCTGCAGCGATGACTGCAATATTTTCAGGGCGCCATCGTCCACCCGCTGGTCACAGCTCAACTCAACCAAGGGCATAAGGTGGGCTGGGTTTAGCCAGTGGGCATTCATAAAGCGCTGCGGATGCTCCACGAACTGGGCCAGCTCCGTGACCAGAAAGGTTGAAGTCGTCGATGCTATGACCGTACCCTTCTGAAGGGTTTTCCCCGCAAAGTTAAGGGCGTCTCGCTTTGCATCAAGGACCTCAGGAACGGCCTCATAAACCAGATCGCAGTCTTTGAGGGCGGCGGCTGTATCATCAGCATCCACACATCGGACCAAATCCCGCACCGTCTGTTGCTGGGAGGCTTTCAGGAGGCCGGAGTCGGTCAAAAAATCCAGATCTAAGTTCAGCTCATGCTGGATTGTTTGATGCAGCTGTTCACGCTGGACTTCAGTTCGCTGTTTGAGATCAACCATCACGACGGGCACGCCAGCAAATGCATAGGCCAGCGCGATACCCCGACCCATCCGACCTGCACCCAGAATGCCAATGGGGCTGATCTCTGGGGCCGTGGACTCGGCAGCAAAACCTTCTTCGAGTAAATGCGCCATTTCCTCGCGGGTTTTGTCGAACAGCCCCAGTGTTTCCAAGGTGCGGCCTTCGGTATACAGGTTTTGCTGCACCACCGGCGTGGCGATATTCAGCAAACCTTCCGCTACCGGCGTAGGCACACCCAACCAGCGACCAACCGAAACAAGGAAAGATAAACCCAGGCGCGTATCCTCCACCATATACCGGTGCTCACACAGATCAATCAGCTCACGCCAATCTCCGCTATCAGTCAGACGCTCATGGGCAGTCCGCCCATACATCCATTCTTCGCCTTGACCCGCTTTATTGTAATGATCCCTCAAAGGGAAGTGCGGCGGCTGAAAATCCAGTGCCTGCCGCAATCCAATGCGCTCACTGTCCAGTGCATCCGTTACTCGGCGGACGCTTGGCTGGGTGCCCTCATTATGGATGTCCCAGGCTTCAAAGTGCTCCAGTGGACCCGCATTCATAAGAATCAAAGGGGGATGAATGATCGGCCCTGCATTCATCAACGCACCACTTAGGGCGTTCTCACAGCGCTCAACCGGGTAGGCATTCATTAGAATATCAAGGGTTTGCTCGGTGCGGTTCGCTGGCCAGACACCCGTCGGCAAACGAGTTGCATAGCCACTGATAACGACTTTGTTATCGGCGTGCTTGCGCGCGAGATAAGGCAGGGTTCCGGTTTCTGCATAACTGACTTCGGCCTCATTGCCGCACAGATGCTGCGCGCGAGCGAAGATAAAACTGCCGAAAGTTCCCGGTGGCAAAAACACCACCTGGCCGTCTTCCAGTAACGGCGCGAGTTCCTCAGCCAAAGCCTCATGGGCAGTAGAAGGGAGTGGAATGACGACCAGCGCTGCACCGCCGATCGCAGCACCCAGATCGGTAGTGACTGTTGTGATCGCCACCTCCCGCTCGCCACGAAAATCCTTCACGACAAGAATTCGGGATACCAACACGTCCTGAAATGCTTCCGCATTTCTACGCCAGAACCTTACGGAATGCCCTTGTTCAGATAGATGTGCTGCCGCGGCATAGCTACCATGCCCACCACCCAGAACTGCGATCTCCATACTTCCTCCACCTATTACCTGTCTTACCCCTGACCCGTCGTGTACTGTCCGGGACCCTCGATCAATGTGCAGATGCGGTAGTTCAGTCCAAATCAGGGCAGTACGCCGTAGCTTCGATTTCCACCAATGCTCCGGGCACCATCAATACCGAACCCACCGTCGCTCTTGCCGGAGGTCCGTCAACAAAGTGCTGGGCATAGGTCTCATTGAATTTTGCAAAATCCGCTGGGTCGGACAGCCAAACAGTCGTTTTAACGACGTTGGCCAGATCGGCCCCCTCATTGGCAAGAATCCGGGCCAAATGCTCAATCACCACCGTAGTCTGCTGGGCAATGTCAGCGGGCACGATTTGCATATTGGCGTCGAACGGCAGCTGACCCGACACGAAGATAAAGTCGCCGGCACGCAGGGCGGGTGAAAAATGAGGTTTTGGGGTCATGATTTGATTCCTGCTCAATAGGCTGACTCTGATGCGCTATTCGTTGGCAAAGTACCGGGCGATATCCAGCAACACATCGTCTGAAAACGACGTACTCACAACACCCGTCATGGGATCCGCCGCCTGACCCTTGACCGGTCCGCCACGTCCCCCTTGCCGGTATGCAACCAGCTGCCGAAACAGGTAATCACTGGACAGCCCCCATAGAATGGGGGCTGTCGAGGAGGTCCAGCCAGCGCGGTTTTTCGAATGACATGCAAGACAGGGCAGCGCTGCCTCGGGCGCTGGATTTTCATTGGGTGTGGCACCCGGCCACAAGGCCTGCTCTGCTAGGTGTAAAGCAAGCTGCGCGATATCATCATCACTGAGGGGCTGCGCCATCAGGGCCATTTGAGCGCCCCATTTATCTCCACTTTGGGTTCCCCGTAGGCCCGATCGATAGTCCAGCAACTGCTTCTTTAAATACACCGAAGGCTGCCCTGCTATTGCTGGCGCCCTGATAGCTGGACTGCCCCAACCATTCTCACCATGGCAACTGATACACGCCAGATAAACAGCGGAAACATGGGCGTTCCCCGCTCTAATGGGTTCTGCCAAAGCCCCGATCATTATTATTAGCACAATGGACAGGGCCTGCTTACTGTTCTCCATCATCGCCCTGGGGTGCTGTCAATACGGCGGGCTTGGGACGACGATCCCAGTGCAACTGAAAGACATCGGGGCGGGTGTAGTGGCCCGCCCCATCAAAGAACCATTTATTGACGGCGATGTTCGCAAGATCAATCTCAGCCGTAATGATCGTTTCTTCGTCAAGCACCGGATCAACCAGATAAGCTCCACCCGGCGCGACGATGGCGCTGCCGCCCTGAGTTTGCCAGTGCCCACGGGACGCCACGCTCATTGGCAAACCCTCTGGTAGGTGATCTGGCGACATAATTTCCCGGGCAACGACAACATAGCAGGCGTTTTCATGTGCGAGATGGCGCATGGACGCATCGACAATAGGATTGAGAAATGCATGGCCGGGCCAAAGAGCCGCGTGAACCTGAATATCCAATGAACAGAGGGCCAGTCGCGCAGGCGCCATCTGGTGCTCAAAACAGTTCAGTGCGCCAAGTCTGCCCACCGGCGTCTCATAAACCGACATATCTGAACCATCGCCCCGTCCCCACACGAGGCGCTCTGCCTGAGTTGGAATCAACTTTCGTTGCGTCCCCAGTGATTTTCCGTCCGGCCCAATGAACAGAATCGTGCAAAACAGGGTGCCACCTACCCGCTCCTGAAACCCGATGACAACCGAGCATTGCTCGCTGGCTGCCGCTGCAAAGACAGGCGCCAACACAGGCGAATCTTTGCCTATAGATGCTTCAAAGCTCAACTGGCGAAAGGCCTGATATTCCTCGCTGCTAGGCGCAAGACCCGACCAGTAGGGGTAGCCCTGAAGCCAACATTCTGGAAACACCACGAGACGGGCGCCCCGTGATGCTGCTTCTGTCACCGCAGCGGCAGCCTTTTCAGCACCTGCAGCTGGATTCAATACCTCCGGAGTCCACTGTACAGCTGCAACAATTTTTGGTTCTGACGACATAGCGATACCCCGTCGCTGTCCCCTGATGCCCGAATCATAATTCAAGCGATGAAGGATTATTTATTACCGAACTCCGATCACTTATGTCATACCCACTATTTCTTTGCCACGGCCATGATGTCGAGATAGTCCGCAAAATCCATATTGGTTCCACAACAAATAACACCGACCCGCATACCTGCCAGAGAGTCACGAAGCGGACCCAGCAAAGCCGCGATGGTCGCGGCAGCAGCCGGCTCCACCACGAGCTGAGTATCGGTGAGAATCAAGTTCATTGCTGTCCGCAACGCAGCATCATCCACGAGTACAATTTCATCGAGCACCTCTCGACAAACCGAGAAGCTGAACGGCTCACTTTTAGGCGGGCATAGGCTGTCAGCAATGGAACTGACTGACTCACGCTGTACGGTTTGACCCTGCTCAAAACTCATTGTCATGGTATTGGCGCCCTCGGGCTCAACACCATAAATCAGGATGTTCGGCCAGAGTTGCTTGAGCGCCGCGCCAACGCCCCCTGCTAACCCGCCACCCCCTACAGGCAACAGCATGACGTCCAACTTGGGCATCTGCTCACCGATCTCCAAGCCCACGCCCGCCGTCCCCTGTAAAGTCCGAGGACCCTCGAAGGGGTGTATGAATGTCCTGCCCTCCTTTGCCTGCAACGCCTCTGCTCGTTCAAACATCTCCGTCTGGGTTTCACACAAGACCACACGGGCCCCAAGGGCCTCAGCCTTGGCAACCCGATGGGCCCTGGCGAACTTCGGCATGAAGACCTGTGCATTCACACCCAGTCTTGCCGCACAGTAGGCGGTGGCAATGGCATGATTACCTGCACTCACCGCCGTAACCCCTCGCCCAAGCACCTCCGGGTCCAGATTCAGCATCACATTCATGGCACCTCTTGGTTTGAAGGTGCCCGCCTGCTGGAAAAGCTCTAGCTTTGACCAAACCTCAGTGCCCGCTGGCAGCACACCGACCAGCGAGCCCTGTGGCCAACAAATACTGGGTGTTGTGACGACATAGGGAGCAACGCGCTGCCGTGCCGCAATAAGCTCGGGCAGCTGGAGCGCCAGGGGAAGCCCGGGAAATTCAGTCATGGGCCAATCCCCGTATTGCTTGCTGGATGACCTGCCAACCCCGGCACCAGTTGGCGACACGCCAGTCAGGGTCGACCGGGAAATGATACTCCTGCATCAACGCCCGGACCGCTTCGAGCTTGCCCAAGGGCGCGTTATCTCCGGCGCGGTACAGGACGTGCTCCTCGAGCAACAGGGCAAGGGATGCCCCGGGAGGATAGGTTCCCATTTCAAGCGTCACAGGAGTAACCTCAGCCTCCGGGAAAAATCCAATAAACCCTCCCGTACTGTGCCCCGGCACTTCCCGATAACCCGCCTCCCCCGGTTGCCTGTCGGCACGGGGATTAAATACCCACTGGCCAAACCAGCGGCGGGTCCGTTCCAGAGTCGAGCCGAGCTGCAGAGAAATAAGCTGTCCATAGCCATATGGGCCCAAGCCCGAATGTATTTCCAGGTAACACACTCTCTCGCGGCCCGGCGCATAAGCGGCCATGAGTTGCGCCAACGAACGGTGTGACCATGCGGTCTCCTGTCCACCATAGCCAAAGCCATAGGGGAACTGATGTTGCCCCGCCATCAGCAGGTCTATCACAGAGTCGATACCTTCTCCTGCCACCAGTTCTGCGAGGAAATCGCCACTACGTTCGCCGAAGTCCCCCAACGTCGTTCCAGGTTTGAGCTGATCATGAATTGAAGGATAATTATCATTGACGGGCAGAGGTAAGGAAAAATCCAGGAAATTCCTGTTCAGGTCGATATTGTCCTCATTGAAGCGGCGTCGATAGGCACAGCCCCAGGGGTTCGCCTGATGGACCATCAATACAGCGGTATCCGGAGGCAGTAACTGTGCACCACCCGACTCAATCCAACCCACCTGAATTGCAGCCCCCGGCAACGATTCGACACCGTGCATACCCGAGACAATCACCAACAACCGCGATGCGTTGGGTTCGCCAAAAAAACCGACGTCGAGGGAAATGGGGTTACCCTCAGAATCAGGCAGAGGATGGATGAGGGTTGTCGCGGTAACACCTTGACTCTCGCACGCTAGGATAAATCGCCGGGTCGCTTGTGCAGCAGTTTCACAATGCCAGTCGGCACCCGGCTGAATTGCAACACGACTCACGATACCATCCTCACGAAGGCCCTAGGGGCTTCCCGCCAGGCCCAATACCCCGCGCCGTCAATTCACTTTGGATCGCCTTGTGTCGCGCTTCATCAATCGGGTAATTCAGCAGCAAGAAGATGGCGGGAAACGCCAGTAGCGTGGGCAGTATGGTCGCTACAAACCGTATGCCAAAGGTATCATCCGAGACGCCACTCGCCTGGGGATCAAAACCCATCGCCGCGGCCAGTGGCAACGCCACACCCACGCCTACTGCGGCGGCAAGTTTTTGAATGAAAAAGTAAATCGACATGTAAAGAGCGGTATCGTCACCTACATCCTCAAGAAGCCCATGCTCTACGGTGTCTGCGACCATGGCCGGCGGCATAACCCAAATAGCGGAGGTGACCATACCCTTCAGGGCGTACACGACGACAACCTCAGTCACATTGCCCGGCTCGACGAAATTGTACAGCCAGAGAACGGGGAAGAACGCTAAACCAATGAACAAAAGCGCCCGGTGCTTACCCAGTCGAGCACCAAATCGCATAATCACCGGCATAAATGCCAGCGCCATCACATACTGCACCACCATAAATACCAAAAACAGGCTGGGCGAAAAACCAAGGGCATCCTTAATCAGAAATAGCGACGAGGCGTTGTAGATATGCCCACCGACCCAGATAAAAAGGGATGCCAACATCAAGCGCAGGAATGGACGGTTGCGCCGCAATGCGTAAAGGGCCCTGTGCAGATTCAACCTCGGCGTGTCGATAAATGTGCCCTGGGGGGCATACAAGAGTGAGGGGATGACCGCCAGCGGTAAAAGGATCAGCACAACCACCGTGAAGATCCCAACAATGTCGGCTACCGTCGGATCAGTACCCCTGAGGAAAAATAAAGGAATCGACGCCACCAGCAAGATACCCACCATGGTCGCGGTCTCTCGGTAACCATTGATGCGTATGCGTTCGAGGTAGTCACGGGACAATTCTGCTCCCCACGACAGGTAGGGGATCTGTACAACGGTCATCGCGAGATAAAATGCGACCGCCACAAGCAGCAAATAGGGCATCCCTACATTTTCAGGTGGCTGCAAAAACAGATAGGTGGTCACCAACAAAAACGGGAGCCCGGCCGCAATCCAGGGCTTGCGACGTCCAAACCGGCCTCGGGTTTGGTCGGACAGATTGCCCACCACCGGATCAATAACGGCATCCCAGATTCGTGCCATAGCAAATACGGCACCCACGGCAGCGAGCTCCATTCCCATCTCGGCCGCATAATAGGGCGCCAGATAGACAATCAGCATCATCATCAACATGGATGTGGGTGCGGAGGGTAACGAGTAAGCCACCAGCTCAAGGCGACTGGGATGCTGCTCTGGGGCTTCGTGCTCAGTCATAATTAAACGTATCCATAAGGCTGTTTGTCCTCCCGAGGCAGGCTGAAGGGGAATCAACTGCCACCCTTCCACCCGGCGAATCCCTCGTGATGGCTAAAAGCCAGTATCCTGATAAAGAACAGGAAAGCAAAACGCAGAGCGCCGCGTGTGACGCGGCAGCCAGGGCTTTGCAGTGTCGAGGCACTTCTGACGATTTAGCGCCTCAAGCCCTAGAAACGATAGGTACCCGTCACACCCCATATCCGCGGGGTATTAATGTGTGACCACGAGGTCGCGGGGAAGAAAATGGCACCGTCAAAGGGAATCTGGAACCGACTCTGGATCGCCTGCTCATCGCCGCAGTTCTTGCACCAGACCGCCAGATCCCAAGCGTTATCTGCTCCACCAATGCCAGCTCGCGCACTGTATTGCGTGAAGCCATCAGCAACATAGCCAAAGGCCGTATCCGCATTGGCCTCATAATCCGAGCGATAGAAGAGGTTACCCGAGAGAAAGAAGCGAAGATTCTTGCCCACTGGCGCGTCATAATCGAACCCGAGATTAGCGGTTACATCAGACACATAAGGCAGATCGGTACCGCCGACAGGAATAGGTGTCGTCAACCCACCTACATCATCATCGTAGGTCGCATCAACATACTGCAGCGCACCGGTGAATCGCAGGCGGTCTGTCACAGCAAATTCTCCCTCAAATTCCACGCCCGTGGATTCAGCTCCCGCCACATTGGTCACAATAAAGTTCCCGGCAGGGTTCAACACCTGTACCTGCAGATCGTCAAAGGTGGTCATCCAGGCTGCAGCGTTGAAACGCAATGCTCCGTCGAGCAACATGGACTTAAAGCCCACCTCGAAGCTATCCGCGGTTTCTTTCCCAAAGGTGGGATCCGTGGGCGGAAATGGGCCAATTGGACCAAACGGCGTAAATGCTAAGGAAGGCCCCGCCGCGTCACGCGTCAGGCTAATACCACCCGACTTGAAACCCGTGCTGTAAGAGGCATAAGCCATAACGTCATTGGCAAAATCATACTGTAGGCTAAGCGTGCCCGTGGTGGCACTATCATCGGTGCTCGCCGTGAAATCGTGAACCACTGGCAGCGGGAATACTGAAGGTATGGCGAACGGTGGGAAAGGCACCGCGACCAAGGGATGATCGTTTACCAACGTCGCATCTTTTTCATCCTTGGTATAGCGCAGCCCCGCCGTCAACGAGAGCCGCTCCGTCAGGTTCAGGGTTCCGTGGCCAAACACAGCGGTAGTATCCCCCGAGTGATCAAATGAGGCTGAATAGGCTTTGACGTTGGAGGAGATAACACCCTGTGAACCCCAGATAAACTCGTTGAGCAGCTTGATATCTTCGCTCGCGTAATACACCCCCACGGTCCAGTCAAAGCCATTCATAACGGCATCTGCAGAGCCTGCGAGGCGCAGTTCCTGCGACACCATGGACACCTCGGGGAGATCCTGATTGCTGTAGAGCACATCAACCCCAGTGAAGTCATTGTCCTTGTAGTTTTTATCCTCGTATTCCCGCCACGCAGAAATGGACGTCAGGGTCACACCACCAAACGACCAGTTGATCTCCGCAGAGACGCCCTGATCCTTCGCTGAGAGCATTGGGTCTGTGTTGAGGGCAACCCGAAGATCATCGATGTTGGCCGGGTCAATGATTGAAGAGCCAATCGATGCAGCAATCGGGTCATTCACCGCCGCCGTATTCGGATCGTTTTCGTAACGCAGTGGCGTACAACAGGTTTCATCAAGCTCGGCATAATCACCGATGATTCGGAGGCTAAAATCCTCACTAGGTTCGAATAACAACTGACCGCGGAGATACCAGCGATCACGGTCATGGATGTCGTTACCCGTAACCACGTTTTCCAACCAACCGTCACCGTCTGCGTAGGAGCCGGCGATACGAATTGCGGTGCTGTCCCCCAACGGCACATTGATAAACCCGCGCGCCCTGATCGTGTCGTATTCCTCATAACTCAGGCTGATTTCGCCGCTGGTTTCATCTAACTCCGGTCGATTGGTGTGAAAAGCAACAACGCCTCCTGTGGAGTTCTTACCGAACAATGAGCCCTGCGGCCCCTTTAAAACCTCAATACGGGAGATATCAACCAGGTCTGAGCCCGTGATAATTCCAGATCTGGCGCGATAGACGCCATCCATAAAGGTAGCCACGGTAGGCTCAAACCCCATGTTGAAGACGGATGTTCCCAGGCCTCTTATAGCGAATGACGTACCCTGCGATGGCGGATCGACTGCCCGAATTTCAAGGGAGGGCACCACGCTCCTCAGATCAAAGACATCGATGACCACGCTGGTGGTTAATTGCTCACCCGAGATCGCAGTCACGGAAATTGGCACGTCCTGCATGGATTCAACGCGTTTTTGCGCTGTTACCATGACCTCTTCCAACTGCGTCGCCGCAGCGGATAACGCTACCGCACATGCTGCAACTGCCACTACGAAGAATTGAGAATTTTTATATTTCATACAGCCCCCAAAGCGTTAAATGACCGAACAGATACCGTGATTACGACTTATACCCAGAACACAAACAAGATCTCAGTACATAAAGTAGATGAGCGCGGGTCAGGAAGATTATCCAATCCCCTGCTTCTCTTATGCGAATGCAGCAAATGATTTATTCGCTGCTATTGCCCATGTCCAGTGCAATTAACCAATGTCCATCCTCTGTTTGCTCCCACAAAAGAACAAACTTACCCCGCTGCAGGCCGAAAGGCTCAGCGCCGTCCAGCTTACTCACCAGCAGACTTGTGTAAGCGCCCACTGTGTACGCCCACCTGCCCTGATGCCGGACATCGGTCACTGTTACCTCGTAGCGCTCAAGGGCAAACGTCTGATGAACAACTTCGCCAAACGCACGAATGGCATCGCGACCCCGGTCGGCATCCCGAAAGTTGTGTAATGCAATGGCATCCTCCGCAAAGGCGCTGCTCCAGCCCTGAATATCTCCCGCTTTGAACGGTTCAACGTAGCGTTGTTGAACCTGCTGGATAAAAAACGAATCATCGTGGGCCTCATCAGCCCATGCAGGAGCGCCCCCAAGAAAGAGAGTTAACGCCAGTGCGGTTTTAGCCATTATTCGCCGAAGCCATGGCACAGATGGGATGGGATTCACAGGCGCAACACCTCACCGATTACTAAGTGACCCGAAAAAGTGTAATGACCCTACCTGACCTGACACTTATGCAAAGGCAAGCGAGTTCTTTGAATATCAGTCTCTTTGCCCGCGTAGGCTTGGCCCGCCGCCTAAAAAGCGTTAAAAAAAGAGAGGCGTAGCCGCCAGGGTGTGGCAAAAAGGCACGTGCCGGGGCAAAAAGGAGTTTCAATGGGTCAACTGGAAAACAATCAGCAGAGCCTTCAGGTATGGAGCAGACGGGGTTTTTTGACCGCGGCGACGGCACTGGCCTCTGCGAGCACCTCGAGGATTCTGGCCCAGCCGATGTCGACAGCGGAAGCCCCTACCTATCCGGGCCGTTACGTCGCAAAAGACGATGCCGATTACGAGCGTTGGCGCGTAGCCATGCCCTGGCAACTCTACAAAGCCCCACGTTATCCGGATGTCATCGTTCGCCCAAATCATGCCAGTGAGGTGGCTGAGGTCGTTAGGGCGTCCTACCGGGAAGGGCGCAGGCTGGCGATTAAATCGGGCGGACACAACGTCAGCGAAGTATTCCTGCGTGATGGTGGCCTGCTGCTTGACCTGGGAGAACTGCAGGATCTGCAAGTTAGCGCGGATCAGAACAGCGCCTGGGTCGAACCCGCTCTGTGGAGCCACGGCTTACTCGGCGGCCTCGCCGCGCATGGCAAGGCATTCCCAGTATCCCATTGCGCCACCGTGCCCATGGGCGGTTTTTTGTTAGGCGGAGGCATTGGGTACAACCACGACAATTGGGGCGTCATAGGCTGCAATAACATTATTGCCGCCGAAGTTGTCACCCCATCAGGAGAACAGCTCACGGTGTCAGCGGATGAACATCCCGACCTGCTCTGGGCCGTGAAAGGCGGTGGCATGGGCTTTCCCGGCATCGCAACGCGCCTCCAGCTTGCCCTGTATCCCGCCCCGGGCTCGGTCATGGAATCGGCCCTGATCTTTCCCGTAGGAGAGCTAAAAACTGCGCTGGAGCTGCTGTCTGACTGGGCTGCACGAAAGCCCAAGGATACCGAGCTCATGATGCTGATAGCACACAACCCGACAGCGACTGATCAGACACCTGCTGATGCCCGTAAACTCGTCATTGTGCGGGCTGTGACCTATGCAGACTCGGAAGCACAATCACGACAGACGCTCTCCGAACTGACCAATCATCCCCTTGCTGATCGCGCCATAATGACCGCCCCACCAAAATCAACCAGTCTCGAACAGATGTCGGTCGAAAGCATCAATCCAGCACTGGGCTTGGGTTTTGGCCGCTATGCGGTTGATACGGTCTGGACCGACCAACTGGAGGCTATGGCAGAACCGCTCAAACAACAAATACTGGAAGCGCCCTCCCCAAAAACCCATTTTGTGGTGTCACCCAAGGTAAATCGAATACTCTCCGATGGCGCCGCTTTCTCTGTAGTTGGCGACACCTTTATAGGCGCATACACCGTATGGGATGAGGCCGCCAGTGACGCTGCCAACTTCTCCTGGCTTGAAAAAACCGCACATCACCTGCGAGGGCTTTCATGCGGCCAGTACATCAATGAGGTCGACGCATTTCAGGACCCCTCTGCCCCATCACGCTGTTTCTCGCCAGAGGCGTGGGGCAAACTCGCCCGTATCAGACAGCGTTATGATCCAAAGGGCGTTTTGTATGGCTGGCCTGCATAAATCCGCTCATCCGTAGACGTGCTCCACTGATTGGCGCCGCAGATAACTGCGCATTCCCTCCAAACCACCCTCGACACCAAAACCCGATTGCCCATAGGGCTCGGCTGAATGGTTAAATCCTGCGGGCTCCGCGCCTGCGGCAGTACTGACCAGACGTACTTTTCCTGCCTTGATACGGCGGGCCATCCGCTGGCTTCTGGCCGGATCTCGAGTCCATATTGTGGCAGCCAAGCCGTAGTCCGTGCTGTTGGCAAGCGCCAGCGCCTCTTCCTCATCTTTGAACGGCATCAGAACGATGACCGGCCCAAAGATCTCATCCCGGGCCAGGCAACCGCCTTGATCCGCGGCACCAAATATTGTGGGCCCGATAAAATAACCGCCATCAAAACCCTCAGGCGATCGACCGTCCAGCAGCAGTTCAGCGCCCTCCTCGAGACCTCGCTCGATATATCCCAAAACCTTTTTATATTGAGCTTCACAAGCCATCGGACCAAATGTTGTGCTCTTGTCCTGTGGGTCTCCGGGTGACATTTTCTGTGCCTCGGCGACTATGGCTTCACAGACCTGCACATACAGGCTTTGCTGAACCAGAATTCGACTACGGGCCACACAAACCTGCCCTTGGTTCCAAAATGCGCCCGCGACCAGGCCCGCTGCAATAGTGTTTATTCCGATGTCTGCCGCATCTTCAAAAATAATCTCGGGCGACTTCCCGCCACATTCCAATAGTAGCGGCTTGATGCTCGTGGCACCCAGTTGTGTCAGCAATTTCTTTCCGGTAGCCGTAGACCCGGTGAAAGTGACCATATCCACGCCAGGATCTCCCACCAAGGAACTGCCCGTTATCGCATCACCCGCGACCACATTCAGCACACCATCAGGCAGGCCAGATTCGCAGGCTATTTTGGCCAACAGTAAAGCGGACCGTGGAGAAATTTCGGCGGGCTTCAAAATACAGGTATTACCGGCGGCCAATGCAGGGCCCAGCTTCAGGCAGGCATTAATCAGAGGGAAATTCCAGGGTACGACAGCGGCCACCACCCCCCGCGGTCTCAAGTGCTGGATCTCCGTTATACCAACACCTGTTGCCGGGACTTCACCCATATTAATTTTGTCTATTGCTTCTGCGTAATACCGAATAAATCCCGCGGCGATTGGCACTTCCCCCAACGCCATGCTGATCGGTTTTCCCGTGTCGAGAGAGTCATAGGCCGCCAACCCACTCGCATTAGCCACAATGGCACTGGCAAAATCACAGAGCTGCTTTTTACGCAGCCCCGGTGAAGTTTCAAGCCAGATCCCATTAAGTGCCCGTCTCGATGACGTAACGGCCCTTCCAACCTCTTCAGCGGTGGCGGCCAGATACGAAAATCCCTCACTGCCGTCGGCTGGATTATTGCCTGCAATGACGACACCCTCGGCGGCGGCGAACGATCCATCGATAAAGAGCGACCCTCCCGGATTTTCCGTGGGGCCAATAAAACTTCCGGAGGAATCTACACCGCTACTCATAGTTGTTTGGCCTCGGCTTTTATCAGGTCGGCTGCCTTCTCTGCCACCGCGATGCAAGTGGCATTGATATTGCCAGCAGGAATTGTTGGGAAAATCGATGCATCAGCGACCCATAAGCGGCCTACCCCGCGAACACGCAAACCCGGATCAACCACGGCCTGGTCATCGACCCCCATCTTGCAGGTACCGCAGGCGTGGTACATCAAACGCGAATGGGCCCTAATGTAGTCATCGATTTCGGCGTCCTGACTCAGTTCTGAGCCGGGGCTGCGCTCATCCAGAAAATAGGACGCCAACGCCGGTGCAGCAAACATATTCCGTGTCATCTTTGCTGCTTCCCGCAATTGGACAACATCCTCCTCGTGGGACAGCAATTCCAAATCGATAATGGGAGGGTCGTCAGGAGAGTCTGATCGCAGACGAATCTGGCCTCTGGATTTTGTCCTACACAAACCTACGCCAACCCCCACGGCGGGGCGTCGATAGGGCTTCGGGCCCTGCTCGGTCAACTCATAGGACAGCGGTGCGAAAATAATTTGCGCGTTGGGAGCCTCAAGCCCCTCACGGGTTCGCACCAGCGCCTGGGCATGACCGATACAGGTCGCCAGTGCTCCCCGGCCGGTGAACAAGTAATTCAGGCCATGCACAAGTGACCTGAAGGGATTATTGAGATCGCTGGTGAGGGTTCTCGCATTTTTCACATGAAAACTCATACCCAACACAGGGTGCTCTTGCAGGTTTTTGCCCACACCCGTCAGGGAGTGCCTAAGTTCGATACCGAATTCCGCCAGCTGTTCGGGTTCGCCAATCCCCGACAGCATCAATAATTTGGGACTGGCCATGGCACCCGCGCATACCACCACTCCGCGCTGGGCACGCACTTCATGTTGCTGACCTTCGAGGGAGTAACGAGCACCTACAGCGCGGCCCTCTTCAATCAGCACCTGCGTGACCTGCGCGCGCAGTTGAATCTTTAAATTTTTTCGACGCCCCCCCCGAAGATAGGCCACGGCAGTACTGCACCGCCAGCCGTCCCGTTGGCTCGCCTGGCAGTAGCCAACCCCTTCTTGAAGGGACCCATTCAAGTCAGGATTGAAAGGAACCCCTACCTCGGTTGCTGCTTTGACAAACGCATCAGTCAGTGGGTGATCAATACGAACACGGGATACCGCCTGAGGACCCTGTTTGCCTCTGAATTCAGGGTCGCCCACATCGCTGGTTTCACTTTTTTTGAAGTAGCGGAGAAGCTCCTGATAAGACCAGCCTGTATTCCCCGCCGCAGCCCAGCCGTCGTAGTCTGACCTGTGACCCCGGACAAACATCATCCCGTTAATTGCACTGCCACCTCCAATAACCTTGCCCGCAGGCCAGATATCAGATCGATTATCGCGGGAGGCATCCGGTTCTGACATGTATAACCAGTTCATATCCGGTCTCGGAAACGCCTGCATCTGTCCTGCGGGAACACGAGTAAAAAGGTGCCTATCATCTCGTCCGGCATCCAAAAGCAATACGCGATACCGACCCTCCTCGGAAAGTCGACTGGCCATAACGCAGCCGGCGCTGCCTCCGCCGACAACAATAAAATCAGGATTTTCCAAAAATGACATTTACTACTTCCAATTACTGCAGGTCGTAAACTCTAACCGCAAATGAATCGATCGCTTATGCAATGCTGGAAAATTAGCTATGCGAACTGGCACTTCGCTCAAGAATCGCTGGAACTCTAAGCGGATTTATGCCACTACTCTGTAAGCAAACTCAACCATAGGATAAGAACAAGTCCCATGACTGGAACTGAGCGGCCAAACTGGCACATCGACCCGCAGGCACTCCAAGCCTATTACGAAATCAGTGGCATTCAGCCGATTTCTGAAGAGGGCGCTATTCGAGTGCAGCCCACCTTTGGTGAAGCCGAGGGTTACCGGGAGGTTTTCGAGCTCTACGACGGTTTCCAACTTGTCACAGGAGACCTGACCTGCCACAAAGAAGCGGTGTTAACCATGAGGTCGGACGGCTCGCTGAAATTCCATTACCGGCTAGAGGGCTTCAGCGGCCTGGAACTTTCCGATCAAGCGGAAAACCGCATTACGCGTTACTCAATGGGCGTTCTCCTGTCCCCCGCAGGGGCCAAGAAATCTGAGCATTATCTGGAGGGCGAGCACGAACGCTCGGTTACCCTGATCTGCGAAGCGGAATTTCTTCGGGCTCGGTTTGGATCCCATTTATCGGACCTCCCGACGGCACTGGAGAATTACATCGCTACGGGCAAGATAGCTTCCTATAACCATCGGATCGCTATGAACACCGAGGCTATCGACGCTGCGCGAATGATTCTGGACACGTCCTTGCGTGGCAGCCTGCGCCGGCAATATATCGAAGCCCGGGCGCTAGAGTTACTGGTCTTGAGCCTGAACGCCTGCTCGGAACACGAACGCTATGCTGACAATCCGTATCACGGCATCAACTCCAGGGACATCGAACGGATGCAAAAAGCCCGTCTTTTTCTGGAACAACACTATGACTCCCCACCCACGATTACTGCCCTGGCGCGAGAAATTGGGCTAAATGAAGCCAAGCTGATGCACAACTTCAAACAGCTGTTTGGCCAGACTATCTTTGACTTTACCCAAAACATAAAAATGGATGAGGCCAAGCGATTGCTGGAGAACACGAATAAAAGCATTACTGAAATAGCCTTTGACGTGGGCTATGAGTATTCCAGCAACTTCACTACCGCATTCAAACGGCGTTTTGGTGTCCCGCCCTCGGTTGCCAGGGAAGCATTCAAGAAGTGACGCCATCTGCAATCTCAACAGATTTACTCGTTATTCAATAAGCCAAGCCGCCGTCAACGGTCTACTCTCAAGTGGGCTTAAGAAGAATTCCATCAGGGTTATGCATGCAAAAAACCTTCAACGCCATTCTTGCTGAAGAATCCGAGGGCAAGACCACTGTTGGGCTCAAAGCGCTGTCATTGTCTGACTTGCCCGACGAGCCCGTTCTTGTCGCAGTAAAATACTCCACACTGAATTACAAGGACGGACTGGCGATTTCAGGGCGCAGCCGAATCTGCAGAGCTTTACCCTTGATTTGCGGTATCGATCTGGCCGGCGTTGTCGAATCCTCATCAGACCCGCGCTGGAAACCCGGCGACGCGATTGTTGTCAACGGCTATGGCCTTTCTGAAACATTCAATGGCGGCTACAGTCAGTATCAGCGGGTCAAAGCGGACTGGCCGGTGAGGCTGCCCAATGGGCTGACACTCAAGCAGTCAATGGCTATTGGTACCGCGGGCTATACCGCCATGCTCTGCGTTCAGGCGCTTGAAGACCATGGACTCAAGCCTGGTGATGGTCCCGTGCTGGTGACGGGCGCCGCGGGAGGGGTTGGCAGTGTCGCGGTATCCCTTTTGTCTAGCCTGGGATATGAGGTTCATGCCAGCACGGGCCGAATGGCATCCCAAGCGCAGTTTTTGAAGTCTCTAGGGGCCACCGAACTGATAGCCCGAGAAACGCTGGCACGAGCAGCGAAGCCTCTGGAAAAAGAATACTGGGCCGGAGCCATCGATACCGTTGGCTCCACAACGCTGGCGAGTGCTCTTGCGCAGACTCGCAGGGAGGGAGTAGTGGCAGCCTGTGGACTGGCGGGCGGCATGGATTTACCGAGTTCGGTGGCTCCCTTCATTCTTCGCGGAGTTACCTTGCGCGGCATTGATTCGGTGATGGCCAGTCAGTCTCGACGCGAGGCCGCGTGGCAGAGGTTGGCTGACATTCTGGATCTCAATCATCTCGAGGAAATGTCGGAGACGGTGGCCATGAGCGCACTCATCCAAATGGGACATAAAATTGTGGATGGCGACATACGCGGCCGCGTAGTCGTCAATGTTAATCAATGAGGGGTTTAAGTCTATCCGGGATTATTAGTGGCGATCGCTATTTGAGTCCACATGCCCTTGAAACCAATGCTGCCCGAGCCGCCAGCGCATTGCACAGCGCGGGCGTGTGGCAGGGCGATACCGTCGCGTTACTTCTCAGGAATGACTTTGCATATTTTGAAGCAACACGGGGCGCCGGGCTTCTAGGCGCAACCACGGTACCGCTTAATTGGCACATGACGGCGTCCGAGATCAGCTATGTATTGGAAGACTGTGATGCCAAGGTTCTTGTAGGACATGCGGACCTGCTCACAGAAGCAATCCTATCGGTGTGTAGCGGGAGGCATGTCATTGCTGTAGAGACGCCCGAGGAAATAGCTGAGGCCTACAATATCGCTCACAACGCATGTCAAATACCCGGTGCAATCCCCGAGTGGTACGGCTGGCTTGACGCTCATGAGAAATGGAATAAATCGCCAGTGGCGCCCTCGAACCCAATGTTTTACACCTCAGGCACATCGGGCATGCCCAAAGGCGTGCGCCGTCAGCCGGTAGCACCGGAAGTCGCGCAACGAGCGGCAGCGCGGTCCGCTACGGCATGGGGTCTGGATGCCCAGGGGGTGGTCTCAATCATGACAGGCCCGCTGTATCATTCTGCGCCCAACGCATACGGAATGAGCGTCGTTCGCAGTAACGGGCTGCTGATCCTGCAACCAAGGTTCGATGCAGAAAATCTGCTGCGGCTGGTCAGCCGGTATTCGGTAACGCACCTGCATATGGTGCCCACCATGTTCGTGCGACTCCTTGCGGTGGACTCCGAAGTAAGATGGGCGGCAGACATGAAAAGCCTAAGGTTTGTTGCCCATGGCGCCGCCCCCTGCCCTCCGGACATTAAGAGACAGATGATCGAATGGTGGGGCCCTGTGATATACGAATACTATGCCATGACCGAGACTGGCATCATCACAACCTGTGATAGTGAGGACTGGCTGGATCATCCAGGCAGCGTCGGTTGTCCCGTGGATGGCGTCGATATAAAAATTCTGGGAGACAATGGCCAGTTCCGGAACCCTGGGGATGTTGGCCAAATTTGTGTGCGCTCTGAAACCACACCCTTCGTCTCCTATCACCGCGCCGCAGACCAAACACAGGCCCTGCGGCGCGGCGATTACGTACTGACCGGTGACGTCGGGTATCTCGATACCGACGGCTTTTTATTCATCAATGACCGGATGTCAGACATGGTAATTTCAGGGGGAGTTAACATTTACCCAGTGGAGATCGAGAAGGTATTGATCGCCATGAGCGAAATCAGCGATTGCGCCGTATTCGGAGTGCCCGATGCCGAATATGGTGAGCGCCTTATAGCCTGTATTGAATCCCGCGGCCCGGTAAACCTTGAGGCCATCAAGGACTTGCTCGGTCAGCAGCTTGCCAGCTACAAAATACCCCGAGAATTTCATTTTGACGTAATCCTGCCCCGGGAAGACAGCGGGAAAATAAAGAAGCGCTTGCTGCGCGATGCCTTTGTTACTGGGGAGCACAGAGACGCTCGTGTCGGCTAAGTCCTCACGTGTTGCGATCATTGGCGCCAGTGCGCTGCCGGTAGGGAAACTGACCTCAACATCCGCGGGCATTGCGGATGGCCTGGAACACGACTTTTTGGCAGAGGTGACCGCCAGGGCCCTGGCAGAGGCTGGAATCAGCGCGGCAGATGTTGGTGCGGCCATCTTTACCCAGAACCCTCCCACGACGAAGCAGTTGGGTTTTGCCACGTTCATGATGGCCCAGTTGGGCATTAGCTGCACAGGCCTGGTTACCGAGGTTGGACAACTGGGGCTGACCGGGGGGGTGGCCTTCGACGTGGCGGCGACCCAGGTCAGTTCTGGACAGGCCGACTTCGCGCTCGCTTTAGGGGTGGTCCGACAGAGCTCTGGTGATCCCAATGTGGCCCTCGATTTTGGTATTCGAGCTGTGGGCGACGTCAATTTTCAAGCGCCTTTTGGCATCCCTCCCATAGGCTGGTATGCCCTGGATTGCGTCCGGTATATGGAGGATAACGGTGTTTCACGAGCCGAGATTGCGCAGGTCGCGGTAAAGAGCCGGGCCAACGCTGCCTTGAACCCACTCGCACAGTTTCGCAATCCGATCAGCCTCGCGGAGGTTCTAGAGCAACGCCCCATTGTTGAGCCGTTGGGCTTGTTCGAAGTGCCCTCGCGAGCAGACGGCGCGATCTGTTTGGTACTGGCTCGAGAGGAGACAGCACGGGAATTGGGGCAAGCCAGTGTGGTGGTCGAGGGCCGCGGCTTTTTTCATGAGGGTCACCATCAAATTGCCGACCATCCCCATGACATGACCGCGTTTCCTTCGGCGCGAAGCGCGACGGAGTCGGCACTGGCCATGGCCGGACTATCACTGAAACAAATCGACCTGTTCGAGCTGTATGCGCCTTGCACCATTACCGAGATTTTGGTGACCGAGGCCATTGGTATGTTTCCGGCGGGGGAGGGTCACCGCGCCCTGTCAGAAGGCAGGACCACCCTTAAGGGTGCGCAACCGGTCAACACCTCGGGGGGTTGCCTCTCTAGGGGGCATCCACCCCAACTGACGGGACTGTATGGCCTGTACGAGATCAGGGAGCAATTACTTGGAAAAGCTGGAAAGAGGCAGGTAAAACAGGCCCAACACGGGCTGCACACCTGCGAACTGGGCAACTACAACGCAACCCTCGCGCATGTTCTCGGGGTCTGCCAATGACATTGCCTATTGTCACCCTGGGCCTCAAACGTCCTCTGGAAATCGAGGTAACCGTCATCACCCAGACCTTCTGGAGCGGGCTTGCTGAAGGCCGATTTTTGTTGGCCCGATGTAGCCATTGCTCTCGACTGAGCTTCCCCCCGCGCAGAATTTGTCCAGATTGCCACCAGCTGGATTTCACCTGGATCGAAGCGTCAGGCCGGGCTACCTTTTACAGTCTGACCCGCATCCATAACAGCCCTCCCCGATACAACTTATTGAGCCCGGTAAGCGTCGCTATCATCGACCTTGAGGAAGGCATCAGGCTGCTGACGCGGCTGTTGCCCACCGATCAGGCCCCGGTGGTAGGTGGGCCCTGTCAACTGGTCATTACCCAGCACCCCGATGGGATGCATTATGCGGCGAGGCCCGCTGAAAGCAGCTAGGACAACTTTCACGCCATTGCTTATAGCTGCTCAGCTGACTGAGAAGCGGTACGCGCCACATGCAAGCATCGTTCAATGTCTGCCGCATCCGTCGTAAAACTCGTCACCAGGCGGACCATCCCCTCGATAATCGGCCAGTCATAATAATCAAACCCGGCTTGCTTCAGCGCAACATCAATAGCAGGACTGAGTACAGGAAAAATCTCATTAGCCTCGGTAGGCCAGGGCAAACTGACACCCGGAAGATCAGATAACCCGGTCGCGAGACGCGCTGCGAGGGCGTTGGCGTGACGCGCGTTGTCTAACCACAAATCATCCGTTAGAAACGCGTCGAACTGCGCGGCTAAAAATCGATGCTTAGACCACAAATGCCCCGCCCGTTTACGCCGATAGGCAAAATCAGCACTAAAGCGATCGTTAAAAAATACCACGGCCTCGGCAGCAATAGCGCCATTCTTGGTGGCCCCAAAGGTCAGCGCGTCTACGCCAGCCCGCCAGGTAAGATCTGCTGGCGACGCACCTGAACCGACCACCGCGTTGGAGAAGCGCGCGCCATCCATATGCAAGCCCAGATCCAATTCCCGGGCTAGTTCACCGTAGCCGGCAACCTCAGCAGGCTGCAAAATAGTTCCCTGCTCTGTGGCATTGGTGAGACTGATCGCTGTGGGTTTGACGTTGTGGACTCCATTAAGCTGGGCAAGCTCGACTTGCGCCCGAATGGCATCATGACTGGGCTTACCCAGCTCACCCGGCACACCGATTTGTCGTGCGCCCCCGGTAAAAAATTCTGGAGCGGTATTTTCGTCGTTAATAATATGAGCACCCTCGTGACACAGCACCGCCCCCCAGGGCGGGCACATGGCACTCAGAATTAGCGAGTTAGCCGCCGTACCTGTAGCAACTAGAAAGACCTCACAGTCGACCTCAAAAATCTCGCTGAAACGGTGATTCAAACTTTCAGTGAGACTGTCTTCGCCGTAGGCCGACACTAATCCACTCGACGCCGACGCCAGCGCGTCAAGAATCTTAGGGTGCGCCCCCGCCTGATTATCGGACCCCATGAACGTGACTGCCGCGGGGCTGCTAGCTGTTTGCTCGTCTGACACTTACTTACTCCTGTTACCCGTCAGAAATCTCGGGCTGCTACTTTATAACGTTTCCTAGGCTTTTAAGGCCGTTCATATTTTACAAGCTGTGGCATCACTGTGAGCCTCCATGATGCTATATACTCTGAGCGACTGGGGGCGTTACGGATTCGACGACGGTAACGAAACCTGCGGTGCATGCCGTGATGGTAGCCAATCACGTAAATCCAAAGCTGCAAACTATTAGTTGCCAATGACGACAACTACGGTGCACAACTGGCTGCGTAAGTAGCCCTTTGTAACACCATCCAGGTGCTTCGGCCCTGGCGGTCTATAGCAAGATGCCAGTATCGCGCTTGTGACTGTCATATAGAACTGGATCGCAGTGGCTTAGGTCTCGGGAGTCACGGTTAAATTTTTCGAGAATCGCGGTCAACGTCCTGACCGTTGGGCTGTTGTCCGTTAAATCAATTAACGGAAACTAAGCATGTAGAGCCAAAGGCAGAGTACTGGCGGACGCGGGTTCAACTCCCGCCGCCTCCACCAAATCAAAATCCTAGCAATACCGATAAGGATCAAAGAAGCCCGTATTTGTAGTCAATTGCGGGCTTTTTTGCTTCCTATAGGATTCGTCCAGATCCCGCCAAACCCAACTTTTTTAGTAGTACAAGTAGTAGTACACTGAGATAACTCCCTCACCCGGTACTACTACGATGCCCAGAATCACCAACCCCCTGACCAATACTGAAGTCAGCAAGGCCAAGCCGCGAGTCAAGGTGTATTCCTTGTCTGATGGCGGCGGTTTGCAGCTCCGAATCAAACCCAGTGGCTCCAAAACCTGGCTGTTGGACTACTACCGCCCTTATACAAAGAAGCGCACTTCGATCAGCTTTGGCGCGTTTCCAGAAGTTTCGCTTGCGGAGGCTCGCTCCCGGCGCGAGTCAGCCCGCAAGCTGCTGGCACAGCAAATTGATCCGAAGGAGCACAGGGAAGAACAGCAACGCACTACGCAATCTGCTTACGGCAACACATTACACGCTGTCGCTGAACAATGGCTGGTAATCAAGAAAAGCAAAGTGACTGAAGACTACGCCACCGATACCTGGCGCTCGCTGGAACTGCATGTCTTTCCCGATCTAGGCAAGCTACCTATTCACAAGATCACGGCAATAAAGGCGATTGATACCATCAATCCCCTCGCAGCCAAAGGCAGTCTGGAAACGGTGAAGCGCCTGTGCCAACGTCTCAATGAAATTATGACTTACGCTGTAAATTCTGGCCTCACTGACACCAATCCCTTGTCGGGCATAGCCAGCGCCTTCCAGTCGCCCAGAAGAACCAACCAATTAGCCTTGTCTCCATCTGAACTGCCAGAACTGATGCAAAGTCTCTCAGTCGCCAGCATCAAACGCACAACGCGCTGCCTGATCGAATGGCAATTACACACGATGGTGCGTCCAAGTGAGGCTGCTGGTACCCGTTGGGATGAAATTGATGTGGATAAACAAGTCTGGACTATTCCTGCCGAGCGCATGAAGAAGCGAAAGGCCCATGCAGTTCCGCTATCAACACAAACTATGGCTTTACTAGAAATCATGCGCCCTATCAGCGGTCGTGGTGAGTTTGTCTTCCCCTCAGATCGTAAACTGAGAACTCACATTAATTCGCAGACCGCCAACATGGCATTGAAGCGAATGGGCTATGGCCAGAGACTAGTGGCTCATGGCCTGCGCTCTCTGGCCAGCACGACCCTCAATGAGCAGGGATTCGATCCGGACATCATCGAAGCAGCGCTTGCGCACACCGACAAGAATGAAGTCCGAAATGCTTACAACCGCGCCCAGTACATTGAAAGACGCAAGCCTTTGATGGACTGGTGGAGCGAACATATAGAACAGGCTGCCACTGGTAATATGTCCCTAACCGGCACGGCCTCCCTGAGAGTCGTTAACGGTTAAGCACCAGTTCCTGCGCTTTTCATGTGGCGCGCTACTGCTGCAGCAATTTCTTCCGCATGAATTGTCGATGCAGTATCACGTGGCTGTTTCAATGTCTGGAAAATCTCGGACTGCCTGCTTTCTAAAACCTCGCCGTAGCTGTAAAACGTAGTAAGCACACCTTCATGCCCAAGATTCTGGCTCCACGCCTTAAATTCCTCTGGCGTCTGACACACGGTTTGTCCTAATTGAACTAGAGTTTTTCGGAAACTGTGCGGATTAAAGTATTCTAGGCCCACTGCCTCGAATGCGTCTTTAAAGATTTTCCTAATGGGGGTGGCATTGCTCCAGTGTTCCCGCAATATGCCTGATGGCTCGAAGACATGCCGCTCACCCCTGACCATTGCTGTCTTGGGGAACAACGGATCATCGTTACCGAACAGCAATTCAGTTCTAAGAAAAACTATCCAGTCCAATACAATCTGTCGAAATTCATTATCGACAGGGAAAAAGTAAGTTGTAAACGTCTTGCTCGCTTTCGTTTTCACTTCTCTTGCGTCCTGGTAGACGCTTTCTAAATCTGACTCCGTATCCACATGCTTCAATTTGAAAGAGGCTATCGCGCTGTCCCTGGCTCCAGTGAGCACAGTGAATGCAATCAAGGCTCTGTTTCGCTGATCAATGACAGTCTCATATGGCATGGAAGAAACCACTTTCCTGATCTGTTCCATTGTCGGGACGCGACTACGGCGCTTTGCTGTGGCAACGCGGGCGTCTTTCTCCGACAGGTTAAAGTATTCCGCCTCAGAATAGTTAATACGGGACTTATATCCTGGCTCCCTTGCCAGCCATTGGAAAAAGGCTTTTAGGCTGCTGAGGGTTGAATTCATGGTGGCTTTACTCAATCCTTTGCCAGTCCTGGCATTCTGATGCTTGGCCAGAAATCCCTTGAATCCAACGGCCTGTTGAAAGTGGAAGGCTTTGAAGTCTTTCCATGCTGTGTATTCCTCAAATCTACTGAGTGCCTTGGCCGCTGCATCCACGGAAGTATCATCTTGGCGTTTGGCCTCCTTCAGAAACGTGAAATACTTTCGTTTCACGCGCTCGTTTTCAGGGTGGTGCTTTCTCATAGTTTCATGCCCCTAACTCAAGTCACTGTTCACGGGTAATAGATTGCACTTGTCTATGTGTTGCAGTGACTGCGGTATACAAACATCCAATATCTCCTTTATACGCTCCAAACTGGTATCGCTGGCAAAGCGATTCATCAGCGAACCACAAGTCGGACAAAGCCCTGTGAGCCGATTGGAAGAAGCAGATACCGGAGCAAGATCGACCATGTCTCCAGCAGGCCGTTTAGGTTGACGGCAACGCATACAGTACATCTCGTAGATGCGACATTTATGCTTGCGAGACTGACGTTTCCTTTGAAGGTAGGTGCGAAGCTGAGCACCAAGTATCAACGTAGGCCGCCGCTCATCACAGACAGGCAAACCATCCTTGATCCAGGCGCGCACTGTATTCTTGTGAATGTTCAGCAGGCTCGCCACTTCCCCCACCGTGTAGTTGCGGTGAATCTTCGCCCTATTCGGATTAAGATTTCTTGGCATGAACTTTAATCCCGACTTGACTCGATCTTGTCGGAAAGCCACTGGTCGATGTCAGATTCAAGCCAACCCACAGCTCTTCCACCGAGCGAAACAGGCTTGGGGAACTCTTTGTTTGAAATTCTTAAATAGATGCTACTTCGAGATAATCCAGTGTGCTTAATGACGGCTGGAAGACGTAGAATCGTTTCAGTCATTTTGATGCCTCCTAATTCGTTAATGAATGAAATAGGAGACTAGCTTGAAAAACTCTTACTATGAGCTAAATAGGTTTTCGATTAACCGATTTCGGTTATTTGTTTCTGAGTGAGATTGCGTCTTCTATCTGATTTAGAATCTTCCTCACTGTATCATCAGTCAATGGGGCGCCGAGGTTTTCGGTCATAGCAACCAAAGCTGCTGCAATCCCACGTTTTTTTGGATCAATACCGTTCTCCTTGCACAATGCACCTATCAGAACAAGCAAGGAGTTTCTTTCTTTAGAAGTTAGGGGTTTTTCAATCGCGGGGGAATCTTCTAACGACTGTATAAAACGTGTAATTTCTTCCGTTCGGACCACTAATATATGATCATGCTCGTCAAGCCCTCCAGATGGATAGAATAGATTTTCCCTGGGCGTGCTCTTCCTCTTCTCGAGATACTTTTCCCTATCTTCTTGGTACTTGTTCCTTACTTTTTTTGCTTCTTCGTCGGATAGCTTCTCTTCAATAATATATCTCTCTATGTCCTTTTTTTGCGCACTCGACCCAGTTTGAAACTCATTGTCATCATAGTCTGTTTGCAACTGGCAAATTACATCTCCTTTCATAACGAATGCACCATCAATGGCAACTAATGTAACTTCCAGCCCTGATGTAGACTGTTGATACAGATGTTCAATATCCAACGTTTCGGCACCTACCATCGCGAGGTCCCACACTCCCGAAATGGACACTACAGGTTTTTCCAAAGCTATCCAGTTGTCATCAGAAACAAAAAGCTCATGGTTTAGAGGCATGGAAATTGGGTTTTCTAGTTTTTCCCCAGTTAGTATGTCATTTTCAATTAGGTAAAATTGCACGTCGCTGGTATTAACCCACTTGCCTTTCCTGGCTTTGGCACGATTCACGAAGTTAACAGAGAGTGTTAAATGTCCATCCAATGCAAACCTGAACAGATCGGCCTCTGTCGCTGATTCGCCTAGAACCGTTGAAATATGGTTCACAGCCTCCTCAAGAGTCAGCCAGGCTTTGAGTTTGAATAACTTGCTCATTTATCAGGCGTCCGAGGTTGTAATTGACTGTTTAGTATATCCTCGGAACTACTGATATTAATACGGAGTTCATCTAATTCGTGACAGTACGACCGGCAATATGCGGTTTTTAGCAATGTTTCAGCTCTGATAGCTCTTCAAAGTCTGCAATCCAATTCACAGCAGGCGGAATCAATAGTTGATTTCAGTCAATACCACAAGGAATCTTAAAGGATATGTTAGAATCTCGTAGAAGGATGTAACTTAACTTGAAAGTGTAGACTATGCTCTCTACAGCCACTAGCCAAAAGCCCATGCTCCGCAGCGCGTTTGCTCTGCTGGCGGTCGTGCTGTTGGTAGTCACAAATTTTACCCATATTCATGTTCGATATTGCATGGATGGTAAAGAACCTCCTGTTTCAATACATTTTGAGACTGCGGAACTTCATGCCGAACAGCATACAGACGACATTGATGTAGAAAACGAGTTGTCACTAGACACTCTCCTTTCCAAAGTGTTCGACGACTCTGTTGATCATGCTCTAGCTAATTCGCTCCTTTTCTTTACTTCTTCTAAAACCCTGGTCTCAACTTTGCCTCGGGCTTCAGCAAGCCTGCTCAACGACGAGACCTACTATCTCCCCCCACCGCGCGCACCTCCTGCAAGAGTTTAACTTCAGCTAAGACAAGACCAGCTCGGTTTTTTAAACCTGGCTTTAGATCTTAATGAATGTTTGCAGGAGACAAATTCATGTACACCAGATTTTTGGTGTTAGTGCTTGCCGCCACATGCTTGAGTGCGCAATCTCTGGCACAGGAATCCCTAACAGGGACAATATCACTTCGAGATGCGATGGAGGCCACTTTGGCTATTCACCCTCGATTACGCAGCTTTCCATTGCGAAGTGAATCACTTGCGGGTGAACGAGAAATCGCAAATCTGAGACCGCCCTATCAAATTCAGGCGTCTCTGGAAGACGCTTTAGGTACTGGCGATTTGCGTGATTTTACTGGTGCTGAGGTTACATTCCAGTTGTCCAATATTGTCGAAATGGGGGGCAAACGCCCTGCGCGAGTAGGCGTGGTGAATCGAAGACTCGATGTATTGGATGCAGAACAACGTGTGCTTGAACTTGACCTCCTGGTAGAGGTAGTCAGGCGCTTCATCGATGTCGCATCGGCCCAAGCGAGAATTGAGCTACAGGAACAGGCCACAGCACTTGCAGAAAATACAGTAGTGCTGCTTCAGCCGCTTGTGGCGGCAGGTCAGTCACCGCAATTGGAAGTCGATAGGGCCAATGCTGCTCTGCTACGTGCCGAAATTGCTGAGCAATCCGCATTGGCTTCTCTGGATAGTGCGAGAATTCGCCTGGCCAATATGTGGACCAGCAGTTCACCGCTATTTGATGATGTCGATAGCAGTCTACTGGCGGTCGGGCAAGTTGAACCAATCGATCCACTCCTTGCGGCACTTGATGCCAATCCTGATATTGAAATCTTCGCGGCTGAAAGCAGGTTAAGAGATGCTGAGATCGTACTAGCAGAATCCCGACGCCAGGCGAATGTGCAGTGGTCCGCAGGGATAAGGCATCTTAAAGAACTGGATGATACCGGGCTTACTTTTGGCGTTAGTATGCCGCTTTTCAATAAATCGCGAGCAAGCGGTGCTGTGAGGACTGCACGTGCTAATCAGCAAGAGGTTGAGATAAGACGCCTCACAGCGCTCAACGCCATCGAAGGTGAAATTCGTTCACTGCATCGACAACTGGAACAAAGTATTGCCGCAGCAAGCACTCTCCAGGAAGAAGTCATTCCAGCTCTGGAAGGAGTCCAACAACAAGTTCTGTCAGCGTACTCGGTAGGAAATTACAGCTACCTCGATCTGATTAGTGCCCAGCAAGAATATCTTGACGCGCAATTAGCATTGATCGTTAACGCGAGCAATGCACACAGGTTACGGGCAGAAATAGAAAGGCTCAGTGGGTTAGCTCTCACTGGACCACAATGAGGATCAACCGATGAACATTCTTAGAAGCGTTTTTAGCCACAACCATTGGCGACTAGTGCTGCATTTTATAATCATAGCGATGCCATTAGCCCAAAGTCTTCAAGCTGCTGAAGAAAGCACAGAGCATGAAGAAGAAGTAGTGGAAATTTCCTCTGCTCTTGCGAGTGAATTGGGCATTGGAACTGAAATAGCCGGCCCAGGGACTATAAATCGTAGCCTCTTACTCTATGGCAGGACTATGCCTGATCCTCAAGGTATCAGTCATGTCTCGGCTCGCTACCCGGGCATGATTGTATCGATGGATGTGGCACTCGGTGACAGAGTAGAAGAAGGGCAGGTTGTTGCCACTATCGAAGCCAACAACAGCCTGCAGAATTATGAAATTCTGGCGCCTCTCAGTGGCATAGCAGTCGAAAAACACGCAAATCGTGGAGAGCTGGCATCAGGGCAGTCTCTGCTGACCATCGCAAACTACGACAACATTTGGGTGGATCTCACCGTTTTTCCTGGTGACTCGCAACAGATACGTTCAGGCATGTCTGTGACAATTCGGATGGATGATCGTCTCGCGGAAAGCACTATTCGCTATATCAATCCCAGTCAGGGTGAATCTCCTACGGTTATAGCCCGAGTGCCACTTGAGAACCTGGACGCGATATGGACGCCAGGCTTGCTGGTCGAAGGTTTTGTTCATTTTGAGTCTGAACAGGTTGCTCTCGCCGTTAAGAACGACGCATTACAGACTTATGAAAACAACCCGGTTGTATTCGTGCTGGAAGGCGAGACCTATGAACCTCGAATTGTCACTCTTGGTAGCTCTGATCCGTTTTCGACAGAAATTCTGGCTGGCTTACAGGCCGGCGAGCGATACGTGGTTTCCAATAGTTACATACTCAAGGCCGACCTTGAAAAAGAAGGCATAGAGCATGAAGACTAGGAGGCCATCCCATGCTTGAAAGAATTATCAGACGAATGATCCAAAGCCGTTGGATCGTAATGATGGCGGTACTCGCAATCTGCGCACTTGGAGTGTGGAATTTTCAAAACCTGCCCATCGATGCCGTTCCTGACATTACTAATGTACAGGTGCAGATTAATACCGAGACGCCAGGATATTCACCTTTGGAATCGGAACAGCGCGTTACGTTTCCGATTGAAACAGCACTCGCTGGACTACCCCAACTTTCTTATACCCGTTCGCTTTCTGCCTATGGCTTGTCGCAGGTAACGGTTGTGTTTGAGGAAGGCACGGACATCTATTTTGCCCGGAACCTGGTCAACTCGCGGCTAAGTGCAATCAAGAACCAATTGCCGGTTGGGCTAGAGCCAGAAATGGGTCCCATCTCCTCTGGCCTTGGCGAAATATTCATGTACACGGTTCGGGCCGAAGAAGGCGCCGTTCAGCCCAATGGCGAACCTTATGACCTATTTGCGCTGAGGGAGATACAGGACTGGATTATCAAGCGGCAATTGATCCTGGTAGATGGCGTTACTGAAGTAAATACCAGCGGGGGATTCGAGAAGCAATATCATGTAATGCCAGACCCCGCCAAGATGCTGCGCTGGGGAATATCCCTACCTGAACTTTTATCCGCTTTGTGGGATAACAATATCAACCAGGGCGCCGGTTACATTGAACGCAACGGCCAACAGTTAATGGTTCGCTCTCCAGGACAACTAGGAACAATAGAGGACATTGAACAAGTAAGTATAGTTTCCCGCAACAGTATACCGGTGCTCGTTAAGGACGTGGCTGAAGTCTCTATCGGCAGGGAGTTACGAACTGGTGCGGGGACACGATCAGGCAAAGAAGCGGTAATCGGTACAGCATTTATGCTGCTAGGCGAAAACTCACGAACCGTTGCCAGAGATGTGGCCGAGGCGCTCGAGGAAATCAACGCTACATTACCTGAAGGTGTGACAGCCGAAGCACTCTATGACAGGACAGTTCTGGTAGACAATACCATTGCGACTGTTGAGGAAAATCTCGCTATAGGGGCACTTCTGGTCATCGTTGTATTGTTTCTACTGTTGGGTAATATGCGTGCCGCTCTAATAACCGCAACCGTCATTCCAATCAGCATGCTCGCGACTATTACAGGCATGGTTGAAGCTGGAGTGTCTGCAAATTTGATGAGCCTGGGCGCACTCGATTTCGGACTAATCGTGGATGGCGCTGTGATAATTGTCGAGAATTCGATACGTAGACTTGGCTTGGCAACTCAAGGAAACACAATCTTGACTCTAAAAGAGCGACTCCAGGTAGTTCATGAAGCGACAAATGAAGTAATCAGACCAAGCCTATTCGGTGTAGCAATAATCACCCTAGTGTATATACCCATTTTTTCGCTCACTGGCATTGAAGGAAAAATGTTTCACCCAATGGCATTCACCGTCATTATTGCATTGTTATCCTCAATGGTTCTTTCGCTAACATTTGTGCCAGCAGCGGTAGCAATCTTCAATACCGGCAAAGTGTCCGACAAGAAAAACCCAATTATGCGAGGTGCCGAATGGATTTACGAACCTGTCGTGCAAACTGCATTGCGGTTTCGCTGGTTCGTAGTGCTTTTTGCGGTATCTGCAGTCGGGGGCGCCGGCTGGTTAGCCAGCACTATGGGATCGGAGTTTATCCCACAACTCGATGAAGGCGATGTGACAGTACAGGCACTTCGCCCACCGGGCACCAGTCTGCAACAGTCGATTGAGATGCAAGATATCCTCGAGCGACGTCTGTTGGAATTTCCTGAAGTACGTGATGTGTTCTCCAGGATCGGTACACCAGAAATCGCATCCGACCCAATGCCGCCAAGTATTTCGGATACGTTTGTAATTCTCAAAGACAGAAGCGAATGGCCCGATCCATCAAGGGAGAAAAGTGATTTACTGGAAGAATGGGAAGAAACCCTGGAGGAATTACCCGGGCAAATCTATGAAGTCACACAACCCATCCAGATGCGTTTTAATGAGTTAATCTCTGGAGTACGTGCCGACCTAGGCATCATGGTGTTCGGGGACGATCTCGATCAGCTCAGCACTACGGCGCAGGAAATTCTAGAGATCGTTGAACAAATTGAAGGTGCTGAAGATGCCCGGGTCGAACAGACCGACGGACTACCGATGCTGACTCTCTCGCCGAAACGGGAAGTTCTGTCACGTTACGGCCTCAGCGTTCGTGACGCCCAGCACCTGATAAGCACCGCCATCGGAGGAGAATCTGTCGGCCTGATCTATGAAGGCGATCGACGCTTTCCTCTCGTCGTGCGCTTGCCAGAAGAAATGCGACTCGACATGGATAGAATCGGCAGGCTGCCCATTCCGGTGCCTACGATTGCCAATGAGGCTGGCTATGTAGTCCTGTCTGAGGTTGTGGAAACGGAATTACTTACATCCCCAAATCGTATTAGTCGCGAGAATGGGCAGCGTCGAGTAGTAGTCAGTGCCAATGTAAGAGAGCGCGACCTGGGATCATTTGTTGCAGAAGTACAGGAGGTCATCAGTAGTGAGATCGACATTCCACCCGGCTATTTTGTTGAGTACGGTGGAACCTTTGAACAACTGGAGTCTGCAAGTCAGCGATTATCCCTTATAGTTCCTGTCACACTGGCATTAATCTTCGGATTGCTACTCATTGTTCTGGGTTCTATTCGTGACTCGCTAATCATTTTCACTGGCGTACCTCTCGCCCTCACAGGTGGTGTGCTCGCGCTTTGGTTTAACAGCATGCCACTGTCAATCACTGCCGGTGTCGGGTTTATCGCTTTATCTGGTATTGCAATGCAAGACGGGCTAGTCATGCTAACTTTTATAAAGGCTTTGTGGAGGAAGCACGGTGAGCTGAAGCCAGCAATCATTGAAGGGGCAATGACTCGTCTGAGACCCGTACTAATGACTTCTCTGGTTGCCAGTCTCGGATTTGTTCCGATGGCACTTAACACCGGAATTGGGGCTGAAGTTCAACGACCGTTGGCTACAGTAGTGATTGGAGGCATAGTGTCTTCTACCCTGCTCACCCTCGTATTGCTGCCCGCGTTGTATATGATAGTTAACAAGAACCGCCAATTAGAAATAGAGTAAATAATCAGGATGCACGATCACACACACGTAAGCGATCAAAGCAGCCAAAGGATTGGCTGGGCTTTTGCATTGAATGTTGGATTCACAATCATAGAGTTTGTGGGCGGTCTGCTTACCAACAGCACGGCAATTATGGCAGATGCCGTTCATGATCTCGGTGACAGTCTTTCAATCGGAACAGCGTGGGTTTTGAGCCTGCTATCAAAAAAGGAAGCTGACAGTTCATTTACTTACGGTTACAAGCGACTCTCGTTGATTGGTGCTTTGATTAACGGAATTGTACTTATAGCAGGTTCTACATGGGTGCTACTGCAGGCGATTCCTCGGCTCTTTGATCCAGTGATGCCGGCGGCTGAAGGCATGTTTGCGCTGGCTATTCTGGGTGTCGCGGTAAACGGATTTGCCGCCTACAAGCTAAGCGCAGGCACTACACTTAATGAAAAAGTGCTCAATTGGCATTTACTTGAAGATGTGTTGGGCTGGGCAGCGGTTCTAATAGTCTCAATCGTACTATTGATTGTAGAAGCACCGATATTAGACCCGTTACTCGCCATCGGGTTTACTCTGTTCATTTTGTTTAACGTGACAAGGAATACATGGTACGCCGTTAAACTCTTTGTTCAGGCTGTACCCGAACGCGGATTAATCGAGAGAGTAAGAGAAGAATTGTCAAAAATCCCCCAAGTTGCTTCGATTCACCATGAGCACGCCTGGTCGCTAGACGGAGAATCAACGGTCTATACAGCACATTTGGCAATGGGTTCTGCCATGTCAGCAGAAGAACAAATAGACGCTAAAAAACAGATTGCAGATTTACTCCAAAAATTTCAGTTTTCACATACAACTATAGAACTTGAATTTCCCCAAGAAGATTGTAGAGATGAAGACTAACGTCTTGTGAGCCTAATATTATTCATAGCTCTCCTAATATTGGAAGTTGCTCTCCTTATTATCGTGTTATCCCAGATATTTGGGAGAGATTTTCGTATCTGGCCTCCACCCAAAGGAAAGTCCGCGACAATGTATTGGGCATTGGGCATTTTTTATCTTTTGATACTCGGCAACATTTGGCTTTGTGTTCTGCAATGGTCAACTCCACTATTTGAAATGAGTTGGATTCGATATTTCGGAGGGGCGCTGCTTGGCTTGGGCCTCATACTGTATGGTTGGTGCAGGGTGTATATGAGTAAAAAAGTCGAGTTTGGCAACAAGGATCATTTAATTACTCAAGGGCCGTATCAGTACACTCGCAATCCATTGTATGTCGCGGACACCCTAATATTTATAGGGTTTGCTTTAGTTGGAAATTCGCTTCTACTCATCGTATTGATGATCCTTCTCGTGCAAATAATTCTACTATTGCCACTAATTGAAGAGCCATGGTTATTGGAGCAGTACGGTGAACGCTATAGAAGTTATATGAGGAATACTCCTAGATTTTTTAAAACACCCGCATTTGGCGGTAAGCAGAGATCAAAGAGATCACAGAAAAAAGTGCAGTAGAATGACGAGATGTTGCCAGGGGCGGAATCGAACCACCGATACGAGGATTTTCAGTTGACCGCGCGACCGATTCTCTAATTGAACTATCAGAATACTCAGAATGCGCGGTTAAATATCTCAATTGTAGTCACGCAGAAAGAACCCTTGCCAATCACATTAAGCTGGAAATGCAGGTCGCCACCGTCCTTCATTACCACTGACTTATCGCTGACTTATCGCTGGGAATAATTCAGGTATTCTTGCTGCTTTCTATGGTCTGACAATTTGCTTTAGTAGTACCAGTAGTTGTACTTGCAGCAGTACAACTAGAATATAATCATGAAAAACAACAGATTACATCGCTAAATCAACTCCCGCCGCCTCCACCATAAAACAGAAAAGGTCACCTTTAGGTGGCCTTT
>ERZ887849.474-NODE-474-length-43087-cov-11.796477_pt1 | contig 43087 bp, 33 predicted proteins | sample MGYA00521267_ERZ887849 | MGnify/ENA primary metagenome ERZ887849 (study PRJEB32303, sample SAMEA104408601) | aquatic metagenome | biome: Brackish water; feature: Pelagic; material: water | place: Baltic Sea | collected 2014-06-06T16:11:00 | depth 2,863 m ... | reverse complement strand
CTAGTGACCGCCCCCGCGTCTTATTGAGGCTCTGTGTCTGCGCGATTGGGCTTTGTTGTTAGGTTGACCAGATTGCCGGCGAGGTGTTTGTGCCTTGGCCTCTAATGCAGGTCGGTCAATGCAGGTGCGTTTGAGTTTTTAATACCCTATGGATGCAACCTTTGCCCACTCCCGGCAGCCACGGTTTGTCGCAGTACTGCGCCGGTGCCATAGTCTCTGAATCACATGCCAGTACTCTCAAAAGGGTGCTTTGGAGTGCTCCAATGTCTTGAAGTTGCACTTTTTCCCCACTTTACAATTTCTCAGACGTGTCCAATCAAGGTACCTTTGCCCACCTGAAAATTTATTCTGGGAGTGTAGCGTGAGCGCCAAAATACAAGTCGAAAAGCCGTTGGTGGTTTTGCACGGTGACGAGATGGCACAAATTGCCTTCGAACGCATTTTGGAGCAGTTCGTGCGCACCCGGCTTGCGATCAACCTGATCGAAGTTGACCTGTCTGCACAGGAGCGGTTCACCAGTAATGGACAAGTGGTACTGGAGGCTATTGAGGCTCTCAAAACCTACGGTGTGGGCATAAAAAATGCGGGAATGACGGTTAACCGAGCCCAGCTCGATGCCCTCCTTCAGAGTCATCCGGCAGTGGATGAGGCTAAGCTCGACAAGCTCGCGACCAAGTCTCCCAATGGCGCAATTCGAAAGGGAATTAGTGGCAACATTACCCGTGAGGACATTGAGTTTACAAACTTAAAGAGTGTGCGTCCGCAGTGGATCGATCGCGATATTGAGGTCGATACCATGGAAACAGGGGGCTTGGACTTTAGTTATAGCGAACTGTCAGAAGCGACGGGTGTTGCCAAAGTGATCTTCGTGGGTGCGAGTGGCGACCCGATAGAAGTCCATCGGCGCAGCCTGAAAAAAGGCGATCCTTGGATGCTGGCAACCAATGCCATTGAAGCGGTTGAAGCCTGGGCGCACCGCTTTTTTCAGCGCGCGATTGCAGAAAAACGCGATATTTATCTGGGCCTCAAAGATACCGTCGTGCCGGGTTATGACGGCGTTATGCGCGCCGCGATCGAAGCTATTTATGAGAGTGAATACAAAGAACAAGTAGCGGCTGCTGGGCTGTCTTATTTCTACGAGCTGATCGATGCACAGGCGGCGCGTATTATTTCTAACCCCCCTGAGCGCGCGCTTTGGGGCGTACCCGACAATGTCAGCGGCATGAAGCTCTACAAGCTGGTCCAGCAGTTAAAGCGCTATGGTCTACCTGAGCGCAAGGCCCACGTATCGATTTCACGAATGAGTGCCGGCGGCGGCGATCAGTATGGCAGCTACAACATGCCGGCACCGGAAGATGGCGTGATTAAGGTTTTGGTCGATGGTGTGGAAAAACACGCACGGACGGTGAAGGCTAGCGACCCCATTTTATTTATGTCTAACGATCGCGAAGCTATCAAAGACTGGGTAGAGCAGGTTTTTGTGGATTCCGCGGTTAACAAGAAAGAAATTTACTTTGGTTTGAAGCGCGAGTTCGTGCAATACGACGAAGTTTATAGCTCGATTATTTTAGAGTTGCGTCAAGAGTTGGCGGCCCTTGATACCCCACCCCCGTCCTTTATGATCATGCGGCCCTCACGGCAGCTCAGTAAGATGATTTGCGACCCGCCACGTTGGGGGCTGTATCCCGCGCAAAACCTTGACGGCGATATTTTCTCTGATATTTCTGCAGCACTGGGCGGCAGCCTCGCCACCGCAAGCTCGGTGATCATTAGCAAAGACGGCACTAAACTGTTTGAAGCGCCACACGGCACGGCGCACGATCTTTACCTGCGTTATCTTGAGACCGATGGAAAAGAGGCCAACTTTAACTCCTCGGCGCTTATTTTTGCGGTGGCGAATGCCCTTGAAGAATTGGCGGGACGAGAAAATAACGCGGCACTCGATGACTACGCGAGCAGCTTGAAATCGGCGCTGATTGAAACGGTGGCACAGGGGACCATTACGGGTGACCTGAAGGGCAAGACCCTGAACCCAGAGACAGAGAAGGTGGTCGATATGATGGGCTTTCTCGATGCGGTGGAGGCCAACCTAAAGTAGCACTTGCCAGTGCTAGTCGGCGCTAGTGGTGGCTGAGCCTGGCTGGGCTGGGCAGAGGTAGACCTACGGAGAGCAGGCCTGTACCTTCAGCACGTATCATCACAAGGCAACGCGGTGCCGTTTTGGCAGCTGCGGGTGAAACGGGAGGGCACTATGGGGCAGCGACGGAGAATTTTCTTCAGGCTTCTAGTGCCATTGAGTTTGTGTTTCGTCATGCCGCTTCCATCCTTGGCCGATACGCTTATCGTCAATGCGCTGTTGCTTGACGGCACGGGAAGCCCAAGCCAGCACGGCAGCGTTCGCATTGTTGGCGATCAAATTATCGACGTAGGAGCTTTGACCCCACGCGCTACCGATACCGTAGTCGATGCCGGGGGGCTGGTACTAAGCCCCGGGTTTATCGATACCCATAGCCACGCCGACGAACACCTACTCACTCAGCGCGATGCTGCACCTAAAATCACCCAAGGTATTACCACGGTCGTTGTTGGCCAAGACGGCAGTTCGCCTTATCCACTGAACGATTTTTTTCAGGCGTTGGAGCGGGCTCCCGCAGCAATCAACGTAGCGGCTTATGTGGGACATAACACCTTGCGCGACATTGTCATGGGCAAAGGCAGTCGTGAGGAGGCGAGCCCCGTAGAAATGCAGTCTATGGCCGGCTTGTTGCGATCCGAGTTGAATTCGGGGGCGGTGGGTTTGTCGACGGGCCTCGAATATGAGCCTGGCATTTACAGTTCCAAAACTGAGGTTTTATTGCTGGCTCAGCAGACTGCTCAGCGCGGTGGCCGTTATATTAGCCACATGCGTAGCGAAGACCGTTGGTTTGAAGACAGCATTGAAGAAATCATTGAAATAGGGCGTGTCACCGGCATGCCGGTACAAATTTCCCATATTAAATTGGCCATGAAGCGGCTTTGGGGTAGTGCTGAGAAGCTGCTCGAGCAACTCAACGCCGCCCGGGCTGAGGGGATCAATATTACGGCTGACATTTACCCTTATACTTTTTGGCAGTCGCACATGATGGTGTTGTTGCCCGAGAGAGATCCCCTCGATATGCAAGCTATTGATTTGGTTATGCGTGAGCTTGCGCCCCCTGAGGGGATTATTTTTACCCACTTTCCCGCCGAGCCCAGCTATGTGGGTAAAACCCTCATCGAGATTGCAAATTTGCGTCATGAAAGTCCGGGACAGGCCTTTTCCCAGCTAGCCCAGCAGTCCATCGCTTACGAAGAAGAAACCGGTCAGCCCGGCGATATGATGATTGGTACCAGCATGGATGAGAGCGACCTACAGCACTTGATGGCTTGGCCCCATACCAACATTTGTACTGACGGAGGGTTACAAGATCGCCATCCCCGGGGCGCCGGGAGCTTTCCTCGAGTGCTCGGTCACTACGCGCGCGATGCAGCACTCTTTCCCCTCGAGAGTGCAGTCCAAAAAATGACCGCATTGCCCGCACAACATTTAGGGATCAAAGATCGAGGCATGATCAAGCCCGGTTACAAGGCCGACCTGGTGCTTTTTGACCCCGCAACCGTGAGCGATCGTGCGACCACATCCCAGCCCTTCTTGGCTGCCGTCGGTATTAGCGATGTATGGGTTAATGGCACGCGGGTTATGGAAAGGGGGCGGCAGACTAAGGCCTACCCTGGTCGCATTGTTCGTCGTATGAGTACCCCTTAATGCCGCTCGATTTACCCGCACCGCATTTGCTGTTCTTGGGTGATATCACTAACCCATTGGATGCTAAGACCGCCATTGGGCTCCGTGATTGGCGACCAGAGCAGTGTGTGGGGCAATGGCGTCTCCCGGGTTGTACCGTTGATCTAGGGCTGCCTGATATGACCCCGGCTGCTGCGGTGGCGGCAGGGGCGAAAAGTGTCCTGATCGGTGTTGCGCCTTTGGGAGGCGCCCTGGCGCCATCTTGGATCTCGCCACTGGTCGATGCTCTATCGAGTGGGCTCAGTATTGTTAGCGGGTTGCACCAAAATTTAGAAGAGCTGCCTGCACTCTCTCAGGCAGCCCGGGCAGCGCAGCAGCAACTTATCAATGTGCGTGTTGCCCCGGACAATATTCCGCTTGCCAGCGGCCAACGTCGAACAGGCAAGCGTTTGCTAACGGTGGGTACAGATTGCTGTGTGGGGAAAAAATATACGGCATTGGCCCTCGCCAAAGCGATGACCGAGCAGGGCTTTCCCGCCACATTTCGTGCAACCGGGCAAACCGGCATTATGATCGCGGGTGGGGGGATTCCCATGGACGCGGTGGTGTCAGATTTTATCGCGGGTGCCGCCGAGTGTTTGAGCCCCAATGCTGCTGAGGCCCATTGGGACATTATTGAAGGTCAGGGCTCCTTATTTCATCCGGCTTATGCCGCGGTGACTTTGGGCTTGCTTCATGGGAGCCAACCCGACGCATTGTTATTGTGTCATGAGGCTTATCGATCTGCGATTGACGAATACGTGGAGTTTGAAATTCCTGATTTAAAAACCTGCATTAGCCGTTACGAGCAGGCTGCATCGCTCACAAACCCTTCAGCGCGTGTCGTGGGTATCAGCCTTAATACCGCTGCGCTAACCGCCGATGAGGCAACTCGGCTCTGTGCCGAGGTATCGGCCGAAACTGAGCTGCCTTGTTTGGATCCGCTGCGCCAGGAGTTGTCGCCGTGGTTGGCGCTTTTACATTGAGGGAAGTTTCGTTGTGAAGATGTCGGGTGTGTTGTACGCCTGTGTCCCGGCAATGCGCTGGGGGTGCCATTGAAACTCAAAACAGCAGTGCGTCAATGGACCATGAGCGCGCCGTTTGTCACCGCAGGAGAGACGGTCTCTGCGATTGACGTCTTGCATATTGAACTCAGTGCTGACGGCCTCAAAGGGCGTGCTGAGACTATGGGTGTCGACTACCTGGGGGAAACAGTGGCCTCTATGCAGGCCGAGCTGGGGCAGATCGATGAGCCAGCCCTAGCGACATTGAGCGGCGCTGATTTGCAGGCCATTTTGCCCCCTGGGGGGAGCCGTAACGGATTAGACTGTGCGCTGTGGGATTTACGGGCTAAGCAATCGTCGGGTGGTATTGCAGCGCTCACGGGCATACCCCTGCAGCCCATAGAAACCCTCTACACCCTGTCCCTTGACGATCCTGAAAATATGGCCCGATGTGCCCGTGACGTCGCGCACTTAAAACAATTGAAACTCAAACTTAATGCCCAAAATACCCTGCAATGCTTGGAGGCCGTGCGCGGGGCACGTCCCGATGCCAGAATCGTTATCGATGCCAATGGCAGCTGGCCTGAGAGCTTGTTGATGGCTTTGGGCGACGATTTGCAGCGACTCAAGGTGGCGCTGCTGGAGCAGCCTCTGGCCCCTGACCAAGATTTTCGTCTTCAGAACTTACGCTACCCGGTGCCGCTATGTGCCGATGAATCCTGTCAAGCAAGTGGCGACCTAGAGCGTGTCGCCGACTGTTATCAAGCGATCAATATTAAGCTGGATAAATGTGGCGGTCTGACCGACGCGCTGCGCATACGGGATTGGTGTCATCAGTATGGTAAGCAGGTCATGGTCGGCAATATGTTGGGGTCGTCACTGGCAATGGCTCCCGGCACGGTTGTGGCGCAGGGCGCCGACTTTGTCGATCTCGATGGTCCGTTGTGGCAGTCCGACGACGTAGAGCACGCCTTGAAAATTGTCGACGGACGCATTCAACCACCGGTCAGTGAGCTCTGGGGGTAGCCCGTCAGTAGAATTAGCCGGCAGCGCTTTCTTTCAGGGTGGCGCTATCTGCGATGACGAATTGAACGAGCTCAGGGAAAAAGTCCATAAAGTCGACCAGTAATTCATTATGATTTTGCTGCAGCTCAATAATCGCTCGACCCAGCTGGCTAGGACGCTTCAGTCGACCCTCAATGCCACACAGCGCTCGGTGAATACCATCGATCTCTCGATAGCTGCCTAACAGGTCGTGCTGAGTCATATAACTCAAGGTGCGCTGCATCTGCTGGGGTGCCAAATGGCTTTGCTGGTTCAGGTGAGCGTAAACCTGGGTTGTGAAGGCTGTCAGGGGCTCATCGCTAAACTTCGCCCACTGGGTCGCTAAAAAGTGATCATAAAAAACATCAATCAAAATTCCCGCATAACGTCTGAACTCTGGATTGATACGGTTTTTACTGCGCTTCACGACGGGATGGGCATCGGTAAAGGAATCAATACGGCGATGCTGAACAATTGCGGTGCGCAGCCCTTCCGGTAGCGTTTTATCAACCGCACCTTTGACAAAGTCCCCCATGAGACTGCCTAAAAAGCTATTGGAGGTTTTATCAGCGAGAAGTAGGTGCGCCAGATAATTCATGAGGTACTCAAGGTTAGTGGCACATAGCTTCAGAGATAGGCAGGAGCTTCACTCACTGATGACCCTGCTATTACAGGGGGCAGAGGGCGATGCCCGTACTGAAAAACCGCGCTTTTGGTCAGGGGATGCCATGGGCCCGCCGCTGTTTATCTTCTTCATGCCTTCAGTGCCTCAAGGTGGGCCACAACCGAGGTGCCCAGCGCCTGTAAGTCGTAGCCGCCTTCTAAGGCTGAAACGATTCTTCCTTGGGCGTACTGGTTTGCTAGGGCAACGATCTCCTGAGTGATCCAGTAATAATCGTCCTCGATTAATTGGAACTGTGCCAAGGGGTCATCTTTGTGGCCGTCGAAACCGGCCGACAATAAAATTAAGTCGGGTTGGTGAGCATGAATGGCCGGCCACCAGTCCTGAGTAATTGCATGACGAAAGGCGCCGCCCGCGGTTCCGGAAGGTAGCGGTGTATTCACAATGTGGGGCCTATTTATGTCGTGAAGTCGACCGGGGTAGAAGGGATGCTGAAAGCTAGAGCACACCAGAATATCTGGATTATCCTTGCACAGATCGACCGTACCGTTTCCGTGATGGACATCAAAATCTAAGATCGCGACTTTGTTAATACCCGGAATCTCCAAGGCGTTAATGGCGGCGATCGCAACGCTGTTTAGCAGGCAAAACCCCATGGGGCTGTCGTATTCGGCATGGTGCCCGGGCGGTCGAACCGCGCAAAACACGCGCTGATCTGTGCCACCAATAACGTCATTCACGCCTTGCCAAACGGCCCCCGCGGCATGTTCAGCGGCATCAAGGCTTCGGGGGCTCATCCACGTATCGGGATCTAATGCTTCAAGACCCTCATTGGGCTTTTTTTCCCCAAGAGAAAAAAAGTAGCGAGACCCATGGGCGTTGTTGACTTGGGCGCTGCCTATTTTGGGCGCCGATTTAAGGGGAAAGTCATCGGTAACGCCGGTTTCTTTTAAATGCTTTAAGAGGTGCACCAGCCTATCTGGCCGTTCGGGGTGCCCCTGGGGAACCTCATGGGCAACACAATTCTCGTGGGTATAAATCAACATGATGAAAACGCTTTAAACCTCAGCCGCTTTTGGAATGCCTGAGGTGAGTGTATGGGCAAAAGGTGTGTCTGTTAAAGATGTATCTGTGCGAGACCTGCTCGCTAAAACGTGTTGGATAAGACTGTGGTCGCAAGACAGTCAGGGAATGACAGAGGGCGTGGCCGTTGCGCGTTGCAAAGGCGGGGTTTAGGGCGGTCATAAAATATCGTGGCGCTTGTGCCTAATGACGTATCAATAGGTTGTGATGTATTGATCTCCCTTTAGCCCAATAGCCTTGACTGCGATGCGTTAGCGATAGACCGCCATGACGGCAGCGAAAAATGAAGTGTAGGGTTTAACGCTGTCTTGGTCCTCCTTTAGCCCGCAAACGTTGACTGCGATGCTATCAGCGAATAACCCCTCTCGCAGTGGGGGACAGGATGAAATTTTGACTACTGTGGTGCCAGTTAACCCTAGGAGCTAATCACAGCTCATGGCTAACAACACATTTTTTTTCATAAATCGCGCATAATGTGAGCATCACGGTACAAAACTCGGCAAAACAAATCACAGGAGGTTTTTTTGCATTATTTAGTCACCGGTGGGGCGGGTTATATAGGCTCGCACCTTGTGCTCGCGCTCGTCGCGGCTGAGCACCAGGTGACGGTGCTCGATGACTTTTCTACCGGTCATCGCTGGGCAACCGAAGGCCATGAAGTGATTGAAGTGGATATTCGAGACCTAGCGGCTTTGCGCAGCGCCCTGTCCCAGCGGCATTTTGATGGGGTCTTCCATTTTGCTGCAAAATCCCTTGTCGGTGAGTCAGGTCAGAAGCCGCTTTTGTATTATCAAAATAATGTCACCGGCACAGCTAATCTCATGGAGGTTGCCCTCGAGAACGGCTGGGGCCATTGCGTATTTTCCTCAACAGCGGCGGTCTATGGAAACCCTCAGGCGGCTGCCATAGCTGAAGACCACCCGTTAAACCCCGTCAACGTCTATGGCGATACCAAGCTTGCTATGGAACGGCTGTTGTCTGCGGTTCACCAGCAGGGGGCAATGCATGCTGTGTGTCTGCGCTACTTTAACGCGGCAGGGGCGGCACCCCTTGCTCATAGAGGCGAGTGGCATGAGCCTGAAACGCACCTTATTCCCAATATTTTACGTCGGGCTGGGGGTGAAGACCGCCCGCTGACAATATTTGGTGACGACTACGATACCCCCGATGGCACCTGTATCCGCGACTACATTCACGTTTTGGATCTTGCCGATGCTCATCTTAAAGCCATGGCAATGCTGCACCGCCAAGGCGGTTTTCATACCCTCAATCTCGGCAGCGAAAAGGGTTATTCGGTCCGTGAAATTCTATCGGCTTGTGAGCAAGCGGTTGGCGCTCCGATTAGCCACGACATCGGTCCCCGTAGGCCGGGAGATCCCCCGCGATTAGTCGCAGATGCGAGCCAGGCTGAGCAGGTTTTGCAATGGCGCACCACGCGCAACCTGCAGGCTATTGTCGAATCTGCATGGTTGTGGGAGCAGCAACGCCAAGTCTTACTTTAGTACTGACGACTCGCGCAGTGACTCATAGGCGTAACCCTTATGATGGCACGCATGGGTGACGGTCACCGTGTTTGCCGCACCGTTATTCATTACGCCAAATAGCGAATCCTCGGGGAGGGAGTTCGGCGCTGCCTGCAAAAAAATGCGCGCCGGGTGCAACGTCTAGAGTGTAGCTGGCAGTCCCATAGTTAAAGGCAAAATTTACCGAACCCCGGCGCATCATTCGCACGTCTTCAGGTAATTCGTTAGTCACAATCTCGCGCTCTTTGAGTAGGTCGCCTAACAGCCGGCGCAGGAAGGCATCATCGGTGACGGTAGCCAGATAGAGGCATCGTCCGTTGCGCACTAAGGCGGGGCGGTTTTCCTGATACACGGCTTCTATGGTGGCGGTTGCGACTGACAGGTCTTCACACCACAGGCGGCTTTGAAAGATTTCACCCTTATATTCAAAAGGCTCGGCAACATCGGGGCGCAGGGTTTCGACAGAATTGACCTGCAAATTAAGCCAGGGTTGCAGCACGCCGGGCGCACGATTGGGTGGAATCTGAAACTCTTCGGTTTTGGCCCCACAACGGGGTCCAAAGAGCACAATGGCGTCGGATTGCTCACAAGCTTTAAGCAGCGCTGCTGAAACAATAGGCATTGAGGCGACAATCACGAGCGCGTAGTGGGAAAGGTCGGCTGACGGACTCACGATATCGACGGCAACATTGAGCCGGCGCAGAGCGCGATAAAACTGAAAGGTCACTTGCGGTGCTTCAACCCCTTGACCCTGTTGTTCAATCTCAGAGACCCACTGGGCACTGACGTCAGTCACGAGGGCAACCTGCGCCCAAGGCTTGGGCAGCGGCTCGTTTTCCAGCGCCTTTATGACCCGCACAACGGCTTCCACTTCAGCCCAGGCGTCGCTGTGGGAGCGATCGGGCCGCAGTAGACCCGCATGCATTTGTTCCTGGGCAAATTGTGCCTGGCGCCAGCGGAAAAAGGAGACAACATCAGCGCCATGAGCGATGGCTTCCAGACTCCACAGCGTGACCATGCCCGGTGCGGGTCGGGGGTTGGATGGCGCCCAATTCACCGGGCCCGGCTGCTGCTCCATAATCCAAAAGCCGCGATTTTTCAGGCCTCGGCATTGATCAAGATAGTAGGCGGTGTAATCGGGGTGGCCGGTGCGCATGTACCGTCGCGCGAGTTCGGGTTCGTCCCGGCCCAGTAGAAATTCACTGCGCCCCAAGGGATAGCTGTCATAGCTGACAAAGTCTAGCGGTGCTGCCAGAGCAAAACAGTCGGTCTGGGTGTCCTTCATGGGAATAAAATTGTGCGTAATCCATTGATTTTGTGTGTGCTCTTCAATGGCGCTACAGCAGGCATTGTGAAAGTGCAAAATTTGATCCGACGCAAAACGCCGGTAGGCAATTTGATGGGCGGGGTTGGTCTCAGTGACGGTGCCAAAGGGCAGCTCAATAGCCGTAAAGCTTGCGTACTCCATTGACCAAAAGACATTGCCCCAAGCGGTATTTAAATGGGCAATGGTTTCATAGCGTGCTTGGCACCAAGCTTGGAAGGCCTGCCGTGCGCTGGCAGAACGGCTGTGGGCGGTGTCGTGACAACACAGTTCATTATCGGTTTGCCAGCCAATAATTCGGGCATCGTTGCCGTAGCGGTTGGCTAACACGGCGGAAATTCTGACCGCTTCTTCTCGGTAGGTGGTATTCGAAAAGTCGTAGTGGCGACGAGAACCGAAGCCTCGAACATGACCACTGTCAGGGTCACCGGGAAGGATTTCTGGGTGTTCGTCAATGAGCCACTTCGGCGGGGTTGCTGTCGGGGTGCACAGCACGACTTTTAAGTTTTCCGCGGCAAGGGTTGCGATGGCGCGATCCAACCAGTCGAACTCAAATTGATTGCGTTGGGGTTCCAGCCGGGACCAGGCAAATTCACCGATCCTGACGTAGCGTAACCCTAGCGCGCGCATTTGCGCCGCATCCTCCGCCCAGTCTTGTTCGGGCCAGTGCTCCGGGTAATAGCAAACGCCCAGTGCTAACTGTGAAAAACCACCGGTGAACTTCTGCTCAGTCATAGCTGTTAACCTCCAGCCCCCTGCCTGCCTCGCTGACAAAGGTGGTTGCCTTAAGGCCTGTTTTTTGGGTGTAGTCGCGTTCCACAGCCTCCAAGAGTTGGGCGACGTCATCGTTATGGCATAGGCACACCACAGCGCCGCCAAAGCCCCCTCCAGTTTGCCGCGCGGCGACCTTATCGCCCAGTTCAGCTTTCGCGATAGCCACCAGGGTGTTTGTGGCCCCTACGGTGACTTCGTAGCGATTGGCGAGAGAGCGGTGTCCCTCCGCTAACTGTTCAGCCACGGCGGTTAGGTCGGCCTGCTGCAAGGCTGTAGCCGTGGCTATGACCCGTTGGTTTTCTGCAAGGACATGTGCTGCGCGTTGGTATTGCTGTGCCGTTATGGTGTCGCGGCAGGCCGCGAGTTGCGGCAAATCTGCAGCTCTCAACGAGGGTATTGCCATGGCCGTGCAAGCCGCTTCGCAGTCAGCCCGCCGGGCGTTGTACTCACTGTCGACCAGTTTACGGGGGTAGTTGGAGTCTAAAATAACGACCGACCATTGTTTGGGAATGGTGATCGAGGTTGATGCCAAAGATTGGCAATCTAGCAAGAGCGCGGCGCCCGGCTCTGCCTTTGCTGAGATGAGCTGATCCATAATGCCGCATTGACAGCCAATATAGGCATTCTCAGAAAGCTGCCCCAGTCGCGCAATTTCGGTGTTTTCAATCGCCCACCCAAAAGCCTCATTAAAGGCGCCCAGCAGCGATACTTCTAGCGCCGCCGAGGAAGACAGGCCCCGCCCCTGGGGTACATCGCTAGAGAGTGCTAAATCCATACCCTGACCGGCGTAGCCTTCTGCTCGTAAGGCCGCCACAACTGCCCGCACATAATTAGCCCAAGGTCGCGAACTGGGTTGGTACTCATCGGTAGTTTGAAACTCGTCAACGTCCTTGGGGTACTCTCGGGAGACCACGGTGACCGTGTTGTCTTCTCGGCGGCGCCAGGCAACCTGGCAACGAAATTCCAGTGCGCAAGGCAATACCCAGCCGTCGTTGTAGTCGGTAAATTCTCCGATCAAATTAACGCGGCCGGGAGCCGACACCAATCCTTGGGGCGAAACACCAAAATGTTGTTCAAATAACGTTTTGCTCATGGACATGCCGCTAGCTGTTGTGCGATGGGATCTGCCAGTTGACGCAGTGTCTGAGCGGCCGATTCTACGGTGAGGTCTCTCTGGGGTTCTCCCAGCATTTCATAACCCACCATATGTTTTTTAATGCTCGCGGAGCGTAGCAGCGGGGGATAAAAATGCGCATGCACTCGCCAGTGCGAATTCGCTGGGTCAGATGGCGCATTATGCCAACCCATAGAGTAGGGGAACGTGCAGTCAAATAAAGCATCGTAAGTACGATTGAGAACAGCCAGCGCTTCAGCCAGTGTTTCCAAGTTGCTTGGTGTGAGCGCGCTAAGACTGGTTTGAGTGCCTTTGGTGAGTAACAGCGTTTCATAAGGCCAAGCTGCCCAATAAGGAACAACAATTAACCAGTCGGCGTTTTCAAAGACCACCCGCTTATTTTGCTGCGATTCCCAGACCTGATAATCGGCTAATAATGAAGAACCGTTTTCTTGAAAATAGTCTAATTGCTGCCGATCTTCAGTAGCGATGTTGGAGGAAAGGTGTGTATGTGCCCAGATTTGACCGTGGGGGTGGGGTTGCGAACAACCCATTAGCGCCCCTTTGTTTTCAAATAGGGTAACGCAGCGGTACTTTACTGACAGCTCGCGGTAGGCTTTCTGCATAACGCCTAGGAGATGACTCAACTCTTCCAAGCTAAAGTCTGCCAAGGTGCGATCGTGGCGGTGATCAAAGCAAATCACGCGGCACTCCCCTGAAGCGATGTCTTCCGATATAAAACGGGGCGTGGCGGTTGCCGACTCTGCCGTTACGACGACTTGTTCAAGACTTGAATCAGGGGCCGTCAGCGCTGAGAAATCGTTGTTGAAGACGTGGGGCCCGCGGTAGTCGGGATTGTAAGTGTCGTTGGCGCGCTTTGTCCCCGGGCATAGGGGGCAATTGGCGTCATGTTGAGGCTTTTCCTGAGCCGTTGCTGGAGAGGCCTCCCCCGACCAGGGGCGATTTCCCCGGTGTGGACTGACCAGCACCCAGTCTCCGGTTAACGCATTTTTCCGCCGATAGCTGTGTGTCTGACTCAAAATTTCTCCCTGTGGTGTCGACGAGGCAGAGTTATTGCACTGCGACTGCCATGTACTCGCTTTACCAAAGAGAGTGTATCCGAAGCAGGGTGTCGCGGTATGCTTCGGGCATGGCAGCACAGTCATGATCTTGTTAAAAATCTGGAAATAGGGCCCATTACCATGGGATCAGACAATTCAGTGACGCAACCGTTTTACCACCTAACAAATGCGGATACCTCGGTGTTGGTAGATTGCCGCCAGCGTCTGCCTGCGATCGTTTATGTGGGTTCCCGGTTAGCCTCCGTCGAAGAGGCTGATTTGGCGCTTGTTGACCGCCACGAAGCACCGGCTTCACTGCCAACGGAGACTCCCATTGCCTTGCTCCCCGATGCCACCTCGGGGTGGTTAGGTCACCCGGGTATTGCTGTCCGAAGGGGGCGGCAAAGCTGGCAGCTGCATGCGGTGTTACTGCAGGTGAGCCAATCTCAGAGCGCCGCCCTTGTTTTGTTAGCGGCCTGTTCGGTCACTCAGACCCGTTTGCGCTTCGAGTTGGCATTACCCGCTGCTGGCAGGGCGCTCTCCGTGAGGGTGACGATCACCAACGACAGTCTTTCTGACACGCTGAGCTTGGATGAATGCAATCTAACGTTACCGATTCCCGATCATTTGGAGGGCTTCACCGATTTAAGTGGGCGGTGGGGATTAGAGTTTCAGTCTCAAGGTCATTCGCTTACGCAGATTGAGTATTCCCGGGAAAATCGCACGGGGCGAAGCTCCCATCGTGGTGCGGCCAGTGTCATTGTTCATGAAACACCGCTCTCGGAATCTCAGGGGCAAGCTTTGGCCTGTCATTTAGCCTGGAGCGGCAATCATCGCGTGCGTATCGAGCAACTCACAGACGGTCGACGGTATTGTCAGCTGGGTGAATTGCTGGCGCCGGAAGAGATCGTATTGCAGCCCGGAACGACTTACAGCTCGCCCACTGTGTGGTGTGTATTTTCGAGTGAAGGTTTGAGTGGTCTTTCACGTCAGTGGCATAGATTGATTCGAGAACAATTTCCCACGGTTGCGGCGCTCCAGCACAAGCCACGTCCGGTGCAGCTAAATACCTGGGAGGCCCTGTACTTTGATATCAACGAGTCGACGTTGCTACATTTGATCGAACAAGCCGCGCAGTTGGGCGTGGAGCGTTTTGTCCTTGACGACGGCTGGTTTGCTGGGCGCAATGATGATCGAACCTCGCTGGGTGATTGGTGGGCAGACCCCATTAAGTTACCCGGAGGACTGGCGCCATTAGTTGCGGCCTGCAAACAGTTTGACATGGAATTTGGTCTTTGGGTCGAACCTGAAATGGTGAACCCTGACAGCGAACTCTATCGCTGCCACCCCGAGTGGGTTTTACATCATGACCCTTCACCCAGAATGGTGGCGCGCAACCAATTGGTGTTAGACCTTGCCCGTCCGGAGGTGCAAGCCCACCTTTTCGAGGCCCTCGCAGCGCTGCTGAACGACCACGATATTCGCTATCTTAAATGGGATATGAATCGTGATATTCACCAAGCGGGCAACGCCTTGGGTTATCCCACCAGTAGTCATCAAACCCATGGGTTCTATCGATTATTGGACCGGGTTAAAACCGCTTTTCCCCATGTAGAAATAGAAGGCTGCGCTTCGGGTGGCGGGCGAGTGGATTGTGGTGTTCTCAGCTATGTCAGTCGATTTTGGCCCTCAGATACCAACGACGCTCTCGACAGACTCGGCGTGCAGAAAGGGTTTTCACTGTTTTACCCGCCAGAACTCATGGGCTGCCATATCGGTCCTGAAACCTGTCATTTAACCGGGCGCCAACACACCCTGGATTTTCGTGGTGGGGTCGCCTTTTGGGGACATCTGGGTATCGAGATGGACATTAGAACCTTGGATGAACGTGATCAGTCTACGTTGATGGCTTTGATTCAACTCCACAAAGACCATCGGCAACTCTTGCATGGCGGGCAGGCACAACGTCTTGAACGGCCCACAGAAGAAATGGCCTGGGGGGTGGTGTCTGGGTCGCAACAGGAAGCGCTCTTTGGTCATGCGCAGCTTGCGAGTGCTCTGCGGCCGTTCCCGGTGCGCTATCGCTTCCAGGGACTCGATGCGCGTGCCCAGTATCAGGTTCAATGTATCTGGCCACCTATCGATAGTGATTATCTGGCGGAGCATACGGCAGCGTTACAAGCACGTCCGTTATCGGGGGACGTATTGATGCAGCTGGGCATGACACTACCCATTAGAAAGCCGGAAAGTCTGCTGATTTATCACCTAAGCGCAGTGTAGATAAATCGCCGGACGCGACGTTGGGACGAACGACCTTATGGGGTTACCTTCTATGCTGCGGCGCCCCCACATTAACCGTCGGTGTGTGTTTCCTGTATTGACTGATCGAACAGAATCGCAGGTGCCCACTGAGGGGTGGCGCCAAATACAAAACGGCTGACCAACAGCGCTGAAAATACGCAGAAAATGACGGTGATAAACATCATGTGAATGTAGTGGAAGGGCGCCCAAACAAAGGAGAAAAATCCGTACAGCAGAACGCCCAGTACCACGGCAACAATGGCAGCCCCGGCAGATACCCCGCGAAATAAGAGCCCGACAATAAAGGCAGACAGTATGGGCATGCTGAGCAAGCCATAGAGTTCCTGTACCAAATTAATAATGCTGTCGGCCTGAGCATAAATGGGCACCATGGCCAGACCGATGAGTACAAAGCTCATGGTAATGATCAGATTGAGCCGCCGCAGATCGGGTTCGGGCGCGATGAAGCGTTCGTGAATATCACAAACGTAGAGGGCGGTGGAGGAGTTCAAAACACTGTTAACGCTGGTGAGTACGGCAGCGGCAATGGCAGCGGCAAAGGCCCCCGACAACCAGAGGGGCAGTACGTCACCGACAACCCTACCGAAAGCCGCGTCGCCAATATCGCCGTACAGCTTGAACGAGACAATGCCAGGAATGACGACCATAGGAGGAATAATCAATAGCCGGATGGCCGCTGCGGCGAGCACCCCTTTCTGGCCCTCTTCAGCCGTAGGCGAAGCCATGGCGCGTTGAGTGATCGTTTGGTTGGTGCCCCAGTAGAAGATTTGAATAAACAACATGCCCGTTAACAGGGTATGCCAGGGGATCGGTGAATCATTGCTGCCGATCAGGGTTAATCGATCGGTGGGGATGCCAGAAAAATCAAAATCAATCGCTGCGAGGGCTAAAAAAACCACAACCATGCCCAGCGACAACAACAGTACGCCGCTATAAGCGTCCGATATGGCGACCGCTCGCAGGCCTCCCAGAACGGCATAAGCAGCGCCCACAACGGCGAAAGCGGTTGCTATAACAATGAGAGGCAGCTCAACGTTGAATAGGGTTTGCATAAAAAGCGCGCCGCTGTAGAGCATGGCAGGAATAAAAATAAACAAATTTCCCAGCAGAAACAGCAGCCCAATGAGGGCGCGAATGCGATAGTCGTTGTAACGCTTTTCCAAAAGCTCGGTGGTGGTCGTGCACTGATAACGGTAGTAAACCGGCAGAATAACTTTCGCGAGAATAATAAGACCGACCACGGCGGATAATTCCCACCAAGCCAGCAGCGCCATTTGATTGCCGTTCATGCCAACCAGCTGATCGGTGCTGAGGTTGGTCAGCGTGATAGAGCCTGCTACGACAACCCAACTGAGCCCGCGACCAGCGAGAAAGACATCGTCTCGTGTCGATGTTGTTGAGCTGAGGTGAGCGGTGTCCTGCGCACAGCGGCGCCACGTGAGACCAGCAATCAGAGCGGTAATCCCGAAGAAGACTAAAACTTGCAGTGTTTCAATGGCCATGGTTTTTCCGCTTTCTAAACTCGGGGACAACGGTGTTTTATATTACTCAGGAGCTGCTGCTAAAAAATAACATGGCCGTGGCGCTGGCTCACGTTAAGGGGTAATAGCAGGGGCGTTACCACGCGCTATCGGCAATGGTGATTCGGTGTAGCAGGCGATCATGGCCGTCATAGCCGCCGGTCGCGGCGTGCAGTAGCGCTCGGTTATCCCACATAACCAGCATGTTGGCCTGCCATTTATGGCGATAAAGAAACTGCTCCTGGGTTTGATACACGTACAGCTCCATGAGCAAATTTTGTGCTTCTTCAAGCGCCATATCGGCAAAGCTTTGGATGTAAGCTGCCGACGAAAATAGGGCTTTTTTACCGGTTTCCCGGTGTGTTCTTACCAAGGGGTGGGTACAAGTCTCACGGGCTTTCTCGCTGGGTTTTATGGTCATGCTGCGGCCACTGCTCTGATCTTCATCGCCGTAGGCGCCATCTGGGGCATAGCCCAAGGCTGCCGAGTGAATGGCAGTAAGGTGTTCTACACGGGTTCTGAGTGCGTCGGGCATTTCCTCAAAGGCTTTCACTTGATCAGCGAACAGCGTATCCCCGCCATGGGGTGGGATGGTGATACCAAAGAGCATCGTGCCGGCTGGAGGAATTGCCATAAAACTCCAATCGCTATGAAAGTTCTCAGCAAAAATGGAGGTGGTCTCATCGGCCTTGCGCTGAATAGCGCAGATATTGGGGTAGCCATCGATATGTCCAAAAAACGGATCCTCACCGATCTCACCAAAGTACTGGCTGACGCGCTCAAGATGTTCGGGGGTGAGTGGCTGATTGGGGAAGGCGACAACCTTGTGCTCCAGCCAATGATCACGGATTTCGGCGATTAAGTCCTCAGACACGGCCTGGGTCAAATCGACGCCAGTGATAGAGGCGCCGCATGACGCCTGGCTGGGAGTAACGGTTAACGGCATAAAGGTCTCCTTGTTATTGTTTGGCGCGCAGTGACAAGATATCGGCTTGTCACCGGCTAGGGTATCAAAGGTGGCTAACCCTCATGGTTCCACCAGGCCAGATCCGAGTGCGCGCGCAGGTCTAGCTCATGGGTCCAGGCGGAACGGTGCTGATGTGCGAGATGAAAATAGGTTTCTGCTATCTGTTCTGGCAGGAGCAGACCGTCTTTATCGCCACCTCGGGCCTCTCGTAAAGCGTTAAATTGCGTTTGTCCCAACATCTTTCCCAGGGTATCGGGTGCATCCACCGCACCGTCAATAATGACATGGGCGACATGAATGCCCCGAGAGGCATATTCGGCATTTAAGCTTTGGCAGAGCATTCGTCGCCCTCCCATTGCAGCAGCATGTGAGTGTTGTCCGGCGTTGCCGCGTACCGCCGCCGTCGCCGATGTCACTAATAGCGTGCCGCCGCCTCGAGATTCCATGGCCGGAATAACAACCTTGGCTAATCTAAATAAGCCAAAGCACGCCATTTTCCAGCCCAGCTCAAAGTTTTTTAGGGTTGTGGTCTCCAGAGATCTATTGCCAATCTGTGCGCCAAGATTAAAGAGCACGGTGTGGATGGGCCCTATTTTTTCAACCTCTGTCACGAGGTTTTCTATAGCGTCGTCTTCGACCGCGTTGAGTAAATGCCCTGTGGCAGTTCCACCTTCTTCCTCAATTCGATTGACCAGCGTTTGCAGGCCACGCGCATCACTGCGTCGGCACAACGCGGCGTGATAGCCCTCCTTGGCAAATCGACTGCCAACACTGCCGCCGATGCCCGCACCTGCGCCGATGACTAAACACACTTTTTTCACAATGTTCTCCTCAATGTCTTCAGGCTTCACCCAACCGTCACGGTCTTATCACGAAGTAGCCCATCTATTTCCTCTGGGCTAAAGCCCAGCTCAGCCAAAAGGCTGACTCCGTGCTGACCGAGCTTGGGGCCAGGACCCGCGATATGACTGGGCGTTTCGCTGAATTGCGCGGCTGGGCGCGCCTGCCGAACCTCACCAAAACCTGCATAATCTACACGTGTAATGGAACCGTTGGCATTAATTTGCTCATGCTCGAGCAACTCTGTTCGATCGAGTAGGGGAGCACAGGGCACGCCTTCGTCTTCAAACCTTTGCAAAATCTCAGCGCTGGACCATTTGCAAATTTCGGCGGCGGTCAGCGCCTTACGCTCGCCCACGTTCTTAAACCGTGCAGAAGCACTGATAAATCGCTCATCTTCTATCCAATCTTCTCGACCCAAAGCTCGGCACATACCCAGCCACTCTTTATCAGAGATAACCCCCGCCGTGATGTAGCGATCTTGAGTTTCATAGATCAGGTCCATGGCGCCGCCGGCTTGCTTGGGATCAAACTCCCGTTCGGCATAGGTGAGGCCGCCCATGCCCTCTGGCCAAAAGAACGACAGCATGGTGTCTAGCATGGAAAGTCGAATGTGTTGCCCGCGTCCGCTTTGCTCCCGGGCATACAAGGCCGAGCTGATGGCCTGTGCTGCGGTCAGCGCGGTGACCTTGTCGGCCAAAATGATGCGAAACATATTGGGCTTGCCCGATACGCGATCGGCCTGAATATCTGTTGCGCCCGATAGCGCTTGAACAATGGGGTCATAAACCCGTTTATCGGCATAGGGCCCCTGTTCGCCAAAACCGCTAATAGACACGTAAATGAGCCGATCGTTGAGGTTGCGAAGTACCTCTTCGCCAAAGCCCATGCGGTCGATAGCGCCCGGGCGAAAGTTTTGAATAAACACATCGGCATCTTTGGCAAGTTTCAGTAAGATTTCCTTGCCGGCCTCTGATTTTAGGTCGAGGGCAATCGACTCTTTGCCTCGGTTGCAGGAGAAAAACGCCGGCGTCACGTCGTTGTGTTTGGAGCCAATATGCCGCATCTGCTCCCCGGCAGTCGGTTCTACCTTGATAACCCGTGCCCCTTGGTCTGCCAGTATCATCGCGGCGACCGGACCTGACACCATGCTGGTCAGGTCGAGAATTTTGAGTCCTGCAAGTGCGCCCATTTAAAGCTCCAGTCTTGGGTGGCTTGTGCAAGCAGAGCGTTACTGCGCACAGCGCCGAAGTGACTTAGGAAGTGACTTAGCTAGTGACTTAGCTAGTGACTTAGTTAGTGACATAGTTAAGTAGTATCGCTATATCAACCGGAAGACTCCAGTAAAGCGTCCTGGCTTTGGAGTTCCGCTCTTAGCCACTCACCAGTGTCTTGTTATTACACTCCCTGATCCCAAGGCCAGCGAGCGTTGACGGAGGGGTGGGTTTATGGATTCTTTGACCTGAAGAACGGCTATGGGCGTGAGACTGTGCTAGATGATGCGCCCTAGTTCTTGAGGTATACTGCCCCGCTTTTCATTGCAGAGCTGGTCCGAAAGGTCGGAGTAGCGGGCGAGGACAAGCGTCATGGATATTTCGGTGGGCATTATTATGGGTTCACGCTCCGATTGGAGTGTGATGGCTGCGGCGGCTGACATGCTCGACGCGCTGGGTATTCCTTACGAAGCCAAGGTCGTTTCAGCACACAGAACGCCAGATCGCCTCTACGCTTATGCGCGGGAAGCAAAAGGCCGTGGCTTAAAAGCGATTATCGCGGGCGCCGGTGGTGCTGCCCATTTACCGGGCATGTGTGCCGCTATGACGCCGCTGCCGGTGTTGGGCGTGCCTGTCGCTGCAACCGTTCTCAATGGTGCCGACGCCATGCTCTCGATTGCCCAAATGCCGAAAGGCGTGCCTGTGGCCACCTTTGCGATTGGACAGCCCGGTGCAGCCAATGCAGCGTTGTTCGCTGCGGCCATGCTAGCCAACAATGACTCGACGATTGCGGCAGCGCTCGATCGTTTTCGAGAAGAACAAACAGCGTCTGTTCCAGAGGAAGCGACGGATTGAAAACGCGCCTTGGGATCATTGGTTGTGGCCAGCTCAGTCAGATGTTGGGAGAGGCGGCCAATCGCCAAGGCATGTCGGTCGCTTTTTTATGTCTTGATGAAATACCTGTCGTGCAGGGACTGGGCCCCATCTTTGAAGTTTCAGAGTTGGAAGCATTTTTGAAGGTGTGTGACGCAGTGACCGTTGAGCGCGAGAGTATCGATGATGCGATTTTGCAGCGCGTTCGAGATACCGTTGGTCTGGCTCCGCGCTATGAAGCACTGGTGGTTCTGCGTGAGCGCGATACCCAGAAAGCGATGCTTGATTCCCTGAAAATTCCAACATCGCCCTGGTTTTTTGCGACCAATACTCAGGAGTTGCTCTCGGGCATGGCTGCGGCACCGCAAAGTGCCCTGCGCTGTAAGCGGACTCTGGGTGGCTATGACGGTGGCGGTCAGTGGCGTGTGACCTCACCTGAAGATTGTGCGGACATTCCCAAGGATGGCTTTCCGGTTATTGCCGAAGCTGAGATTGCCATTGAACGTGAGTTGGCGATTGTAGTGGCTAGAGATAGTTATGGATCGATGGTGACTTATCCAATGACTGAAAACGTCATGCGTGATGGCATTCTCATTGGCAGTTTGGTGCCTGCTAATGTGACTGATGCGATGACCAAGGAAGCGACAGATTACGCGCACGCGCTTGTAACGGCTATGGATTATGAGGGTGTGCTGGCTATAGAGTTCTTTATTACCGAGGGCCGTCTCATAGTGAATGAAATAGCGCCTCGGGTTCACAATACGGGGCATTGGACGATTGGCGCTGTGGGTGCTGATCAGTTTACCCAGCATGTTGTTTGCACGTTGGGCGGCGAGGTTCGCGAGGTGCCATTTTCGGGTGCAGCGGCGATGGTTAATCTCCTCGACGATAAATTCCCGGCAACGTTACCCGAGGGCGGCGTGCGCAGCCTGATTCAAACGTATGGCAAAGGGTTGAGAAAGGGACGTAAAGTGGGGCACGTGACCTTGCTTGGAACCGATACCCAGACAATACGTGACGCTGCTAACCACCTGATCGATGAGTTGCACGGTTCGGGTTGAACGGTGGTGTATTACAAAAAAACCCGCCGTTAAGCGGGTTTTTCTTTGAGTGCAACAGCAACGACACTGATGCCAAAATGCCTTTGGCCAATCAGCCCTCGGGCATTGCCGAGCTGTGGTGCTCTAGAATTTTCCAGTCGCCGTCGATCTGCCGATAGAGGTAGCTAAAGCGGGCGGTGACGGCGCTACCGTCGCCAAAGGTAAAGGTGTACACCCCGGCATTGCTGACTAAATCCTCTGCCAGATGCCTCGTGTTGGCCTCATCGATAACGCCCTGAGGTTTCTTGCTCAAAAAGTTGACAAAGTAATCTCTGATTTCGGCATGATTGTGGCGAACCTGATTAGAAACTGTTGGTAGCAGGATGGCATCTTTAGCATACAGCGCGGTCACCTGATCGGGATCACCGGTTTGCAGTGCTGCGTTCCAATTGGCAAATAATTGCACAATGTCTTGCTCGGTCATTACTTTACTCTCCTTGTGGCGGTTTTAGGGTTGTCAGGCAACCCTGTTCTGATTGTTTGGGCTAATGAACTTAATCGGGAATTTTAGCGTTAGGTTTCAGCTTAACGGCTCTCAAGTTTGTTGGTGTATTCATCGCGTAAGATTCGCAGCAGTGCAATACGATCGGTGTGGCGAGCAGCGTCTAAATCAAGGCAGCAGTCAGCTCCCAATCCTTTCATGGTCTTGGCGATTTCATCGTTCATTCCTGTAATAAAAATTTTCTTCCCAGCGCGCTCCGCATCGCAGGCGATAGTTTCTACCGCACGCACTGCGGAAACATCGATAAAAGGCACTCGGCCAAAATCGAGAATAATGGCGTGCATACCATCCCGATAGCGTTCTCTAACATGGTGGCCCACGTCCGCAGCAGCGCCAAAGCTCAGCGGACCTCCAAATTCAAAGACTGTCACCCGATCCTTGAGGGCTTCTACTAAATCTCGCTCCTCTTCGGTTGTTGCGGTGAGTGGTCGCGATTGCAGGTCATCGAGCTGTGACTTCGCCACCTGTTTGACATAAGCCAACGCTGCCAAGACAACACCGGCTCCGACAGCCGTAATTAAATCGACCAGCACGGTCAAACCCAGCACCAAGGCCATGAGAGCCAAATCCCAGCGTGGACCGCGATGCGCATTGCGCAGGTAGCTAAAATCAATAATATCTAGCCCCACCTTAATCAATACACCCGCCAGTGCGGCGTGGGGAATGTGGGCGGCGATGGGCCCCAGGCCCAAGACGACGGCGGCAAGAACGACGGAGTGAATCATGCCGGATATTTTGGTGTGTCCCCCCGAGCGAATATTGACCACGGTTCGCATGGTGGCGCCCGCGCCTGCAATGCCACCAAACAATCCGGCTACGGTATTGCCGATGCCCTGACCAATCAGCTCCTGATTGGAGTCATGGCGGGTTCGAGTCATGTTGTCAGCAACCAGTGAGGTGAGGAGGCTGTCGATGGCGCCCAACACGGCAAGAATAAAAGCCGCCTCGATCACCAGCATCATGGCGCTTTGTTCAAAAATGGGCATATGGAAGCTGGGCAGTCCGCTGGGAATCTCACCAAGCACCGGGATGCCGCTCATAAACAGGGAGACGAGGGTGCCTGCGGTCAGTGCGGCTAAGGCCGCAGGGAAGTACTTCCCCCAGGTCGTTGGCCAACCGTAAACGACGATGAGAGTCACCATGGCCACTGCTAATGCCGACATATTAATATCGGTTAGTGCTGTCGGCAGATATTGCAGCGCGGAAATGGTGCCTGCGGGAGCCATGTGCCCCAAGGTAGCATCGAGCTGCAAGATGATAATGATCACCCCAATACCACTCATGAATCCGGAAACCACGGGGTAGGGCACGAGTCCAATAAAGTCCCCCAGCTTGATGAGGCCAAAAATAATCTGGAAAACTCCAGCCAGCACCACAGCCGTAAGGATCAGCCCTACATCACCGGAAAGACTGGCAAATAAGCCCGCGAGTACTACCACCATGGGCCCTGTTGGGCCAGAGACATTGGTGGGTGTGCCGCCCAGCCAAGCGGCAAAGAAACCCACAATAATGGCACCATACATGCCCGCCATGGGGCCCAGCCCGGAAGCCACGCCAAAGGCCAATGCTAGCGGAATGGCGACGACACCCGCCGTGAGTCCGCCGTAAATATCGCCTCGCAGATGTTTGAGGTCGAAGGTGTATGCAGCGCGCATGTCAAATACCAAATGAAGAAAGATGCGTAATGTACGTGCAATGGTATATCAAAGGTTTTGGTATTTAGTGATAGTTTTTATCTATATAACGATTGTTTATCGATGGTATAAAAAGCTTAGTCGGTAAATGAGGCGCAATCAGCGCTTTCTGGTCAAGGACCGCGCGTCAACATTGCCGTTTATTGACCGGCGCAGACCCGTGCATCAGGTATTTAAAGTTTTGAAATGGAGGTAATCGAATCATGGCGTCATTACGGCAGTTGGAGTACTTCGCCGAAGTTGCCGATGCCGGCTCACTGCGCCAAGCCGCGCAGCGGCTGGGAGTCACCCAACCGACACTGACGGTTCAACTGCGTGCCTTAGAGGATATTTTGGGTGTGGTGTTGTTTGAACGCACCCGAAACGCCACATTGTTAACACCCGTGGGTAGGGATCTCTTGCCTGAGGCGTTATCGCTGCTCTCCCAGTGGCGCAATATGGTTGAAAGTGCGCACCTTATTGGTAACCACAGCCATTCGACCTACCGTCTTGGTGTACCGCAAACACTGGGTCCCTATCTGTTACCGAGCTTACTGCCCACACTGCATCAGCGATTTCAGCAACTGCGCCTACACGTTCGTGAGGAAGTGCCTGACATGTTGCTCAAGGGCTTGGAGCAAGGGCGTTTTGACATTGTGATAGGGCCTATTTCCTCGGTGCCCGACACGATTGTTAGAGAACCGCTGTTTCGAGAACCGCTATATTTAGCAAGTCCAGTCGACATGGATGTGGCACCCCATAGCAATGTGGCAGAGAGTGATTTGAGTGGTCTTGAGATTCTCGCGGTTGAGAAGGGTCACACGTTACGTCGTGAGGTGGAGCGCATTTGTGAGCGCACGGGAGCGCGTTTGAACACAGACTATGAGGGCACCAGCCTCGATACACTGCGTCAGATGGTGGTCATGGGCATGGGCCTCGCTTTTTTACCGGCTCTGTACGTGCGCAGCGAGATTCATAGGCCCGAGGAGTTGCGTGTCCAACCCTTACAGGGTGGAAGGTTGTTCCGTGAGCATGCCTTTTTATACCGTCGCAATGCACCCACGCGTCATTTCTATCAAGAATTGCAGGCGCAGATTCGCGAGGTGATTACTAGGGATCTCAGTGACACCGTGACGCCTCTCAGCTGATGTGCGGGATGCCCATTGATAATGAGCATCCCGCTGGGTTTTTAAAGGTTGTTAAAGGTCGACTCATAGACAAAGGAGTTTGATCCTTCGCAGCTGACTAAAAGACTCATATCACCTTCAAGTGAAGGGTTCGCCGCAGCAAAGTCTAGCCAGTTAACTGCCATATGGGCTCTGGAGTCGAAGGAGTACCAGTAGTTAACCTGCATGAAGTCGTATTCTTGCTTGCCGTCAAATCCCATGTAGGGAAACAGATAGCTAATGGCCCAGCCTTTGAAACCGCCTTCTTCCATAACTTCCTTATTAGCCGCTGCTTGAGCATAGACCTGGTCTATAGACACGCCGTCTTTGAGGGAGCAACGGGTGAACTGAACGGGGCGCTTGGCGTCACGCTCTTCTGCCGGAATTGATACGCGGCTAACAAGACTGTCAATGGTGGCAACCGATCGTTTACAACTCGATGCAGGCCCTGCAGGTTCGCCTTCTGAGTTTTCCTTTAGCCAATCTGAATATTCGTTGGCATATGAACCCCATTCGTTGTACATGGCTTCGCCATCGGGCCAAGTTCCCCACAGAATATAATCATAGCTGCTGGTATCCCCGCTGTGCATAGGGGTCATAATGGCTTGTGCGTACTTGGTGCCTTGGGCTTTAGAAAATTCGCCGTAGCGTTGGCTTTGTGCCTTAACGTCGGCCATTGTTTTTTCTGGATTGAGCGAGCAGTAAACAAACTCTGAACGCATTTCAGCTTCTTGTGCGGTTGCCGCAAAGCTTGCGAAAAACGTAACGAATAGTAGAGACAGGTAGCGCATGATTGTTGCCCTTATATTGTGAGATTCAATTCATCAGGAGTCATCAATTACCGCGCAATGCGGTGGCTTGAGTGTAGACCTAATAAATAATTCTGCTAGGGCTTTGTGTGAAAAAATTTAAGTTTGAATCATCTTGTTTTAGGCTTTTTTTTGGAAGCGCCACTATCGAAAACGTGGGCAGTCACGCAAAGCCTCCATCGATGAGTTGCCCTGATGATGCCTCTAGAAATTCACGTTTCCGATAGTCGGTTGCACTACGGGGTCCGCGCCTCCTTAAGCAACTGTTGTATGAAGGTGCGCTGCAGCTCTAATGCGGCACTGATGTAGCCCTCAGAGTCTACAAATGTGCTTGCTGAGTAAGCTTGTCCGGGCGTATATTTTTGGTCGCGCTGATACTGACTGGCGTGGGCAGCGACCCATATATCGACAGGTAATAAAAGTTGGGCTCTGTAGGTGTGGTCGAAATCTTCAGCCACCCCTGCATAAGTGGGTGTATTTAAGAGTGTCTTGCCCTTGTTGATTGACCCCATGTTGGCGATCATTACGTTGTCGGTATTATTTTGGCGCCTGGTCAAAACACTAGCCTAGCACGACGCTTATTGCCCAGTCATCGACTGGCATGACACGGGTCATGGCGAGATAAATGCATGCCTAAGTGGTTTCTTTTAGTGCCCAAACAGCCGTGTCTACCTACCCCTCATTTCTGGTGATGTACTTGAGTTTGAACTTGGAGTATGTTTTTCTACCCGCCAGTTTTTTTGGTGTGCTGCGAGTACTGGCAAATCACAGCTGCCATACATAAATCCCATGTGTATCCCAACGGAGAAATCATGACTACAACTGCATACATTTACGACGCTGTTCGCACCCCACGCAGCAAGGGCAAGAAAGACGGCACCTTGCACGAAGTAAAGCCGGTTGATTTAGGTGGTGGTTTATTGCGCGCCCTGCAGTCTCGACAAGACCTCGATACTTCTTATGTGGACGATGTAGTGATGGGTTGTGTGACACCCATCGGCGAACAAGGTTCCGACGTTGCCAAAATGATTGTTCAAAATGCTGAGTGGGATGAATCGGTGGCTGGAGTTCAGCTTGATCGGTTTTGCGCTTCAGGTTTAGAAGCGGTCAATATCGCGGCACAAAAAGTGGCCTCTGGCTGGGAAGACCTGGTGGTTGCCGGTGGAATTGAGTGTATGTCTCGGGTGCCTATGGGCTCCAATGGCGGCGCCATGGGTTCGGATCCGGGCTTTTCTATGAAGACCGGTTTTGTGCCTCAAGGTATTGGTGCCGACACTATTGCGACACTCGCAGGCTGGTCTCGTGAGGACGTGGATGCCTATGCCCTGCAATCTCAGCAGCGTGCAACCCACGCACGAGACAGCGGCTGGTTTGATGGGTCTGTCATTCCTGTGAAAGACGAATGCGGCATTACAATTCTTGAGCGGGACGATTTCATTAAGCCCCACACAACCATGGAAGGCTTGGCCAAGCTAAAGGCCTCTTTCGAGATGCACGGCGGCCTAGGTTTCGACGACATCATCATGAACAAATACTCAGAGCTAGATCGGATTAACCACGTTCATACTCCGGGCAACTCTTCGGGTATTGTCGATGGCTCCTCAGCTGTCCTGATTGGCAGTGAGCGTGCGGCGAAAGATTTGGGCCTCAAGCCCAGAGGACGAATTGTGGCAACAGCAGTACTCGCCACCGATCCCATCATTATGTTGACCGGACCTGGGCCAGCAGCCATCAAATGCCTGAAGAAGGCGGGAATGACCAAAGCAGACATCGACCTGTGGGAAATTAACGAAGCGTTTGCATCGGTCGTGCTGCGCTACATGCAAGATCTGGATTTAGACCCAGAGGTGACGAACGTAAATGGCGGCTCCATCGCTATGGGGCACCCGTTAGGCGCCACAGGTGGCTGCCTTGTCAGCACCATGCTCGATGAGCTCGAGCGCCGAGATGCCAAGCGCGCCATGTTGTCGCTGTGTGTAGGCGGCGGCATGGGCATTTCAACCATCATCGAGCGCGTTTAAGCCAAGGATAAGGACATCACTATCATGACTGGATTTAACTACGAAAAAGACGCCGACGGTATCGTCACCATCACTATGGACATGGATGGGCCCGTCAACTCTATGAGTGACGCGTTTCTTCCCCTGCTTAGCGACACTGCTGACAAACTCGAGGCAGAAGAGGGGCTTACGGGTGTAGTACTGACCTCCGCTAAAAAGACCTTTTTTGCCGGTGGCGATCTCAACATGCTCTGCCAAGTGACCGAAGACTCGGCCGAAGAGTTTTTCCATGGCGTTGAGGCTACCAAGGCAGTCATGCGACGGTTGGAAAAATTACCGGTCCCGGTAGCGGCGGCAATTAATGGCGCAGCATTGGGAGGTGGCTTGGAACTGGCACTCGCCTGTAACCATCGTGTGGCATGGGACGACAAATCGGTGCAGCTGGGATTCCCAGAAGTTACTTTAGGCCTGCTTCCCGGGGGCGGTGGCGTCGTTAAGGCGATCTACTTAATGGGCTTGATGGCCTCTAACGAGTACATTTTAGAGGGCAAGCGGGTTGCACCCGCCAAGGCTCAGGCTTCAGGGTTGATCGATGCAACCGTTGCTACCCTCGATGAATTGCTGCCAGCGGCAAAAGCTTGGGTAAAGGCCCATAAAGACGACGAGGCTGCGAGTACGCAACCTTGGGATACCAAGGGCTACAAAATACCCGGCGGCGGCGTTAATCATCCGGCCGTAGCTCAAATGCTACCGGCGGCAGCAGCTATGCTGCAGCAAAAAACACGCGGGCTGCTACCGGCACCGGCGAAAATTTTAGATATCGCCGTAGCGGCGCTGCGGGTTGATTTTGAAACCGCTATGCGCATTGAAAGTCGTGGTCTCACTTACCTGGCTTGCACCCCTGTTGCCAAGAACATGATTAACACGTTCTTCTTCCAAATGAATCAAATCAGCGGCGGTGCCTCTCGGCCTAAAGACGTTGAACCCCAGAAAACGCGTAAAGTCGGCATTCTGGGTGCAGGCATGATGGGGCAGGGTATTGCCTATGTCTCAGCCATGGCAGGCATTGAGGTTATCCTCAAAGATATCTCTCAGGAAGCTGCCGATAAAGGCAAAGCCTACTCTGAAAAACTATTGGCCAAGCGGGTCAGTAAAGGCCGCATGACCGAGGAAAAAGCCCAGGGCATTCTCGCGTTGATCAAACCAACGGCCGCTAACGAAGACCTGCAAGGTTGTGACTTAATCATCGAAGCGGTTTTCGAAAATATTAAGCTTAAGCACAAGATTACCCAAGAGTTAGAAGGCTACCTTGCAGAGGGCGGTGTTTGGGGATCGAATACCTCAACGCTACCGATCACTCAGCTGTCTGAAGCAAGCCGGGATGCCAGTAACTTTATCGGTGTGCACTTCTTTTCTCCCGTCGACAAAATGCCCCTGGTTGAAATTATCATGGGAGAAAATACCGGTGATGTTGCATTGGCGAAGGCCTTCGATTACGCCCTGCAAATTCGTAAAACCCCGATTGTGGTCAATGATTCACTGGGCTTCTTCACGTCGCGAACTTTCGGTACCTTCATTGACGAGGGCGTTCGTCTGTTAAGTGAAGGGATGCACCCGGTGAAGGTCGATAACTTAGGGAAAGCCATTGGCATGCCCGTAGGGCCCCTCGCGGTTTATGACGAGGTGAGTTTAGAGCTGTCCCGCAAGGCCCAAGAGACCTGGGAGGAAATGGGAATTGATACCAGCGCTAGAGATGGGGCTGTCGCCCGTGACGTTGTGAATACCATGATTGGTGAGCACGGTCGTGGCGGTCGCCATCACGGCGGCGGTTTTTATGAATACGCTGAAGATGGCACAAAAGCCATTTGGCCTCCGCTGCTCGATATCTATTACAAGTCTGAGGTCAATATCCCGGTTGACGATGCCAAAGATCGTTTGCTGTTTCGTCAGGTGATCGAAGCTTTACGCTGTCTTGAGGAAGGCGTTTTGCGCACGGTCGCCGATGGCAATATTGGCTCGATCATGGGTATCGGTGCGCCAGCATGGACAGGAGGATTGCTCCAATTCGTGAATACCTACGGTCTGGCACGATTCTCCAGCCGATGCGACGAGCTCGCGGCGGTTTACGGAGAACGGTTCAAAGCGCCAAAAATTGTCGCCGATAAAATAGCCGCTGGCGAGACGTTTAACTGAGCACGACGCCCACCGAGTAAGCTTGGCTTGGCTTGGCTTCGGTGGGTGAGTCACACCAGATACTAAAAACACGTGGGACGCTGTATCGGTAATGCCGGTACAGCTGTCGGCGTATTCTAGTTTTTTGCCCCCTCGCATGGCGCCGTCACATGGGTGACAATACGCAATCAGCAGGCCTAGCGAAGTTATCTGACAATGTGTGGACGCTACACGCTCAGTGTTACCCAGCGACCCGAGCTTAATGCCCCTGGGTTACAGACGGCTGACCGTTTTAATATCGCACCCGGTTCCTCAGTATTAACGCGAGATGAACAGGGCGAGCATCGCATGATGCCTTGGGACTTTTCCCCTCCTTGGGCCAAAAAGCCTATGCATCTGAGTAACGCCCGCAGTGAAACCCTGCGTGAAAAACCGGCTTTTCGTCGCGCCCGGCGCTGCGTGCTGTTGGCAGACGGTTGGTATGAATGGCAGCGCATAGAGGGGAAAAAGCGGCCTTGGTATCACCACATCGAAGGCGAGCTGTTGTTTTTTGCCGGCCTCTACAACGACACCAGCGGTTGCGCCATTGTGACCCGGAGTGCGTTGGAGACAGTTGCGCCCATTCACCATCGTCAGCCGGTGCTGTTGGAGGCGCGGGGCGTTGAACACTGGCTACAAGGCCATGATTTGTTTGCCAGTGCTGTGACGCATCGGGTGCATTGCCATGAGGTGAGCACGCGGGTAAACCGTCCCAGTGAAGACGATATCGGGCTGACGTTACCGGTTTCTACCAGTAGTCCAGAGTCGCCCCCCAGCAATGAAGATCTCTTTGGGTAGCCCAGACGTCAGGGGCGTTGATAGCCCCTAACTCAAGAGGGATCTCCAAGCCCATGCATGATGACTACAAAAGGCGATAGATAGGCTTCTCCACTACTGGGTGCCCACGTGCTCAGCCGGGATGGTCAGCTGATCTTCTTCATCTCGGGGAGACGGAAATCCTGTAGCTCTTCCAGTTTAGGCTCGTAGATGCGAAGAATGTAGTTCCAGCCCTCAACGGTCGGGAGATGGTTGTCGACGTTGCCACAATCACCAAAGTGGGCATCAAAAGAGCCGTCCTCGTTCAAGCTCATATTGTACTCATTCAGGATGCCGTCTTCGCTGTATATCCAACCGTCTGCGTCATAAATGGTGATCGAGAAAAACCCGGGATCTTTAAAAGGCGGGGCGGAGTAGGAGGCCATGTAGCAGCCGTCGTTGTTGAACTTGGGAGAGCCCAAGTACTGCGCCTGGGCATCGGGTAAGAGCCCCCAGCCGATAGCAGTGCCATACAAATGCATTGTCGGCTCGATCGTACCGTGCGCGCCTTGCATCCCCATCAGACTTCCCAGCTTGGTGCCCTCGACGGTTAGCTCATCGCGCAATGCGACCAGCTCTTCCATATTGTAATTGGGTCTCACGTGTGCGCCGTTGCCACCCACTTCGAGTTTTACGCCAGCGCGCAGTGCAGCGATCGCGGCATCATCGTTTGGGTCGCTCTGGTTGGAGCGGATGCGCATTGCCACCATCGCAAACTCCGTTTCACTGGTGATGTCGTGAGTGCCGGGCTCCAAAAATACCTGATCGATGTAATGGTCGTTCTGTACCACCATCACTGAGAGATAGCGCCCATTAGTTTCGGGGATAGTTAAGGTAGCGCCCTGTGTTGTGTCGATAATGGCGCCGCTGTAATAGGTGTCTCGATTCATTCTCACAACGGTTTGATTGTCTAGGTCGAATGTTCCGGTGGGGAAGTGAAAAAAGTTATTCATTCCTACGAGTTTGGTGATGTTGTAGAACGCAAGGTCGCTCTCGGCGACTTCGTAGTTTTCAAGGGTCACTGCAATCTTTTCGCCTGCGTCGTTGGCGTGAATGGCGGCAAGGTTGGGCCCGGTAGCAGTATCGGTTGCCGGCGGCGCTGAGACCTCCTCGGTTTTAGGCGAGCACGCGATAGTCAGTGCAAGGCCCAGAGCCAGGGCTAGAGTAAAGAGCGATTTGATCATATCGAATTCTCCGTAGATGGTCTCAGTAAGTGTCACGTTGGCAGGCCAGAGCTTGTGCTTCACGTCATTGACAGCTGCATAGTGGTTAGCTGCGCTTACACTACAGTAGTGGCACTTTGCGGCAATAGCATTTAGTGACACTTTCCAAGAGGTCGGACGCTCCAGCCCATATAAAGCTAATAAGAATCCATAAAATGGTGAGTCCAGCTAGGTGAGCAGGGTTTTCGAGAAGCATTGCTTCGAGCCGGTGAACGCCCAAGCGCTTTGCTCGCGGGCTGGAATAGTCCGCTGCGGTTGAGCGCGAACCCAGAGAAGTGCTGGGCCGAGGAGGCTAGATTCCTCTGATTCCTAAAAGTTAATTTGCCGATACCCCTCCCGGGAAACCAACTGCATCACGATCGACTTTATAGACAAAGAAAAGCCCACAAGAAGTGGGCTTAATCTTACCGCCAGCCGTGAGCTGTGATCGACAGCCGCCGGCAGCGTCTACTGAGGAGATTAATTTATCACCGGCGCTAAACAACATAGTATTGCTCGCCCCGCCTTAGCCGTTCCTCGCCTCTCACTCGGCTCCACCGGCAAGGTGGTCTATACCCTGAAGACACCCTAACGGGATAGCACGACGGCTATTGTCTATTTATTCAGAGCGGTTTAGCGCGGCGAATACCAGATTGGGCTGCTGTAGGCCCGCTCCTGAGAGCTGTAACGGACGTCCTCTGGCATCTCGTCATACAGGTCGTAATTCTTGCGGTCGTAAGCTAGCCATCTCGGGGTAGGGATCTCCATGACCCTCACATAGTAAAAAGCGCTTTGACCTTGATCGAAAGTAGGGTCTTGCCAGTAACCTCGGAGAGATCCCGCTCCAATAGCGTTGCTGTAAGTGGCCTCTTTTTCATCGACGGTGGAGCCTACGGATGCAAGGTTGCCCTCCGCATCCAGCGTTCGAGTCTCTGGGTTGCTCCAAACCACGTCATACACCGCCTCCTGTGAGACGCCATTGCTGTCGAGCCATCCTTTGACAATTTGGATTCGATCGAGATTGGCACCATTGGGATCTCGCATTGCCTCGACCAGGAAGCCGGGACTGTTGCCCTCGGGTGCGGCGCTCAAGTCACCACCCATGGGTACCCCCGAGCCATAGCCCTTGGCGGCAAGATCAAGCGCTTCTAGGTCGTCAGGGCCAAAATCGTAGCCACCGAATACCCTTACCTGCAGGCGGGTCCCAGTGGTTCCAAATACCTCTCTACGCGCCATTGCATCCCATATAGCCTCGCGGGTGTTGTCGACGGCCCACACCCCTGCCAGGCCGGATGCGGCGAGCTGCAGGGCGGTCAGATCAAGGGCCGGGTCGAGGGAGGATCGAATCAACACATCTTTCCAGCGATTGGGGCTGGGCTCCAGAAAGGGCGCTTTGCCCCACCAGTTGTCTTCTCGGGTGGCGGGCAATCCTGCGTGGCTGTCGGTGCTACCCACCATGCCAAATTTGAACGGGTTGGCGCCGAGATCTCCCTCGAACTCGAGCCCCATCTTAAGTGCCGAGCGTGCGTACTCGTACTGAATCATGTCAGTGGTTCTTTGAGCGGTGCCGCCCAGGTTAGTGGTATCGACGATTTCGAAATCGGCAAACTCATCGTCGGGGGACAGGAAAGGGTGCGCCTCACTCGTGCCCTTGGACTGGGTAACCTCCACAATAGGCTCCCAGCGCGAACGATTCTCTGCGTACGCTTTATCGATTGGTTTTCCGTCAGTTTGATACTGGGGCGCAAACATCATACCGCTGGACAGGTTGCCGTTATGGGGAATTGCCAGCACCTGGCCGCCGGTGTCTTTCTCATAGGCCGCCAAATAGTCCCAGAGGTCCTCTACGTTTTCCGAGTCGAAGAGGGAGAACGGCAACACCGGTTCGACACTAGCTTTATCGCCCCGAAACACCACCACCCGGTGCAGATTGTTACCGCCGGGTTGCGAGGTCCACTCGTAACCAATAAAGGCGGTGAATTCGCCGGGGTCGTTGTAATGGTCGGCGAGCTCCATGATTTTGGTCCACGCATTGCGCAACATGGATTCGCTTTTGATTTTTGCTTCTGCGCCTTTGGCCATTTTCTGGACCAGCGCATTAAAGGCATCGATACCTTTGCCCGCCATGACAAGATCATACAGTTGCTTGCCAAACGGATCCGACAGTAAGCCTGGGTCCGCACTCGCGATGGCATCTGCCAGCCCCAGATTTTCAGCGTGGTCCGCAATCACAACGAAGTCGAGAGGCTTTGAGATCGTCGCTTCCTGCCCGGTGCTGCTCGTTACTGTCTCACCCAGCACAAAACGGTAGGCGTCGTTAGGGCCGACTTTGGTACCGGCCATGCCGGCGTCGGGAGAAAAAGAGGTGTGGAGGTGTGTGTCGCCAAAATAGGCACGCCGTGGCTGGTCGTCAGCGGCAGCCAGGCTAAAAGGTAGGGCTAGGGAGACCATAAAAAAGACGGCTTTCATCGCTACGCTCCTCGGTATCGGGCACTTAAAATGTCGAGCCAACAGCGATAACAATCTACAGAAAAGCATAAGAAACAGCCGGCGGTCTGGCAAGTTTTGGCAACAGGTTGACGCGAAAAGAATGTGCACCTAGGCCTGTTGGCCCCGCGGGCCCGTCAGCTTACTGGGTGTGACGCAGATGAGCATGACCGCCAGAGCCCAACATCTTGCGGCGACGGAGAACGCCCGCGGGTATCCTCCGTGGTCGGCAAGCCATTCCGTCACGGCAATTCCTGTGGCGCTGCCTCTGCTACTGACACCGTACTTTTCACCCGACCGGTTACGGCCAGACCGACCAGCACAAGGTTGTACAACGCGTGCAGACCACCCCAGCCAAAGCTGACCAGAGCACCACCTGAGACATTGCCTCTTTTCGCTGGGAAGGAAGCCGCGAGTGCACAGTTCAATCAGCAGGGAAGGCGCTGAACAACCGGTGGGATAGGATTCTCTGTGCTTTTGTCCAAAAATAGATAGATAAGATCTGTCAGGGAGCCGATACGAGCGCGATTTCGAGGTGATTAAGGATGATTGAGCATCATCTTCGGGTCAAAGGTCTGGAGGGCGAGAGTGGATTTCTTCCTAGTACCCCATTTATGTTGCTTATACTTGGGAGCAAGGGCTTAAACGGTGGGCTTTAGATCCGCACGAATAAGGCGCTGTGATGAATCTAGGACTAATGATCTGCTGAGAATTTGCCAAAAAAAACCGGCGTTAGCCGGCTTTTTCTTACCTTTTGAGATATGAACTTTGGAAGTATAGGACAAATAAACGGCCTGTTGGGCGCAGGTAGAATCGCTGTTAACCCGTGCTTTTTCGACTGTCCTTGTCGACTAAGAGAAGGCAAGCTGTCTTAAAACAAAACCAAGTTGTCGTGCGTCATTGTCAGGTGTAAACACATTGCTGTTTGACACTTTCAAATGAAGGCGCTCCGACTCTTTTATTGAAACGGGAACCTGAAAACGAAACATGCCACCACCGACCTCTTGTTCATGGATTGTAGTGCCGGATAACGTCAAGGCTACGGTAGATGAACGAGCATTATCGGGCCGCCATCCTTCTAGAACCATACTGGAGAGATCTTGTGTGGCTACCAGTCCTACGTCCAAATTTCGTCCTACCCAGCCATCATTGAAATAGCCTCTTGCACTGGATGTTTGTCTGACGCCAGGCACATCAAGGTCGTTGAACACCTGTGGGGATGACGGTTTGTGCTTAAAACCCACAAAAATGTCACGCCATATTCCAGCCTCTCCCGCGGGATGAACCTCTATCGTGTCAAATAAATTAGAGGCTTTCATAAGATTGATGACCCAATTTCTGTCTATTTCTACAGGACGATCTAGGATCTTATCTTTGTATATGGCTTCTTCAGTGTAGCCCATTTCAACGACACAGATTTCGTTGGTCTTATTGAATATATGGTCAAAGCATTTCAAGCCAGCCTCATAGCCTTGCTGTGCCATCACCCATTGAATAGTTGCAAAGGTGCTAATTACGTCGAATTTTTCCTCGAGCTTCTCGAGATAAGTAAGCGCGTTCTCTTGGGTATACCTAATGTCCTGCCCTTTTGACCGAGCTACTCGCGACGCCCATTGGATAAAGTCAGCACTTACGTCCACACCTGCGGCAGCAAATCCATGGGATGACATGCCATCAGAAAAGAAACCCGAGCAACACCCAACATCAATAAAGCTGGGCTGTTTAACTGAATGGGCTAGCTTCGCCTGCAGTGATTCGCAACGGCTTACCGCTTCTAAAATAATATGAATGCGGCTGGGACAATCATTTCTCACCAGTTTCCAGCCCGACATGTCAATATCGTAGAAGGGTTGGTACGTGTGTAGATCACCGGGAAAAGGTTCCGCGTCCTTAACGACTTCAAGCAATTGCTGTATTTCTTGGTTCATCGTTTCCTCATAGCATCGACTACAAAAGTGGGTTGGGTATACTAGATCTTTATTATAGATCACGTGAGTAGATGTAACGGCTCCGCAAGCACAAGGAACTGACACATGTACGTGTTCGAACTCTTGCTCACCTAATAGGGAAAGCTGAGCCCCAGACGGTGTGCCTACCAAGATATCAACTCCACGCCTTGATGCTTCAAACCAGCTGTCCACGATTTCCGCACCAAAGTATTGCGCCTCATCGAACACCAGCATAGTAGAAGGGGCGGCTTTCGCTAAAATAGATTTGGCGTCTGTTGTGTTTACTACGTGATCAATCAACATTCCTAAGCTGTTATCGCGACAACCCATAAATGCGCCAGGCCGGACGTTGTGCCTTCGGGTGAGTTCCTTATGCTCGTTCGACAATATTAACTCAACCGAATCTCCTAGCGCTTTACGCTCGATAGACGCAGAGATTATTGCACTACTCTTTCCGGATGCAGGCAGGCCTGTATAAACGCGTAATGTAATGTCTTTCTCTCCATCAGCGGGGCGCCGAAGATTACCACATAATTCGGTTTTGACTAACTGCAGCCCTGACCTCCCGCTTGACCACTCCATCATTGCAATTGTCAGTCAATACCAAATTGCTTGAGTCAAAATAAGAGCTCAGACCTCCGTTGCGCGCCCGAAGGGTCCGTATCTTAAAGGATCTGAGAATCCTAAAAAAATACGCGCCCTTTGGTTTTAGCATTCCTATCCGCAAGCCTGAACACTCCGGCTGTCTATTAAAACCTTGCTGCTATCGGACTGCACGTCGGTCATTGTTAATGGTCAAATGCTGCATATGCCGTCTGTTGGGCAGATAATCGCAAACCGCATAATGCTAACTTATCCGATTTTCACAAATTGCTACTGAATCCTTCTCTCAGGATAATCTGACCTGAAATTCAGGTCGGCGAACGTGTTGATACAAATATTGTAAAACTTCATCACTAGAGCCCTGTGTGAGATCAACGATATTCCGAGTGAGGGATTGATTAACGTTTAGGTACTTTAGGCCCGTTACAGGGTGGGTTGCGATAACGGGATGAACCGCCGAACCCACTTTAGCGAGAGCCTCATCTACCGCGGCCACTCCAGCTTTTTTGCAAGTAATCGTTGCGAAAAGTCCCCATGTCGTGGATCGCCTGCCAACCCTCGAGATCACTTTTCCAACCAGGCGATAAGCTTTCGCAGACGGCGCTCATGCTTGTCCAACGCGTTTCTCTACCGGCGGGGGTCACTTCAACTGCACGCAAAGTGGCCGCGAGCACAGGCTCAGCCCTTAACGTGAAATCTTTGTGCCAATCATCGGTATCCGGTGTGCTGTAGCCCTCATGACAGAGCTCAACAATGCTCTGGTAACCCTCAACATGGGGATACACAGGATGACCAGGATCAACTTCCCCGAAGCTCTTAGCTAACGCAAGATGTTGGCGTGGACTCAGATTTTGCTGCCGAAAAAAAGAACTTGATGGCGAATGAGACTGTCATAGAGCGCGTCCGCTACATCATTAGGCAGGTCAGCATCAATATCGATGCCCTGTACCTCGGCATCTCTACGCGTTGTGAGCGGACTAGGTATAGGAAGAATAAAGGGCCTGTCGAGATTAGATTTCCTCACTGTTGCTGCCCACTGAGCTGTGGAAATTTGCGAAATGTCCGGCCGCAGGCCGGAAAAAATGCTCGCTAAGGTGATCTTGCAATTCATATCCGCCCATTCCGTGACGAGAGCCCGCAGTAGCCCATGCCATGGTTTTTTCAGTGGCGTCTTTGCTGATGTGGGGTTGGGAGTTCGCTTCCTGCGAAAAGAGGCAATGTCTCAGGTGGCGCCCTAGGTGGGCGCCAAGAGGGGCAGGGCAGGTGCATCTTGTTCCTCTGGCACTTTTAGCTGAGGCAATAAAATGGCGCGCCCAGTAGGACTTGAGCCCGCGACCGATCGATAAGGAGTCTGATTTTCAAATCATGGATACAGGCGAGTTAAAGGTCAGTACCCAGCCAAGCCCCTAATGCCTTGCCCTCTCTGGGGGAGGCCGCTCAAGCGTGAGTTACTAACAAGGTATCGTTAGTCTCTAACGCCAAGAAAGGAATCAGGTCGTCCGTGTTTGATTCGCAGGCGCTAATTTCGCGTAACCCAAAGAGTGCCTGCCACCCTGAATACTGGCACCGTTGTGACTAACGGATTACAGTTAACCTGTTACCTAATCTTAGCCGTTTGCTGATAACGCAAAATTGGTAATCAGAGATTTATTGGAAGGATCGGTAATAAAACCTAAGCTGATGGGTAGGCACATCTTGCAGCGCAAACGTTGCCCGTGCTGCGGTTGGCATCCAAAGCCGTGTCGACTCAGCGGTTAAAAGCTACCGAGCCACGGTTGAATAAGGCCCCTAGGAAAACAGAGATCAACCCAGTGACCGTGTGGCCCTTCAGGTTAAAAGCAACAAGCCCACGCTTGAAGGTCTAAAATACCAATTAGCGCGGATAGCGGAGAGCAGTGCCCTATGCAGTTTCACCGGAATGGCTTCAACCCCGGCAATTACCAAATTCCCGATGAGGTTCGAAAGCCCTATCCCAATCCGCCGATAACCGATCTACCCACGGAGGTCGATGTACTTATCGTCGGTTGCGGTCCCGCGGGGCTGACCATGGCTCGGCAAATGGCCGAGTTCGGCGATATCTCCACCTGCATTGTTGATCTTGAGCCCGGGCCGCTGTTGTTTGGACGTGCCGATGGCATCTCTTGTCGAACTATGGAAATCATGGAGGCGTTCAACAGCAGCGAGATGGTGGTTAAAGAAACCTACCAGCTGCGCCAGAACAGCTTTTGGGAGCCCGACAGCGATAACTCTGAGAACATTAAGCGCAGCCACAAGATCTTTGATGCCCGAATCGGCCTGTCGGAGTTCACCCACGGCATTGTCAATCAGGCACGACTGCACGAACTATTGCTTGAGGGCATGAAGCACTCGGTTACTGGGCTGGAGCCTCATTACTGTCGAAAACTGCTGAAACTCGATGTTGATTCCGGCCTCACTCAGGACCTAGAGGCTTTCCCTATTACTGCCACCTTCGAGCGCAGCGATACGGAGGAGCAGGGTAAGCAGGAAGTCATTAAGGCACGCTATGTGGTGGGCTCCGACGGGGCCAGGAGCATGGTGCGACGGGGTCTTGGTATCGAGCTTAAGGGTGATTCGGCGAACAAAGCCTGGGGCGTTATGGACGTACTGGTAGTCACCGATTTTCCGGATATCCGGGTCAAAAGTTTCATCCAGTCGAAAGACCACGGTGCGGTGATGCTCATTCCCCGTGAAGGTGGCTACCTGGTCAGAATGTACGTGGAGCTCGATCTTCTTCAGCAGGGCGAGCGCGCTGCCAACGTCAGGCTCACCGAGAAAGACCTCATTACCAAGATGCAGCAGATTTACCACCCATACACTGTGGACGTTAAAGAGGTTGCCTGGTGGTCGGTCTATGAGGTGGGCCAGCGGGTAGCTGAGCGCTTCGATGACCGGCCACTGGATGCTCCGGCAAATCAGATTCCCCGGGCTTTTCTTGCCGGTGACGCCTGTCATACCCACAGCCCCAAAGGTGGCTGGGGTTTGAATACCTCCCTCCCAGATACCTTCAACCTTGGTTGGAAGATGGCGGCGGTACTGCAAGGTAAGAGCCATCCCAAGTTGTTGCAGACCTACTCGCCTGAACGGCGCAAAGTCGCCGAACAGCTCATCGATGCCGATCGGCAACTGTCGCGGCTGGTGGCAACCCAGCCATCGGCGCAACAACTGTCGGTGGATCAGCGCAAAACCGATACCGCCGATATCGAGGCATTCATGGCCCGACAAAACGGTTTCATTGCCGGAACCGCCATCGGCTATTACCCGTCGTACATTTGCACAGGCCAGGAAAATCAGGAGCTGGCAGCCGGCTTCAATATTGGCCAGCGTTTCCACTCGGCCATTGCTCTGCGCGTAGCCGATGGCCGTCAGCAACATTTGGGGCATCTGGTGAAGGCCGATGGCCGCTGGCGCATCTTCATCTTCGGCAGTACCCAGAATCCCTGTGATGCGGCGTCTGATTCTGGCCAGCTCATTGCGTTTTTGGCGAACAATCCTGCATCGCCCGTCGTCCGATACACTGCCCAGCATGCCGATATCGATTCAGTGATCGATGTGCACGGTGTCTTTCAGCAACAAGATCTCGCCATTGAGAATATTCCCGACTTTCTGTGGCCTCCTGGAGGAAAATACGGCCTCAGGGACTATGAAAAGGTGTTCTATGGTGAAAAGGACAATGACGTCTTCGATTTGCGCGGCATAGACCGTTCCCGAGGCTGCATGGTGGTGGTACGCCCGGACCAACACATTGCCACAATTCTGCCGCTCACGGCCCATGCCCAGCTCGCGGCTTTCTTTGACGAGTTTCTGCTCGCACCCGGCGGTCATTAAATGCGCGGGTAGCGATAAGTCACCAAAAACCAAGGCCGCTGCATGAATTCGAGCGAATGCTCTTCGCTAATAGTGCGCCTTTGGCGTCGATAGAGCCCACTAGATCTCGCTTACCGCGTGTCGGCGCCAGTATTTCCACAAGCCAATAATTGAAGCTCCTATCCAGAAAACTTCAATCACCAAGCTGGCAAGATTGAAGTTGAAGCACAGACTGAAAAAAAGAAAAACGGCGCCCACCAAATTCATGAGGTTGTAGCGAAGGCTTTTAGGGTCGATTCGTTCTAGCTGCAGCAGATAATAGGCCAGTATGACCATCAGTGTGCCGAGCATGCCGATAGCGTCAATGATGTTGTCGTGCATAGGGAATAATCCAACGTGAACTGATAAAACGATAGCCTCAGTCCAAAGAGTATAAAAGCCCTATTGAGGGCAGCATGCTGCGCAACCAAATGAGTGACAACCAACTTTTAAAGTGAAAGCCGAGTTCGCACTGCGAATTGCTCAATAGCGTAGCCCAATGTTATTCAGGATTCTCGCGAGTCCCGGTGGAGAATGCCCAAGAGAATTGGGAAGAAATCTTAGGCACACCGGGCAAGCAAAGTGATCTATTCATAGGATCAAGACGATACTTTTAAATTTTGCCGGACAGCTGTTTTTCCGCCAGTTGGTAACCATACTCGATCATCTCCGCGGAGCGATCAAACTCCAAGGTGCCACACTTGTTGCGGGGTACCGCGATTAAATGATCTGGCGGGTTATCTGCCATTCTTTCACGCGCAATCGCATTCTGCATCGTATTGAACGATTGATCTGCTATGTAGAGCATATCCCATTGGTCTTTTGGCTTGCTTTCGGAAAACTTCATGGATTCAAGGAAGTCGTCCATTTTCTGGTGCCAAGGACTTTGGGCTTTTTCTGGTTCTGGTATTGCTTGCTTCATCATAGGGCCGCCAAGGTCCACCGCTACCGTCAGGTCTGTGTCGTCTGCCAAGGTCGGTTCAATGGGGGTGGGGTTGAGTATGCCGCCGTCTATTAACTGTACCCCGTCAACAGTATGTGGCGTGAAGAACAGCGGCAGTGAAACGGATGCTCTGATCGCTTGGTCTACCGGGCCACTTTGAAACCAGTGCTCTTTTTCCGCCGCGATATCTGCGGCGACAGCCGTGAACTTTACAGGTAGGTCTTCGATCAGATCTGTGCCGATCTTGCTTCGGATGGCGTCTGCCAATCTATCGCCTTTTACCAGGGAATTCATGGAGAAGGAAAGATCGAGCATGGAATAGATTTCTTTTTTCGAGAAGTTTTCCATCCAATCCACGATGGCGTCCAATTTTCCGGTGGCATACGCCCCTCCAATGAACGATCCAATGGAACAACCCGATATCGATTTGATCTCATGGCCATGTTCTTCGAGCCATCGGATGACACCGACATGCGCCAACCCTCGAGCGCCGCCACTGCCAAGAACAAGCGAGATGGTCTTACTACTCATTCGATTGATTTCTCTGTCTGCTCATTGCGCTGCATTTTTTAGGTTAATTTGGCTTTTGCTGCCAAAGCGGGCACCGCAGACTTCTCCGGGATGTCCAAAAAATCAGCTTGTTGGAAGGTGGGGTTGGGGTACTCATAATAACCT
>ERZ887849.473-NODE-473-length-43136-cov-16.642464_pt1 | contig 43136 bp, 38 predicted proteins | sample MGYA00521267_ERZ887849 | MGnify/ENA primary metagenome ERZ887849 (study PRJEB32303, sample SAMEA104408601) | aquatic metagenome | biome: Brackish water; feature: Pelagic; material: water | place: Baltic Sea | collected 2014-06-06T16:11:00 | depth 2,863 m ... | reverse complement strand
GCAATGATCGGGGGATTTTAAGTCCCCTGTGTCTACCAATTTCACCACCCGGGCATGGGGACGAGATCGAAGGCGGCGAAGCATACCACGCTGACGCACAATCCCAAGCCCCTTGAGGGCATTCTTGAGGGATGAAAAGTCACACGTTGCTGCCTGAATTCTGTACCATCGCGAGCGTCGCACATCATTTTTAAAGGACACGCCCTTGGCGGCACAACGCGGTGAATTCAGATCACGGTTAGGCTTTATTTTGGCAGCCGCAGGATCCGCTGTCGGGCTCGGCAACATCTGGGGGTTTCCGACTCAGGCGGCCAGTAATGGTGGTGGCGCCTTCTTATTCACCTACCTCGTCTTGGCTTTTGCCCTCGCCTATCCAGCGCTGATGGCGGAGCTGCTCATAGGTCGACACACGCATCGCAATATGTCACAAGCGTTGGGCGCCCTGCCCCACCATAACGGGCTAAAACGTATTGGCATGCTCACCGGCATTGGCGGTCTCGTCACTGCCAGTTTGATCCTCAGTTTTTATGGCATTGTCGCAGGTTGGATGATGGGATTCGCCACATCGTACCCTTTGGCAGCCATCGGCTTAACGCAGTCTGCCGATTGGCTCATCACCTTCAGCACGCCTCGCAATCTCACGCTAACTGGTGTTTTTATGGCCCTGACCATGTCAGTGGTCATGGGTGGCGTGGAGGATGGCATCGAGCGCTGGTCGCGGCGCTTGATGCCAATCCTCATTGCAACGCTGGTCGTGCTGTCGCTGTATGTCTTAACCCTCGATGGCGCGATGAAAGGGCTCTCGATCTATCTCCGCCCCGATTTCAGCAAAATACTGTCAGGAGATCTGCTGATTGATGCGCTCGGCAGCGCCTTCTTCTCGCTATCACTAGGAGTCGGGACGATGCTGATCTATGGCTCATACCTCAGCGATAACGAGCATGTCCCCTCCGTGGGTGCTCAAGTCGCACTGCTTGATGTCGGCATTGCGGTACTGGCCGGGTTTCTGATCTTGCCCGCCATGTACGTCGCCGATGTACGGGGGGTTGCCATTTTCAACGCCGCGGGGGGCTTGCTGAGTGAGGACACCCTTATTTTCAGTGTGCTGCCGGCGTTATTTGACACCATGGACACCGTCGGGCTGTGGCTCGCCACCGCGTTCTTTGTATTAATGAGTATCGCCGCACTCACGTCGTCGATATCGATGCTTGAAGTGCCGGTAGCCTATTTGATCGAGCGGCATGGCTTAAGCCGCCGCCGCGCTACCCTACTCGCGGGCACTAGCATTGGTGCCTTCAGTGGCCTAATCGCCCTGAACTTTGAGCGTCTCTTTGGTTTGGTCATCACCATTTCAACTCGATACGGGCAACCGCTGTTAGGTATTGTTGTGTGCCTATTCGCGGGCTGGTTGTGGCAGCGCGATGCGTTATTAGCAGAACTCAAAAAAAACGACGCCGCTGCAGAACAGCGCTGGTTCTGGAAAATATGGCCGCTCTATGTCAAGTGGGTCTGCCCCGTTATCATCAGCGTGATACTCGTTCGCTCGATACTGTAGGCACTGATGACACGATTTCTCTTTATTTTTTGCACCGTGCTGGGCTCGTTATTTGCCATCGAAATGCTCAAGCCCGTCCAAGAGGCGGTCATCCAGCCCTTTACTGGCCTACTCGCCGCGCTGAGTACGGCCCTGATACTGCCATTCGACGATACTGTTATCGCACAGGGACGCATATTGCGTGACGCCGCCTCTGGATTCGCAGTGTCGATTGAGGCAGGTTGCAATGGCGTGGAAGCGGCCATCGTTCTGATCGCGGGCATCTTGGCTTTTCCGGCGTCTCTCCGGCACAAATTGGTGGCGATCCTGGCGGGGTTCTTCTTCGTTCAAGCACTCAATATCGTCAGGATCATTTCGCTTTTTTACCTAGGCCAGTGGAACTACACCGTGTTTGAGTGGTTCCACCTGTACCTCTGGCCTGTGCTGATTATGCTGGACGTGCTGATCGTATTCGCCATTTATCTGCAATGGCTGGGCAAACAGCACGCAAAGGCAGAGCCCCTGTAATGCTGCTCCGTCGGCAGTTTGTGCTGACCCTTGCGTTAATGCCTATCACCTTCGGCATGTGGTTCGCGGCAGACTCGCTGTTCGCGGGTCCAGCCGTGTGGCTGTGTGATCTACTGCTGTCTTTTTTCTACTCCGACATCGTGCAGGGGGCGAGACTCCAAGGCGCCACCATGCTGCTGACGACTCAATTCGGCGAGCACAACGGGGTGATACTTTCTGCGCAAGAAGCCGGCAATCAGATCGCGCTGGAGATCAATACTCGGCTGGTCTCTTACTCGATCGCATTTTATGCCGCCCTGCTTGCGGCCTCTAGCCTGCAAGAGAGCATCACGAAGTTCTGCATCGGGCTGTTCTGGCTCAGCGGCATCATGTGCTTTGGCCTGGCGAGTATTGTCGGTAAGGATCTACTATTAATGGTGGGACCGCCCTTCCTCTCCGCACCGGGCGTACCGCCCGCCGACCTACTGGCAGTAACCTATCAATTCAACGTGCTGCTCATGCCGACCCTCGCACCGATCTGCTTATGGCTATGGCAAATCCGGGGATCCCCCCTTTGGCAGACGCTAGAGGCTGATATTAAGCGGGCGTCTGCTCAGCGATAACATCCAGCTCCAAGCTGCGACCCTCTAAAGCAGACTGCAGCGCCTTTTCCATCAGATGCCGCGCATGACAGGTATAAGCATAAATCCCGGTGTGGATCGCAGCGTCCTTCCAATTCTCGACCGAACAGGCGCTCGAGTAATGCTCGAATTCGTTCAATGCGCGAATCAGCTCTGACAAATGACGCGGACACTCACAGTCAATGACTATTTTTTCTTCCGCAGCGGCAAGTAACTCCTCATCGCTAAACAGTCTAGCTCTGGCCGGCATCAGCTCCGAGAGGTTTGCGATGCCCTCCGTCGTCTCTTTTTCTACCTGCGTCCGACCGATCTCAAATGCCAACCGGGAAGGCTCAATGGGATACTCCAATGCCAGGCACCCCAGTCGCTCTGCCTCTGAGAGCCACTGCTCATTCGCAAACTGATATAACACCACTGTCCTTCGAGCATTAAGCCTCGTCGCTAATGTCTCGATACCCCTAATCTGTTGCAAGGTCAAAGACGGACAGTGCACCACCAGCAGATCAGCGGCATCGTCAGACGACAGCTGCTCCACCGCTTGATCAATCGATATTCGGGCCAGCAAAGCGGACACGGCTGATATACAGCCCTGATGCTCATCGAGCCAACGACACAGCTCAGCCCCAATAAAGAGGGCTTTTGATTTGGCGGGGGGCACCTCTTTACGTGGCCCTCCGTTTTGCGAGTAACGCTCGAGCAAAACCTGCAGCGTCTTGCCATCCGAGGCCGCAATCTCGCCAATTCGAACCCCTTGGCTGACCAATGCCGCCACCAGTTGCAGGTGATCTAGATCTGACTGCGTGTATTGTCTGCGGCCAGTGGCAGACTTATGACTCGCCCCCAACCCGTAGCGCCTCTCCCACACACGCAAGGTGTCTGCCTTGAGTCCGGTTAATCTGGCCACGGTACCAATGCCGTATAATGGCCTCGGCTCCAACGCTGCTGTAGTGCGAACTGGTGCGTTCATCTGCGGTTCCTGTTTACCCTTTGTCTAGCTTTACGTGCAGAAAAAGACGTTAGATCGCCGCAATCGCCATTTTGTCTAGGTATTGTCCATAAGATACCTAGACAAACTAGGTCAAAGAGAGAACCTCGGGGCCCTCTACCCCCGTATACACCCTTGAAAGCAATGGGGGAATAGCATGCAAACTTTAGACAGTAGTGAAGACACTGACCTCGAACTGATGTTCGCGGAAATCAGGCGCTATCCGTTACTAACCGCCGATGAAGAAAAAGACATCGACAGTAAAAAATGGGATGCCGTGTTTGAATTAAGCAGCGCGATCGCAGAGGTGGATGATCTGCGCCGCACATTGGCAGATCTGTTACACAATGCAGCAGAGTGCCCACCTGAGGTGAAGCGCTTCCCGAGTCGGGAACAACACTTTACCCTCCGGCGCGAGCTGGCCCCCTATCTCATCGATGGTGATCTGGCAGAGGTGGCAAAATCCGTCACCGAAACGCTGACCAAACGAGCCAGTAAAAAGCGTTACGCTGATTCAGTGCAGGCACTGCAGATACCTGCCAGTTTGTCTGTCGGTATCGCGGTTTACATGCTCCGCCGTGCGGGGGGACAGTTTCCTGACGCAGTCGCGGATGCCATTGGTCACTGGTCGCGACATTGGCAGTCGCCACCGATGCCGATTGCGCTTGAGCCCGTGGTCTTGAAGCGTATTCGTAAGGGCCTTAGGCACTACACGGAAGCGAGGGATGCGCTGGTCATGCATAATCTGCGACTCGTGCACTCTATCGCCGGGCGTTACCGCGGGCGTGGCGTCGGCTATCTGGATTTGGTGCAGGAGGGGACGTTGGGGCTCATCAGAGCCGCTGAGAAGTTCGAGTTCTCAAAAGGCTTCCGCTTCAGCACCTACTGCTTCAACTGGATTACCCAAGCCGTTCGGCGTTACGTGGGCGATACCGGTAATCTCATTCGACTGCCGACGCACGTTCAGGATCAGGTGAATAAGGTTTACCGAGAGCGCGCCATTGAGCAGGCAAAGACCGGGATGGAACCCGACGTAGCACAATTGGCCAAAAATTTGGGCATGGACAAGCAAAAAACCAAAGAGATCCTCGAGGTGCGGAATCTCGCCGTGTCGCTAGACGCACCGCGATACGACGACGACGAGGGGTCTATGGTAGACACACTGACCAGCGAGCAGTTTGGGCACACCACCACGATTGCAGAACTGGATTCTCTGCATCGCTTTTTGGGGGACGCAGTTGATCAGCTAGAGAAGAATGAACAAGCGGTGGTCGTTGCGCGTTGGGGTCTTCATGACGGTCCACCGCTGTCGCGCACCGAAATTGCCGACCGGTTGGGTGTGAGTCGTGAGTGGGTACGTCAGTTAGAGCGGTCCGCGTTGCGAAAGTTGAAAAGCCAGGAGGGTATTCAGGAGGCCTACAGCGATTACCAGCAAGTGGGCTCAATGGCCTGAGTCATCACTCAGCGGCCGGCAAGGTCGGTCAGCGCATCGGTCACCGTAGGGTAGTGAAAGTCGAAGCCCTCCGCCTCGAGTTGTTCGGGCAAGACGCGCTGCCCAGACAGCAAGAGTTCCTCTGCCATCTGCCCCGCGAGCAATCTCGCGGCGGTAGATGGGACACCCAACTTTAGCCAGACCCTGTGAAAACGCCCTACCTCCGTAGCCAAATCTCGATGGCGTATCGCATGCGGCGCTACCACATTGTAAACCGGTGCAGGTGTGGCACTGGTGAGCGCGTGATCAATGGCTCGAACCACGTCAGTTAAATGCACCCAACTCAGCCACTGCGAGCCCGACCCCAGCCACGACTCAACACCGAGGCGAAACGACTGGGTCATTTTTTCAAGCGCACCGCCAGACTTTGCAAAAACAACCCCCAAACGCAATACAGTCACTGGGATGCCCAACGCTGTCGCCTCACGGGCCGCCACCTCCCATGCCTGACACAGTTCGGCAGAGAAGCCCTCTCCACCAGCCGAGGACTCAGTAAACTGCGACGTTTCACTCGCGCCGTAATATCCGATCGCACTGGCAGAGATCAGTCTCTTCGGCGTAACCTCCAAAGCGCTCATCCACTCGACGAGCCGCTGCGTCAGTTGAAGGCGGCTGGCCGTTATTTCACGCTTGTAGCGTGCAGACCAGCGCCGATCTGCAAGCCCCGCGCCGGCCAAGTTAATCACTGCATCAACATCAGGCTCACAGTCAGACAACGCTTTGATAAAGGCGAGCTGCCGCTCGTTCTGCCGCGCACGGCGGGTCAGTACCGTCACGCGATGGCCTTGTTCAAGCAACAGCTCACGCGTTGCTGTGCCAATCAAACCCGTGCCACCCGTTATCAAGATATGCATTGCCAACCGCTCTCCTTCGTTAGCCGGTCCGCGATAGCAGATCCGGAAAAGTACTATGACGTATACGTTATATGAGCGAATCGGTTGCCTCTTTAACGTTATTACTTGAACAGCACGCCCCCTGGGTGGGCTTGACCGGAGCTGGTATCAGCAGCGCCTCAGGCATACCGACCTATCGCGACCATCACGGCCGCTGGCTGGGCAGCCAGCCGATCCAGCATCAAGAGTTTGTGGAGCAGTCCGCCAAAAGGCAACGCTACTGGGCCCGCTCGATTTTGGGTTGGCCACGCGTCCACCTTGCGCTCCCCAATCAAACGCATCACGACTTAGTGGCACTCGAAAGCGCCGGCATCATCAGCGGACTGATCACCCAAAACGTCGACCGGCTTCACCAGCAAGCTGGCGCGCAAAGCGTCATTGATCTGCATGGGCGATTAGATCAAGTGCGCTGCCTAAGCTGTGGCCACATCGAAGCGCGGAGCCACATTCAAAACTGGCTGGAGCAACACAACACCTTACCCCCTCTCACCTCAGTAACGCTGCTCCCCGATGGCGACGCAGATCTTCCTACCGCCTTCATTGACGATTTTCAATCGCCCCACTGCGAAACCTGCGGGGGGGTGCTGATGCCTGATGTCGTATTCTTTGGCGGCACCGTGCCCTCAGAGCGAGTGCAGGCGTGCTACCGCATGATCGATGAAGCAGAAGGCTTGGTGGTCATAGGCAGCTCGCTCTCGGTTTATTCAGGTTTTCGGTTCTGCCGGTATGCCATCCAGCAGGGCAAGCCACTGATTATTTTGAACGTTGGTCAAACGCGGGCAGATGAGCTGTGCGTGCGCAAATTCGATGACGATCCTTTCTCCACCCTGAGCCAATATGTGGCGCAGCTCGACTCACAAACCCCGGAGCATCAACATGTCTGATATTGCTATTTACTGGTTTCGGGATGATTTGCGCCTCAACGACCTGGCTGGATTGTCTGCAGCTGCTGAGCGCGGCCCGGTCGTGGCGCTTTATATCTGGGATGAACAGGTCAGTGAGGAGTGGCGCATAGGGAGTGCCAGTCGATGGTGGCTCCACAAGAGCCTCGCGGCGCTCGAGGCAGCATTGACTGAGCAAGGCATCCCATTGACGCTACGATCAGGCAACACGGCCACCGTGCTAGAAGAGGTCTGTCGCTCAGTGAACGCAAAAGCGGTCTACTGCAGCCGCCAGTATCAGCCATGGGCGGGGCAATTAGAGCAATCCGTGCGTGACAGCTTGAGTCAACACGATGTTGAGTTGAAGCGGTATCCGGGGACACTACTCCATGAGCCAGAAGCCGTTGCCACGGGCGCTGGCACACCGTTTAAAGTCTTTACCCCTTTTTGGCGGGCGTGTTTACGGCGTCCAGAACCACAGATGCCATTGGCCACACCCACACTCTCTCCCTGCCCGACACCCGTGCAGTCTGAGACGCTCAAGTCTTGGAATCTGCTGCCCACACAGCCAAACTGGGCCCATGGGTGGGAGGATCTGTGGTGTCCCGGTGAGGACGGTGCGCACGCAGCATTGGAACAATTTTTGGCCCATCATGTGATCGACTACGGTGATGGCCGAGACATTCCCTCAGCGCGCAGCACGTCTCGACTATCGCCCTACCTCCGCTTCGGCAACATCTCTCCTCGACAAGTCTGGCACGCAGCGCAAGCGAGTAAGGTCTTTGAGCCCGAGGCAAGTAGCGCAACCGACAAGTTTCTCAGCGAAATCGGATGGCGTGAATTCTGCTACCACCTGCTCTTTCACTTCCCCACCATGCCGGATGAGGCGTTTAATCCGAAGTTCTCCTACTTCCCCTGGGGCACTGATCAGCAGCGCCTCTCAGCGTGGCAGCGCGGACAAACGGGCTATCCTATTGTGGATGCCGGCATGAGAGAGCTCTGGGCCACGGGCTTTATGCATAACCGCGTGCGCATGGTGGTGGCGTCGTTTTTGACGAAGCATTTATTGCTCCACTGGCGAGAGGGTGAATCGTGGTTCTGGGATTGTCTCCTAGATGCCGATCTCGCCTCGAATGCGTGCGGCTGGCAGTGGGTAGGCGGGTCAGGTGCCGATGCCTCGCCCTATTTTCGGATCTTCAACCCGATCGCACAGGGCGAGAAGTTCGATAAGGCCGGTGCCTACACGCGCCAGTGGGTGCCTGAATTACAGTCACTCCCCGATAAGTTCTTACACAAACCCTGGGAGGCGCCCGCGGAGGTGCTCGCCGACGCAGGTGTGTCGCTGGGAGAAAACTACCCCTCGCCCATTGTGGATCATAAAACCGCCAGAGAAGCCGCGTTGGGGGCTTACGCCACGTTGAAAGCTCTAGCCGTCTGATGCGTCGTCGATAATCGCCACTGCGCGGGTCCAGCCAGCGGATCCGCCGCGAATTTTGTGCGGGAAGCAACTGACAGTGAAACCAGTGCTGGGCAACGACTCAAGGTTGTGTAGCTTTTCCAAGTGACAATAGCCAATATGGCGACCTGCCTTATGGCCTTCCCAGATGAGACTGGCATCACCGGTCTCGGCAAACCGGGCCGCTGTTTGATCAAAGGGCGCATCCCAACTCCAGGCGTCGGTGCCGGTCACGCGGACGCCCTGTTCGAGGAGATACATCGTCCCCTCGTAACCCACGCCACACCCCCGACTCACAAAGTCACTATCGCCATAGGCACCGCCCGCTGCGGTATTGACCAACACAATCTCCAGTGGCGACAGCGTATGTCCAATGTGTTCAAGCTCTGCCTCAATGTCCCCCGCCGTCACAACGTAACCGTCTGGGAAATGCCGAAAATCCAGCTTCACGCCCGACTGAAAACACCACTCCAGGGGCACCTCATCAATAGTAATAGCGCGCTCTTTACCCCCAGTGTGTTCGTTCATGGTGGGATGAAAATGATACGGCGCATCGAGGTGGGTACCATTGTGCGTACACAACTGAACAAATTCGATGGCCCAGCCCTCGCCGTCGGGTAATGCCGCACTGTCCAAGCCCGGAAAGAACGAGGCCATTTGCTCCGCACCCACATCGTGACGGATGTAGTCAATATTCGGCTTCATCGCTGGTGGGTCGCTCAGCACATCGTTTTCCAAGTAAATGGACAAATCAATAAATTGGCGCATAACGGATCCACTCTTCCTTTCATGTCTGCGACGAGCATATCAAGTGGGGCACACCCCTTAGCAACACACTTGATGTTTGCCCTATCAAATGCCGACCTCACTCGCCCGGTCAATGCGGTGTGATGCACGATACTCGTTTTCGCGACGCGAAATTGATCAGGACAGCATCCGTTCATTCAGGGGATCGTAAAACGATTGCACACTCACTTCGGCAGCTATCGGCTCACCCTCGATCATGACCGAATACTCCCCCGACGCAATAGCTTCCTTGCTTTGCGCATCAACGGGCAAATCGATAAAACACAGGCCCACCGCACAGTGAAAATGGGCAGAAAAAGCGCCTGAGGTGACATAACCCACTACCCGACCATCCCGCAGTACTGGTTCATTGTGGTGCATCAAAGGCGCCGAGTCCTTCAGTTTCACCGCGCACAGATACGGACCCTTGGCTTCTGCTTTGCGTCGTAAATAGGCCTCTCGGCCAATGAACGCAGGAGACTTGTCGGTCTTGCACGTAAAATCCAAACCGACTTGATGGGGCGAATCTGTGTAGGCCATGTCATGCCCCCAATGCAAAAACCCTTTTTCAATACGCAGGGCATTGAGTGCCTCTGAGCCGAGCAGCTTGACCCCCAAAGGCGCGCTCGCCGACAACAGGACATCCAAAACGTGTTCAGCAAAATCTGGGGTCACCATTATTTCCCAGCCCAACTCACCCGAGTACGACAAGCGCTGTGCCGTGACCTTAGCGTGACCAATATGGCAGTCGTGAAAGCGATTGAACGGAAATGCCTCATTCGAGACATCCAACTCAGTCACAGCCGCCATGAGCGCTCGGCTTTGTGGACCCATCACACCCAGCACACCCAACGATGCTGTCTCGTCGCGGAGCCTGACCTGTTCGTCAGGCTCAATGAGAGACGCCAACCATAAATAGTCCCTTCGGGTGCGCGCAATCGAGCTCATCACCATGTAGCGGTCATTGGCGTAACGCGCGACCGTCACATCGCTCTCAATACCGCCTCGCTCGTTGAGCAAGAGCGTGTAGGCAATACGACCACAAGATATCGCGACGTTATTCGTACACACTCGCTGTAGAAAGGCCTCGGCTCCCGATCCCTCCACACTGATCTTGCCCAGCATTGAGTAGTCGACAATAGCCACTCTCTCTCTCGCAGCGCGCTGCTCGTCGAGGGCATACTCAAACCAGTTTTGGCGACCAAAGCTGTAGTCATATTCCGGCGTTACGCCCTCCGGAGCGTACCAACCTGGACGCTCCCAGCCCTGTGTCTCGGTAAAACAGGCGCCCTGCTCTCTCAAGCTATGAAAAAAGGGTGAACGCCTAATATTTCTTGCTGTTTCCCGCTGATAATTGGGCCAATGCATCGCGTAGGTTCGCACCAACGTCTCTGGACATCGTGCCTGCAAGTACCGATCTCGGGCCTGAAATGGCTCGCACCGAGCCGGATCCATCCCACTGAGATCAAGGGCCGGATAGCCATTCACAATCCATTCTGCCAACGCCCTACCTGCGCCGGGACCAGTTTGTATCCCCGTAGAGTTCAGGCCCGCTAGCATAAAGTAATTGCTCAAATCGGGAGCCGTGCCCAGTGTGAACTGGCCATCATAAGAATAGCTTTCGGGTCCGTTAAAAAAGGTGCGAATACCAACTTGCTCCAGCAAAGGCACTCGCTTCATCGCCATCTCGATCACGTCCATGACATCGTCTTCAATAAAGGGCAACGATTCGAACGAAAACGGCTCAGGTATGCCGGTAGTAGCCCATGGCTTGGCGTGATGATGGGCAAATCCAAACAACAGTTTGCCGGCGTCCTCCTTAAAATACGTGCCGTCACAATAAGAACGGAGCACTGGCAAATCACGGGGCAAGGCGTCGATGGGCTCTGTCACCAAGTAATAGTGCTCGCAGGCGTGCAGTGGAACCCCCACATTATGCTGCTGCCCCAATGCGCGCGCCCACATGCCGCCGCAATTAACGACCACTTCCGCCGTGATGGTGCCCTGGTCGGTGACAACCCCGACTGCGCGCGTACCCTCAACCAGTACTTGCTGAACCTGAACCCCTTCCAATAATTGCGCCTCATGCTGACGCGCCCCTTTTGCCAGCGCCATGGTGAGGTCGATCGGATTAGCGGATCCGTCTCTGGGCATGAATATGCCGCCCAACACCCCCTCAGGATTCATTAACGGCCAGTAGCGCTCTATTTCTTCAGACGATAAGTAATGTGCCTCGATATCAAAGAGCGAGGCAAAGTCTGCTTTTCTTTTTAGCTCAGCCAAACGCTCCGGATTGGTCGCGATGGAAATAGAACCTGATTCACGGTAGCCCGGATCCTGGCCTGTCTCGGCCTCAATGGTATTGAGCAACTCAACGGTGTACTTCGCAAATTCTGTGCTGGCGTGACTGCCGTGGAGCTGCCCCACCAGCCCAGCCGCATGCCAAGTTGTGCCACAGGTAAGCTGCCCCTGCTCCAGCAGAACAACATCTCGCCAACCCAGCTTGCCGAGATGATACGCCACCGAACAACCCAGAATGCCGCCCCCAATAATCACGACTCGCGCGTGCTTGGGCAGTACCTTTGCCACAGAGGGAACTGTCGCTGGAGCTTGCATCGTCACAACTTAATCGGCAATTCGGGCGGCGCCCGGCGCGATAACAGCTCTGGGCCCTCATGGCGAATCACAATATTTTCCTCATGCACGATCATTTTGCCTGGTGCATAGACCATACCTGGCTCCAGCGTCATGACCATGCCCTCACGCAAAATCGTATGCTCCCAAGCCGTAAACGAGGGAGGCTCGGTCAATTGAATCCCCAATCCATGCCCGTAACGGCCCACCGTTTCGCCCAGCGCACCCGCATTGAGTAAGACCTCATGCATGGCACTGAATACTTGAGCGCAGGTATTACCGGGCACTGCAGCCGCGAGCCCGGCTTCAGTGGCCTGCCAAACTGAGTGATGCGCCTTCTTAGCCAAATCATTGACCCCGCCAAAACCATAATTACGATCAAAATCGCAAAAATAACCGTCGAAAGTACAGCCCGTGTCAAAGATCAACACATCCTCAGCGCTCAAACGTCGCCCAGAGGGGGGCGAAATAATATCGTCATAGCCATGCTGTCCGGCGCCACCTACAAGGTAAGAGACGGTATCGACACCCGCATTGAGGCACTCAATCGTAAAGCGCCTAAACAGGTCGGCATCACTCATACCGATCTCAGCAAAATCGAATAAACCCTCGAACACCTCTGACACGCAGTGGGCGACATACCGAATTTTGTCGATCTCCGCTTCAGACTTCAGCATGCGAACGGCCTGAATATGAGGCGTTGCGTCTGCTATCTTAAGATCAGACTCACTGCTACTGAGTCGCTCCATCAGAGACTCAAAATCATTCAACGGCATGCGAATATGTGTCTCACGCCCCTTGTTCAGTCCCACCGTGCACGACTGAGATTGCGCCATTACCTCCAGTAGCGTTTCCGCCAATAGGCTGACCCCGTCATCGCTGGCGCAGGGGGAGGACCAACTTCGGATATCCGTGATGAACTCGCTGGCCATGGCATTTACGCCAATTTCAGGTATGACAGCAATGGGCCGACCGCTAGCGGGAATCACGACAAACCAAGGACGAGTAGGGCTTTGCCAAAACTGACTCAGAAAGCCAGTGAAGTAGAAAATATCGCTCTCGGTTGTTAAAAGGAGTGCGGCAATAGCATGCGTCTCCATGCGAGCCTGAATTGCCGCAAGCCGCGCAGCAAATTCATCGTCCCTAAAACCGCGAGAAGGCACCTTTGACATACCGGCTCCCAATAACCACTACAAAGAAAAAGGAATTCCCGACGATCGCGCTAAATCCCAAGCGAGTGCTTTGTTACTCGATAGTGCTGGGATGCCTGTCTCGGCAGTGATTTTATCCAATACCGTGGCACACTTCATATTGGTGCACGCAATAAAGATCGCGTCGATTGACTGCCCCGCCTCTATGGCGAGCGCAATCGCGGCTTGATAAATCGACTCGGGGGAAATGCGACCCACATTCTGGTCATGCGCTTCATCAAAGCTCAGTGCGTGCGACACGACAAATCCAGCCGCCTCAATATGATCGATCATGCTCTGACAGACCGCTTTAGCGTAAGGGCCTATATAGCCAATATGCTTTGCGCCGAGCTGCTCAAACGCCAGCAGTGCAGCTTGCATGGGGTTACTGACATAGCCACAGGTGCGCTCACTATTAATCAGCTCACTCACACGCGCATTGCCGATTTGCAGGGCGCCTGAAGTACAGGCATAGCCCATCGCATCAAATGAGTGCGCTAATGGGAACAACGCGGCGGCTTGCTTGAGATGCTGCGCCATATCCCCGAGTGTTTCGGCGGTGACTTCATTCTCGAAAGGGATGCGGTTCACGAGCAGACTCACTCGGGTGTCCTTAAAATAAGACCTGAAGTCATCTTCGATCGTCACGTCCGATTGCAACACAATCATACCCAGGCGAATCAAGCGATCCACAGGAATCAGGTCATAACCCACCGTCTTCATAGCGCACCCCTGATGATGTTTTCATACACATCAGCATCGGTATTACCCTCTGTTCCAATAACCAGCACGCGAGATTGATTGTCGATACCGATGTCGTTTGCGAGGCGCTGATCCGCTTGGATCGCCAGCAAAGCAATGAGGCCCGACGCCGAACACTCTCCACCGACAATGCTGGGTCTATCAGCCGCCGTCGGGTTGGCCAGCCACCGCACCATGGGCCCTACTCCCGCGTCATCAATAGTGACAGCATGCGCAGCCCCTTTTTGAATCAGCGGCCACGCAAGTGCCGATACCTCGCCACAAGAGAGTCCCGCCATCAGGGTTTCGCTGACAATATTAACTAGGCAAATCTCGTCTCGCCTCAAACTTTGATAGACGCAATCGGAGCGATCAGATTCAACCATAATAATAGTAGGGAGGCGCGGCCCCCAATGCTGCCACATTGACGCAATCAAAGCCCCTGCCATCGCGCCACAACCTGCCTGCAGCAGAACATGGCTCGGTATGTCGCCGTTGAGCTGATCCATCATTTCGAAAGTCATCACGGAATAACCCGCCATAATCAGTGCTGGGATCTCGCGATAGCCCTCCCATGAAGTATCGGAGACAACCTGCCAACCGTGTTTCGCTGCCTGCTGATTACAAACCGCAATCGAGTCATCGTAATTGCCTTCAATACGATGAATAACAGCACCCAGCGCGGCTATCGCTTGAGCCCGCACCTCACTGACATTGGCGTGAATAAAGACATGGCATTCGGCGCCGCATAATCTCGCCCCCCAGGCGACAGAGCGACCATGGTTTCCGTCAGTCGCGGTACAGACAACCAACTCATCAATTGATGGATCGTGCGACAGGCAATCGATTGCATAAGAGCCGCCCAGCGCCTTGAAAGACCCTAAACCAAAGCGACTCGATTCGTCTTTGTAGTAGACCTTTTCGACACCTGCGACCGCCGCGATATCGGTCATACTGACCAGCGGCGTGGGTTGATAGGCAGGCCACTGGCGAATCGTTGAATAGGCCCTCGCGCAATCGTCTGCAGAAAACAAAGCGCCCACAACAGCGCCGATATCGTTACTCTGCTCAACGTTGTGGAAATGGCTTGTGTAGCAGTAGGGAGTAGTCGTCATGGGCTACTCAGGCGGACAGCTGCTGCTGGACAAGATTGATCCAAAATCGCACACCGGTGACCAGTATCTCATCGTTAAAGTCGTAATGCGGATTGTGCAGCCCGCAGCCTCCTACACTATCGGCGCCGTTGCCGATGAAAACATAGGCACCCTCCTTCTCCAGCAGCATGTGGGCGAAGTCATCAGAAGCCGTCATAGGGTGGCACGGATATTCAATGAGCTCGGCGGGATTGGTGGCTTGAGCCGCGGCCAGGGCATGCTCAGTCTCCGACGGATGATTTGTCGTCGCGTGAAAAACACGTTGGTAAGCAAAACGAAGCTCAGCACCATGAGCCTGACAAATACCCTGCGCAAGCTCACCTAAGCGACGCTCGATCGTTTCACTCACACCGCGTTTAAAGCTCCGACAATCTCCCTTAATCGTCACGGTGCTGGGCACCACATTCACCGTGCCATCGGATTCTATTTCAGTCACGGAAACAACGGCTTGCTCAGCAGGATCAATCGATCGCGCCACAATACTTTGCATCGCCAAAATGACTTCTGCGCTAATGACGATGGGATCGATGTGCTGATGTGGCTGAGACGCATGCCCACCCCGCCCCACTATCGTCAGACTGAAATTGTCCTCGCCCGCCATAATGGGGCCAGATTTCATCGCGAGCTGCCCTGCTGGGCGCCCTGGCATATTATGCATGCCATAGATAGCGTCCATAGGGAACCGATCGAATAAACCATCATCGATCATGGCCTGAGCGCCGAGCCCATGCTCCTCGTTCGGCTGAAACACAAAATAAACCGTGCCGTCGAAATCCAGTGCGCGCAGCGCCTCTGCCGCGCCCAGTAGCATGGCGCTGTGGCCATCATGACCACAGGCATGCATATGACCCTCTGTTTTCGAGCGATACTCGAACGTATTGAGCTCTTGTATCTTGAGCGCATCCATGTCGGCTCGGAGGCCTATTGCGCGATTGCTACTCCCCTTGCGTAAAACGCCAACGAGACCAACCTGCCCAATGTGGCAATGGGTTTCGATACCCAGTTCTCGCAATTGACGCTCGATATAACCTGCCGTCTCGCTGAGCTCAAACCCCAGCTCAGGACAGCGATGCAATGCGTGGCGCCAGGCGACAAGCTTTGGAACATCAAGAGCAACTTGTAATGCTTTCGGCACGGACTCAATAACCTCTTTTCTGCGCCGCCCCACGGTACAGGATGTCGTCTAAATTGGCATCTGCCAACTCGCGGTCAGCTGCAGCGATTGGATCGGCATCACATTGGGGTCGATGCAACCGCAGGGTATCCGGCCGATCATTAACGCCCCGGATATCCAGCCAGAGATTTTTGCCCACAACCTGCACAATTTGAGGTGGCATATAGGACTGCATGGCAAATCCAACCCGTCTTTGCGCCGTGGTGTTTGGCCTCGAACCATGGACGACCCTGGCATGATGCAATGACATTTGACCAGGCTTGAGAATTAAATCGACGGCTGCGGTCTCGTCAATGCCCCTAGCTACTTGGCCACGCGTCAGAATATTGTCCTCCGCGAAAGTATCCTCATGCTCGAAGATTGCGCCCTTGTGTGATCCCGGAATCATTTGCATACAACCCGTCGCCAAAGTGCTGGGCGTCAGTGCCAACCAAGGCGTCACAAACTCGCTAGCACTCATCCCCATGTAAGTCGCATCTTGATGCCAGCTCACGTAGTGCGGGCTCTGGGGTTCTTTACAAAACAGAACCGTTGCCCACAACGAGAAATGAGCGCCGATCAGATCTTCAACGGCGTCCAAGATAACCCGATGGTGTGCTAACTCGTCGAGACACTTAAAAGACAGATGCACATTGTTGCGCTTATGAGCATGCGCAAGCGCCGGATAGCGCCGCTCAGCCTCTTCAAAACGTTGAAGATACTCATTGGCTTCCTGTTCGCTCAGCACGTCGACAGGCGAGATAAATCCGGCCTCATGATATTGCGTGATTTGCGCCTGCGATAGCACTTTACCCAACGCGCGAGCACTCCTCTGGCTCATTCTTTCGATTGATACGTCGCAAGAATAGCGTGGCTAAGATACCCACCAGTGACAGTGCCAACATATAGCAAAAAGTGATTTGATAGCCGGGCAGGCCCGGATAAGAATCCAACCAATAGCCAATCATGGGATACGTGAACCCCTCGGGTAAGTAACCCAGAAAACAGGCGACCCCCACGGCTGTCCCCATGGTATGCATCGGAATTTTAGACTCAGAAAACGTCGCATAAAAATTACCGCGTAGCGCAAAAACACAGAGCGCCAACACAATCATGACATTGGAGACGATCGCTAAATTTTCTAAATCCGGGGGCACTAACAGTAATATCGACATACACAACGCTGCGACAGCAAAAGCGACACCAATAACGATACTGGGCCCTCCGATTTTATCCGCTACGATACCGCTGATGGGTGCGCCGATAGCCTGTGTGCCATAGGTCCTCAAAATACCCATCAACACACCATAGGTCACCACGGCGCCCATCACACCGGTCATATAGGGCGTAATGTAACTCTGGCTCGCAAAAAGACCATAGCCACAAAAAATAATGATGCCGATCACCCACACCTGTGGCGTTTTGAGTGCCCCGCTAAAGTTCTGGAACAATGACTCAGAAAGCGCTTCTTGGGCGGGATCTTCAAAAATTAGCCACACGGTTACCCCCGCCGCAATTGTCACAACGGCCGAAATATTGATAACCCACATCAAACCAGTTGGTCCCTCACCCATTTCTTTAAAAACGAACAAGGTGAACATACCAATCAAGAAACCAAATACCCCGCGGCCACCTTCTAAAAACCCAAATAATCGGCCCTGCTCTGCATCGGGACCCAAATTGCGCGTCGCCTTAATAAAAGGCGCCCAGAAAATGATCAGTGTACTGACACCCCAAAACCCATAGAGGAACAATCCCCCCACGTAAGATGGAAACGTGGAGAAATAAAACCCACTCAGTCCAGTAACGATCAGAGAGGTCGCCAATAATTTCCTAGGAGAATAACGGTCTGCAAGCCAGCCACCGGGAATGTAGCCAAATGTCGCCGCGACCCCATTGACCGCCTGCATAAGACCCATCTGGGTATGGGTGACGTCGAGTGCCTCTTTCATCGTGTCGTAGTACGAGTAACGAAGAAACGGAAACGTATACACCATGGCGCCGGCAAAGCAGAGTAAGGTCAGCAGTAGCCACTTACCGCGTGGCGAATCACGCATACCGCATCGACCCCAATGGCGCTGATCGATATGCGGAAGGTACAACCAGCCCCCGTATTAACCGGGAGCGCGGCTCACATCGGCGATAGCTCAGGCCTGTAGACACTGGACTGGCAATCCCGCTACCCAAGGCGAAAATGCCGTTCCAATGATAATCGTCTCGCCAATACTGATCTTCATGGCTAAGCTGACACACATAATCATTCCTTTTTCGGCAAGCAATCGTCTGACACCAACCCGTCACTGGACGCTTAAAAATCGGGCGCTCAATTAAGATCAAACAAGAGAGTCAGGACACCGTGCCCGACCCGACGTTTCGCACCAAACCACTCAGTCGCTGAGTCGCTCTATTAAGCTTGAAGTAGAGTGGCCTTCGAGAAAATCGAGTATGACCACCTCTCCACCCTGCGCCATCACTGACTCATGACCAGCAATCTCCTCGACAGCATAGTCTCCACCTTTCACGAGCACATCTGGCGACAACGCCTCGATCAATTTTGCGGGTGTATCCTCTGAGAATGGGATCGCATAATCGACTGAAGCCAGACCCACCAGCACAGCCATACGGTCTGCGACCGCATTCACTGGTCGGGCGTCCCCCTTCAAGCGCCGCACCGATTCATCGTCATTAACGGCAACCACCAGCAAATCTCCCAGCGTTGCTGCCTGCTCCAGATAAGCAATGTGACCCGGATGAAGCAAATCAAAACAGCCATTAGTCATCACAATGCGCTGGCCTCTTGCGCGTGCGTCTGCAACCACGCCCAGCATATCAGCAGCCGACATGACACCCTGCCTCACACGATCCGCAGGAGCAGCCTCAGCGACCTCGGTTAATTCATCGGGTGTGACGCTGGCGGTGCCCAACTTCGCAACCACCAAGCCGGCAGCCCGATTGGCAATCCGCGCAGCCTCTGTCATTGGCAATCCCGCACTGAGGCATCCCGCCAAGGTGGCGATCACGGTATCACCGGCACCGGTCACATCAAAAACCTCTTGCGCGCTGGCAGAAAAGTGCTGTGGCGCGACACCAGATTGGATTAATGTCATCCCGGCCTCACTGCGCGTCACCAGAATAGCCTCCAGCTCAAGCGCGCTCCTCAGGGCTTCGGCCTTTGCGACCAGTGTCGCATCATCCTGACAAGGCCCAACCACAGCCTCGAGCTCAGTGAGATTGGGAGTTAACACCGTTGCCCCTCGATAACGCTCGAAATCATGCCCCTTTGGATCAACCAAGGTCGCTTTTCCCAAAGCTCGGCACCGCGCAATCAGCGGCTCAATGAGCGCAAGTGATCCCTTGGCGTAATCGCTAAAAACAATCAGGTCTGCGTCGGCAAGATGTTGCTGCGCAAAGCCCACAAATAAGTCATTGGCATACTCAGTGAGTGACTGCTCAAAATCCATGCGCAACAGTTGTTGATTCCGGCTCAACACTCGCAACTTGACGATGGTATCAGCCGCACACGGCATGACATTCCAGCGAACTCCCATCGCTTCGACACAGCTGCGCAGTGCTCGCGCGTGGTCGTCATCACCGCATAGCCCCACCAGCGAGACAGTCAACCCGAGCTGTGCCAAATTGACGGCAACGTTCCCTGCGCCGCCAGCGCGGTCTTCCTGCGACGACACATTGACTACCGGCACAGGCGCTTCTGGACTCATACGCTGACACGCACCTGTCCAAAATCGATCTAACATAACATCGCCAATGACGGTGACGTTGCTAGCACTCATGTCTGGCAATGCAGACATTAGACTCTCCCTTTATTACAGCTCAAGATGCTACCACGGAGTGGCTCGCCGACTCGTCGCGCGCCAAACCCGCCAAGGATTTGAGTACGGTGTCAGGGTACAGTCCAGCAAGGCAGTCGTAGGTCCCACCGCACACTGGCTTTCGCCGACAGGGAGAGCAGGCCATGTTTTGATACAACACTGCGCCGCGCAATCCTCCAAGATCTCGATACGGGCAAGTCGAACCAAACAAAGCGATCGTAGGCACTTCGAATGTCCATCCCATATGGGTCAGGCCGGTATCCACGCCGATAACAAAATCAGCGCGACTGACCAACGCAGCACTTTCTAATAACGCCGCTTTGCCAACCATAGACTCGACTGGGATATCAGCAAAAATTCGCTCGGCAGACACGCTATCGGCTGGTCCTCCCAACACCACAACTCGCCAATCTCGCGCCACCAAGCTTTTCGCTAAAGATTGCCAATGGGCCTCTGGCCAATGCTTCTGCGGTCGAGTGGTAAACGGACAGATAGCAACATAAGGCACGTCTCCGCGAAAGGCATCTGACCATGCGTTTTCAGCCGGCGGCACAAATACCCTCATCGGGAATACCTCGTCCTGGCAACCCAGATGCTTGGCCATTGCGCGATATTCAGAACTGATCGCAGGGCCAGCGTCTTTTTCAATCCGCTCAGTCAGCAAAGCCCGAGTAGGCTCTTTTGAGACGAACCCTACCCGCCTATCCGCTCCGGTCATCCATGCCAACGCAGCACTTTTGAATAAACCTTGCGCATCGATGACCAAGTTAAACCGGTATTGGCGCAGTCGCTTTCTAAACGTCATTATCTCCTTCAGTAAGGCGAGCCATTGCCCGCCTCTGAGAAGTTGACGCCACTCGTTGCGCGGCCAGACAATCACCTCACGTAACTCTGGGTGGTGCTCGAGCAAAGGTACCACCGGCGATTCAGCCAGCCAAAAGATGTCGGCGTCGTGGTAACGACCCCTCAATGCATCGACCAAGGGTGAGCAGAACACAATATCGCCTATTGCGCTCAAACGAATAATCAAAATCCGATTTTGAGGCGCCCCGAGGTCTGGGCTGTCAGTAGGGTTGACCATCACGGGAACCATCAACCAGCGGCGGCATTTTTATATCTCGATCGAGCACAATCAAAAGCGCTAATGTCAGAAAAAGAATATTGCCATTAAAGTAGGAATAAAAAGAGATCGAGCTATTCAGCGGGAATAGCGCCAAGATCACCACAAGCGAACTCAACGCCACCTCCGGTCGCGTGTCAAAAAGGCGTCGGCTTAAAAACACAAAAAACAAAGCGTAACCAATCAAGCCGGGGACTCCGGTATCCACCGCGACCTCAAGCCCAAATAAATGTGGGTGCCAACGCTCAGATACAGGCAAAACACTGATGCTTTCTAGGGACACCATCAGAGACCCCCAGCCGCGAATACCCACACCGTTTACCCAGTGGTCCGTAAATCCCTGCCAAGCAGACGACCAAAAGATAGGTAGGTAATCAAACGCTTGGTAAATATCCGAAGCGGCCTGCCCAGTAACTGATGCCCGAAAGGTGTCACTAAGAATCCACCCTGATAACACCGCCAATGAAAAGAACAGCAGCAACGACAACAACCATGACGTCACCTGCGCATCCGGTTTTGCTCTGCGCAGGATAAGGGCATAGCCGCCTAGCGCTGCTAGGGCATGGACCATGGACGCCTCATTACCGCTCATCACAATGGCGGCAAATAGTGGCAGCGACAAGACGCTGATCGCTGGACCGGAGCCTGCTCGTCGCAGCGCCTCCAGGTAAAATGGAGATAAAATAGCCAAGGTTGACCCGTAGCCCATCCGCAAGCTACCTGTCACCAGGGTATGCCCTGAATCCAGTTCAATGAGTGGGTTACCAAATACGCTAAAACCCGTGAGTAGCTGGACCAGTCCATCGACCACCCAGATCATCATGACCGCGCCAATGAGCGACATCAGCCGCTGACTCTCTATTTTGTCCAGCTTAATCTGTAGAACCACCCAAACCGCAAACCCATAAGAGAGAAAACGCACGGCGCCCGATAACGATCTTTCAAAATTAATGGCACCAAATAAAGAAAAAAGTGCCGGGAGCAAGAAGCAAGCAAGAACAATCCAAAATTTGCGCACGCCCTCAGTCTCAAAAAAGGCTTTGGGAGCTCTCACAAACATCACCAGACCCACTAGCGCCATCAGCCAGATAAACTGGCGCGTCGCCGAGGAGAGAGACAGGGTAAAAAACAGAAATACCCATATTATGGATGGTGAAATATCACTCAGTCGCTGCATCGTCGCTACCGCCCCACGAAGATTGGGGCTGACACCCTTTTGCTAAACCTGCGCTAGTGTATTGATTCATGCGCACCTCCACCAGCGGGGTTGTGAATACTACAGACACAACAGATGGTAGAAAAACCCTCCCCCGCGTCCGCAGGGGCTTTTTTGCCCGACGCGTTTAACCCGTCAGCGCGACGGCGGGCCAACCAAGGCAATACAACGGACATCCGAACTGAGGGCACATCAGAATTGGGGCCGATCCAAATTGTAGGCACAGCCAACCCAGACGTCACCGTAACCTCCCGAGTCACGGGCGCGAAAAACGTCACGCGGCATGAAACACTCCTTATACATCTGAATATGCTAATTTAGGCAATGGATGGCCGGAGGCGCTTGCTGATGCGACAAGACCGTCATGTCAATACAGGATCCAAATGTTAACTCACAGCGGCCAAACCCATTCTTATGCTCCTTTCTAATCGCTACCAATTCCTCTTTGTCCACATTGCAAAAACCGGTGGAACGAGTATCCGGCAGGCTTTACAGCGCTACCGCTGGCGCGATCCTTATTACTTACCTCAGTGGGTAGCCAGCAAAATGAGCGGGCTTACGGGGCATCGCGCCGCAATCAAACTACCCCGCCACTGCAAAGCCATTACCGCTCAAGAAATGCTACCCAGAGAGACTTATGACGGGCTGTTTAAATTTGCCTTTGTTCGCAACCCCTGGGATCTGCAGGTGAGCTCCTATCATCACATCAAACGGGAGCGACCCAATCTGATACATAAGGGAGAATCGTTTTCGGATTTCCTGAGGCGAAAGCTAGATGCCACCAGACCTTGGCAGTACCACCTAGATACCTCTGTCACGCCGCAATCGGACTACTTAGTTGATCTTAGGGGGCGGCAGATCGTCGACTTTGTGGGGCGCTATGAATCACTGCAGCCCGATTTCGACATCTGCTGCCAGCGGATTGGCATACCAACTATTGCGCTGCCTCACCGACGGCAGGCCGAAGACCGCACCCAATATCGCCAGTACTACGATCAGGAAACCCAATCGCTCGTGGCGGAACACTTTGCCGCCGATATCGAGGCCTTTGGCTACACTTTCTAGCAACCGGGTGCTGTGTGAGACCGTCAAAACGGCTTATCGCCAGCAAACGATCACGCTAGCGCCGGAGATTCACCCACGATTCGCGCTACATCAGGCAATCCCTCTACCAATACGACTTCCTCCTTGGCATTAACACTGCTCGAAGAGCCGTGCGCCACAGGGGAAGGCACGACGCGAAAAAGCCGCCCTACGCCAGCGGCCCGACCAGCTTCTATATCGGACGCTTTATCCCCCACCATTAATGAGTGACTTGGATTGATACGGAGTTGAGCGCAGGCTTGCTCGATCATTCCGGGCGCGGGCTTACGGCAACGGCACACCCGCCGCCAATCGGCGAGCGCCTCAGTCGGGTGATGCGGGCAATGGTAAAAGCCAGCGATATCAACGCCATGATCGGTAGAAAGGTGCTCGTCAAGGTGACGATTCAGCGTCGCAAGATCAGATTCGCTGTAAAAGCCTCTGCCAATTCCTGATTGATTGGACACAACGACCAACGCATATCCAGCACACTGCAGTTGCCGCAATGCGGCAGGAACGCCAGGCAGAAATTCGAACTGATCCCAACTGCTTACGTAACCATGATCGACGTTAATCACACCATCTCGATCCAGAAACGCGGCGCGTTTCAGGTCATCCGCATTCACGGTCCACGTCTCTCATTGTCAAGCAGCCCAATCCAGCCGCTCCTCGATCAGCGCGCACAGTAAATGAATAACCACAATGTGCACCTCTTGAATATGGGCCGTGTCCTGGGATGCAGCGATGACCAGGGCACGACAATGTGCTTTTAATGCGCCACCGTCACGACCCGTCAGCCCAATCACGTGACACCCCATTGACTTGGCTTGCTCACAGGCGTTGAGCACATTGACGCTATTGCCCGACGTGGAGATCGCCAACAGCACGTCCCCAGACTGCGCTAAGCCCGCCACCTGCCGACTGAACACGGCATCGTAACCATAGTCGTTTGCAATTGCAGTGAGCGCCGAGGTGTCTGTTGTCAGCGCAATGGCAGCAAGCGCTGGCCGTTCGTCCACGAAACGGCCCACCAGCTCAGCAGCAAAATGTTGCGCGTCTGCCGCCGAACCGCCGTTACCGCAAATCAAAATTTTATGGCCAGCCCGCAACGCCTCAACGCAAATTGCCGCCATTGATGCTATATCCTCTGCCGATTCACGCAGCGCGGCTAAAGTTTGCAGATGCGAATCAATGTAATCGTTAATCATGCGGTGCAAGTTCCTCTCTCACCTGTATAACCCGGCGCAGCGAAAGCACCGATGATAACAGCGATCGAGGCAGAAAATTTGGCGTTTGTGCCCCTAAATCCATTGCACGCCGCCTAGTCTGCGACACACCGGCACTCGCTCAGGGTTGGCATCCCCATAGCGTTGTCAAAAGGACCACTGGCCGGAAGTGCTAGTAGCGCTGCGACTGCAACTCTTGCTCGCCCAAATGAGCCAATAAATGCGTCACAGCGTAATCAGGGATTTCGTCCACGGGGATCTCCCGCTGATGCCGAAGCAACATTTCTTCCGAGACAATGCCTTTGGCCCGCACAATTAAGCGCTGCAGGCGCTGCTCTATATCCCGCTCTAGCGACACGTCGTCTCGCCTCATCTGCTCAGGGGATTTATGGGACGCCTCGTTAACGGCAGTCCGCATGCGCTTCGCGAGCTTGTCGCGTTGCGCCATAAACTGACTTCTACTGCACTGGCCGGCCGGAACAATACTGTCGAACTCTTTTAAGCTAATCATGTGCTCTCTCTCTGTTGTTGCTGAACATACGCAAGAAATTCCTCACTGGTTTGGCGCCACACCTTCATCACGTTCCGGTTGATTTGTAAGCAATCGGTCAACTCGCGCTGATTAACATGCGATAAACTGCATAAAAAAATATCCTCAAAATATTGTTTTTATTGATTTTTGTATTTTTTTGAGTTGGCTGTGCAAGCGCTGCTCAGTCTGCGACACTGGTGATCAAGTTCTGTCGCAAAGAGCCGCTCACATGACACAGCAACCCCCCGTTCACCCACTAAAAAAAAGCCCCCATAAACTCAAACTGGGCGTGTTCGGCCTCAACGTGAGTAGTGGCTGCTCGATGACTGATCGACCCGATACGCTCAAAGTCGACTGGCAAGAATCGGTCAGGGTCGCACAGTTAGCGGAGTCAGCGGGCATCGAAGCTATTATTCCGGTCGCCCGCTGGAAAGGCATGGGCGGCAAAGTGAATTTCAATCACCGCAATTTCGAAACTTTTACCTGGGCAGCGGGCCTCGCCGCTAAAACCGAGGAGATCAGCATCTTCGCGACGTTTCATGTGCCGACTGTTCATCCGATCCGCGCCGCTAAAGAGGTGGCGACAATTGATCATATTGCAGGGGGTCGATTTGGTCTTAACATTGTTGCTGGATGGAACGAACGTGAAATTGCGATGTTTGGCATCCCCCAAAAGGAGCACGACGTTCGCTATGACGTGGCGGACGACTGGATTTCGCTGTGTAAGGAATTGTGGACGGTAGACGGCGAATTCGATTACGACGGCCCGCATTTTCAGTCTCCCGCTTGCTACTCGGAGCCCAAGCCGCTGCAGCGACCCTGGCCGGCCTTAATGAGTGCGGGCAATAGCCCTCGTGGCCAAGAATTTGCTGCAGCTCATGCAGACTTTAATTTTGTCGTCGCAAAAGACATCGCGAGCGCCGGCGAAGTGGCATCCAATGGCAGACGGCTAGCTAAAGAAAAGTATCAACGAGACATGCAGGTATTTGGTCAGGCTTACATTGTTTGTCGGGAAACCGAAAAAGAGGCACGAGAGTTTGTACAGGAATACGTCTATGATCGTGGCGACTGGGAAGGTGTTCGCAATCTGCTAGACGTACTGATTCCCAACTCACAAAGTGCGCTAGGCGACGGCTGGGAATCTATGGCAGCGAACCTCATCGCAGGTTACGGCGCCATCCCGTTGGTAGGCACCGCCGAGCAAATCATCGATGGCATGCTCGCCTTTTCCAACGCTGGACTCGATGGCATTACATTGAGCTGGGTAAACTACGAAGAGGGGCTCAACCAGTTTAATGAGAAGCTATTACCTATGATGAAACAAGCGGGGTTGAGGGCATGAGGTCGTTGCAAGGCATGTCCGTTCTCATTACTGGCGGCGGCTCTGGCATCGGGGCCGATAGCGCTCAGCGATTCTGTGAGCAAGGTGCGCGTGTGACTATTAGCGGCCGGCGCGTCGATAAACTTAAAGCCGTTCAGGCGCGGCTCGGGGACAACTGCCACATTGTTCAGGGTGATGTGTGCCAACAATCAGATCGCATGAATATGATCGAAGCAGCGTTAGCGCACGGCGGCGGCAAGCTCGATGCCCTCATCAATAATGCCGCCAATATGTACCGGCAACCGGTTGACGGCTACACCGAGGCACACTTGAGCGACGCGTTTAACACCAATGTGATTTCAGCCATGATGTTGTCAAGCCTAGCCGTACCGCATCTCGACGCCACCGACGGTGCCATTGTATTTATCGGATCGACCCATACACGCCGCGCCTTCCCCGGCGCGTCACCTTACGCGACGACAAAGGCCGCACTCGAGGGACTCACCAAAGTGATGGCAGCAGAGCTTGGCCCGCGACAAATTCGAGTAGGCTGCATTTTACCCGGCGCGGTATCCACAGAGCTAAACCTGCGAGCCGGATTATTCACTGAGGCGGAGGCAAAAGATCGCTATGATGCCGTTGCAGGGCTGCATGCGCTCGGCCGAATTGGAACGGGCACAGAAGTCGCCGAGGGGATTGAATACCTCGTCACTGCTGAGTGGGTCACCGGGGTGGCACTAGAGGTTGATGGGGGTATCGGCCTTGGGGCCTCTCATTTTTAAGTGACGCCCCATTACACTATAAATCGACACGCTGAATGGCGTAGTGTTCACGATATCAATACCGTGGCGCTGAGCTTGCCGCTGTTGGCAACCAGGGCGGCAACCTAAGGTGCCTGCTTAGCCTCGCCATAAGAGCAGCAGGTGGAGCACCCGTCCGGCAGCGAAGACACCATAGGACAAAAGGAAGAGGAACAATAATGCAAATTTCAAACGAACTGTTCGCCATTTTATTCAGCATCGTCATGGTAATCGCAGTCGTCTGGTTTATCCGGGCTGTCAGCAAATACAAGTTGTGGATCAAATCAAAAAATGGGTCCAGTAATCAGCCCAAACCATCGACCCATCAAGAGAAGCAAGAATGATGACAGATGCCTTGCAGCGTCGAGGACAGGAAACAGGTCACGGTCGCCGCACGCCCATTGCTACTGAGCACAGCCTTTCAAGACGACGCCTGACCTGACAATGGCAATTCATGATAGACATCACTAATGCGCCCCAAAACAGAGGCGGCTAATGCCAGGCGCCTGCTTAAGGACCTACTGGCCGCATTGATTCGCCACAGCAGCGCTCGTGCCTTCATATCCCGCCCTACAATGACCCGACCCCGATTTGCAAAACCACTATCGCTCTTCACATTACTGCTCGGCAGTCTATCGAGCAACGCTGATACAGTCATACAGTGGCAAGACATGAGCGCCACTGTCACTCACGGTCAACATTTCAAAGTGGATCCAGCGGAGCAGAATGCGGTGACGCTTGAGCACGTCAGCGCCTTATCGACTGGCGATAGCTTTTCGTTCATAGAGATGAGCCAATACCCGCATGCTGATCGCTCAGCGGGACTCTATGGTGAAGTCGCCGTTCGCTGGTCCTACAATAAAATGGCGGCAGATCCGATTACCTTTGGACCGATCACAGATATCTCACTGACGACCAATCTAGAGTTCGGGAGCGAGACTGCTGAAATGCTCTTGGTTGGCCCCTCGATCGATCTGTCGCTACCCGGCTTTAATTTTTTTCAGCTTAGCCTGACCCGTCGAGAAAGCCTCAACCGTGTCGGCAATACGTCCTCAGAGGGCTGGCAGATGACGCCCAGCTTCTCGATCACTTGGCCGATCGGCAGATCAGAGGTGGTACTGGATGGCTTTATCGACTGGGTGTTTGCCACCGACGAGGCGGATTATGCAGAAAACCTGCAAATAAATCCTCAACTCAAATACAACCTGGGCAAGTTGCTGCATCGACCCGACACACGCTTTTATATTGGTCTTGAATATTATTTTTGGTCCGATAAGTACGGTATCGCGAGCACCACTGACTTCAATACCGATCAGCACGCACTGAGCGTGCTCGCTAAATACCACTTTTGAATCGTGAGGCGACCACCTCATTACCCGGCATTTCTTCAGAATACTTATCGCTATTTACGCCGACTGATGACCAACCTCACAAATCAAGGAGACGCGGGCCGTCTCGGTAACGTGTGATCCAGTTGGGATACGCGACGTACCTATCATCGAACCATAAGTTCGTCTCCCGCCCCAGATAAGTGCCCCATCGGTTGCTTTGAAGGGGCTTTCTATTCTAACCCCTGCCCCACTTAGTCGGTTTTGCACACTTATTATCGGCTTATCGGCACGATGCAGCGTCAATTAACGTGTACTCCCACACCAGTTCGCGCTTTCATTACGTCCCTTTGAGGCCTATCGTGCTTCGCGATTCGCGTAGTAGGTTGGCAACTCGGCGTAAATTAGGCACCATGCGGCGCAGTATTTTCTCGATCTCTCGTAACGGACAAGCCATGAGTCACAGCTTTCACCCCCCACAACGCATTTTAATGGGGCCTGGCCCCTCAGACGTATCAGCACGGGTGCTGGGTGCGCTGGGGCGACCAACCATCGGCCACCTCGATCCGCTGTTTATCGAACTCATGGATGACACCAAGCAGCTGCTGCAATACGCCTTTAAAACCCAAAACGAACTCACCATTCCCCTTTCCGCCCCAGGTTCTGCCGGTATGGAAGCGGCCTTTGTCAATCTGGTCTCTCCGGGTGACACCGTCATCGTGTGTCAAAACGGAGTGTTCGGTGGTCGCATGAAGGAAAACGTAGAGCGTTGCGGCGCTCACGCTGTGATGGTGCAGGATCGATGGGGAGATCCCGTTGATCCGCAGAAGGTAGAAGAAGCCTTCTCCGCGCACCCCGAGGCCAATTTACTGGCGTTTGTGCACGCCGAAACCTCCACTGGGGTTCGCAGTGACGCCAAAACCCTTTGTGAGCTTGCGCAACGCCATGACGCGCTGACGATCGTCGATACCGTGACCAGCCTCGGAGGCATCGATCTTTGCGTTGACGACTGGGGCGCCGATGCCGTGTATTCCGGGACTCAGAAATGCCTCTCCTGCGTGCCCGGCCTGTCGCCGATGACATTCAGTGCCAAGGCAGTCGCCCGCATTCAAAACCGAGCGACTAAAGTGCAAAGCTGGTTTCTCGATATGCAACTCGTCATGGGCTATTGGGGCGGCAACACTAAGCGAGCCTACCACCACACAGCGCCGGTCAATGCGCTCTATGCACTTCATGAATCACTGCTGATCCTAAAAGAGGAAGGCCTCGATGCCAGCTTTGCGCGGCATCGAGAGAATCATCTTGAACTGGTCTCTGGATTAGAGGCGATGGGATTAAGCATGGCCGTGTCGCCAGAATGGCGATTACCGCAACTCAACGCCGTCTGCATACCAGACGGCGTTGATGATGCAGCCGTGCGCAGCCGCCTGCTGAACGAATTTAACCTAGAGATTGGTGCGGGACTTGGAGAGCTAGCCGGCAAACAGTGGCGTATCGGCTTGATGGGTCATGCGAGTAGCCGCGTGAACGTCCAGCAATGTCTGACCGCCCTAAGGCATGTGCTAGGGCATTAACCCCGTTTCATTTACAGAAAAATATGGCGCGGCGATTTAAGTAGCAGTGACGTTTAGGCGGCAGCGAGCGGTGGTCACAAGGGGAGACTTGCCACCCTGAGTCGGAACCCACTTGACGCTCAGGCCGCGTTCCCGCGACTTTTACTCAGGCCTCACTTAGGTATTACTTGGGCCTCACACGGCAGCGAAGCATCGATCTCGATGCAGTATCCGTTGAGACATAAGTCGGTCTCACTGGCCGAGCCTGTCAGGCTCAACATTGGCAGCAGCACACGATTGACCGAGATTGCAACAGTTAGGCGGCAAGTTAAGTGAATCGCTAGAAAACTTTGCTACTGTTAACCGCATCTGTGGAAGTTATTGGGCACGGCCCCTGATTGGTTCAAATGGCGCAGTGGCAGGTCACGACATCATGAGGTAGGTGAGTAGAGCAATGGATTCGGTATCAGATTTTTTCGCGCGCAGCCAAACCGCATTTTTTCGGTTCTTCGCTGACACTTTTTTTGCTAAACGTTACGGGCATCGCGCTGTGGTGCTCGAGACTATCGCGGGCGTGCCAGGCATGGTCGCGGGCATGTGGATCCATCTAAAAAGTTTGCGCAGCATGAAAACAGGCTACGGCCCCCTTATCCGCGAGTTATTGGCCGAAGCCGAAAACGAACGCATGCATTTGATGTTTTTCATCGAAATAGCCAAGCCAAGCCGTCTCGAGCGCACGCTTATTCTGATTGCCCAGCTGGTCTTTTGGAATTATTACTTCTTGCTCTATGTTGTTGCGCCAAAAACCGCTCACAAGATGATTCATTACTTTGAAGAGGAAGCAGTCCGCAGCTATACCAGTTATCTGACGCTTATCGAGGACGGAGAGGTAGAGAACATTGCGGCGCCCAAACTGGCGATCGATTATTACGGTTTGAAAAAGGAAGCCAGACTGACCGACCTCATTGTCAGGGTGCGTGCGGACGAGCAACGCCACGCCGACGCTAACTTGGCTTGGGCCTGTCATGATCCGCAAGACCAGGGAAAAATTGATCGAACCACCATCCAGCAGATGTACCGCTGGAGCGAGCATGCGAGTAGCGAGGCAGCCGCTGCCCCTAAAAAGCAGGCATCTCCCTAAGGGCAACACCCCACCACCGAACCGCAACGCTACAACGGCGGCACCTCGAGGCGACCGCTGAGGGGGTGTCGTCAGGGCGAGTACCCTCCAAATTATCCGGTGAACCAACCCGTAAGTGGTCTTGCTGGAGCGCTGTGCGCGCCCTAGCTCGCACATTAACCCCTCTAGGCACTCACTTCGGCCCTTTTCTAGCTGTTTCACACAGCGTTACACAAAAAATTTGAAGGCTGCTCAAAATATAGGGCTATTTCGGTAGCATCTAGGATGCGCCTAGCATAGACTCGACAACGCAGTAGCCTTTGCAAACCACCTTGACTGTGCGCGAGCGCTGTCACCGGTATTATTAGACAAAAATGGGCAAAAATAGACGGTAAAGAGCAAAAAAAAACCGCACAGTTTGTTTATACTCCAAACAATGCGGTATAAAGATATTTGATCAGAGCATAAACCCACTGGGAGGCACCATGAATAAGAAACTACTAATCAGTTCCACCGCGATTGCCTTGCCGCTGCTTGCGAGCTCGGTGATCTCAAACCAGGCTATGGCACAAAGAGAGGTCAGCGGCTCCATTGAGGAGGTCGTTGTTACCGCGCAGAAGCGAGAAGAAAACCTTCAAGCAGTTCCCGCATCCGTTAGCGCCATGGACGCATCTGCAATCGAAAAGACCTTTGCTCGCGACCTGATGGACGTTGCTGGGGTTTCACCCAACATGATTATCGACCCCGTACTGGGGAACGGTACCGCCGTTGTTGCCATTCGCGGCATTCAACTCGCCGAGGTTGAAAAGAGTTTTGATCCGGCGGTAGCGATCTATCAAGACGGGATTTATTTGGCGACCTCTACCGGCGCCCTCCTTAACGTCTGGGATGCTGAGCGGATCGAGGTCCTAAGAGGGCCCCAGGGAACCCTATTTGGACGAAACACGATCGGTGGACTCGTGCATGTCATCCGCTCAAAGCCAACTGGTGAGCTGGGCGGCAAGGTTAACGTTCTGATCTCAGAGGATGATCAGCAAGACTTTAAGGGCATGATTAACTTCCCCGCTATTTTTGGTGGCACGTTGGCGACCAAAGTATCTGCCATGGACCTGAGTGGCGGCGGCTACTTTAATAACCCCACGCGTAATACGAGTGAAGGTGACACCGAAGTGCAGGCGTGGAGCGCTTCTGCATTATGGAACCCGAATGACAATTTTCAAGCGCACCTGATCTACGACGATATTGATGACGAGACCAACGCCCGCCCTACCACTTGCTTCAACGGCGCTGGAGAATTATTCAACTTTGTTGGCCAGCCGGCAGAGGAATGTAACCCTGCTATGAGCGACTTCCACTACAACACATTCCACAGCTCCGAGCAGCGTGCTTCGGTAGAGGTCGAGGCGGTGACCTTGAACATGCAGTGGAATATTAATGAAAACAACAAACTGGTGGCGATTTACGGCACGCGTGAGATGGAAGAAACATCTCTGCAAGAATTCGATAACAGCGCAGCTGATCTGTTTCGTGTGTCTCGCCCGCAAACCGAGGAGCAGGAAAGCCTTGAGATTCGGCTAGAAAGCGATTTTTCTTGGGGTAAGACCACCGTGGGCGCCTACTTGTGGGATAGCGAATACGACGCGTGGCAAACGACCTGGTTCTTCGGCGGATTCAACGACTCCCCCAGAACACAGCATGAAACCGAGAATACCGCGGTTTTTGGTCAGATCGATTTTGATATCACTGATCGGTTGAGCCTGTCGCTTGGCGGCCGCTGGATTGATGAAGAAAAGTCAATATGCCAGGTGTTCACCGCTCGAGACGAGACCGGTGAGCAGCCGTTTTATGGCAATTGGCCCGGGGAAGAGGCAGATGGTGCTAATCCCGGCGCCGACCCACGCTATGCCGTCAAAAGCTGGGGAGCTTGTGACAGCTCTCTCGCGGCGACCGCGAAGAACAACTACACCGACCCTGCTACTGGAGAAGCCAAAGTCTTTACTGGTAATGAAAGCTGGGATGACTTTACGCCGCGAGTGGGCCTCACCTACACCACTGATAACCACATGATCTATGCTTCGTATTCAGAAGGCTTCAGATCTGGGGGCTTCAATGGCCGTAACACGAGTGCCGGCGACTCAGGTCCTTACGAACCCGAGAGTGTCGAAAGTATCGAGCTGGGCTTCAAAACCATGTGGTTCGATAACACCTTGCAAATCAACGGCGCGATCTTTTCAGTCGACTACTCTGACAAACAAGAAGACGTGATTCTGCCAGGCACTGATGGCGCGGTAACCTTAACCATTGTTCAGAACGCTGCAGCCGCTAGCATCGATGGCATGGAGCTTGAGACATTATGGATTCCGACTGCGGGATTAACACTGTCGGCTAACCTAGGACTCCTAGACTCCTCCTACGACGACTACATGGTAGTAGACGGCGCAGGCAATGCCTTGGACAAGAGCGGCCTTGATCTCCGGCGCGCACCCGACATGACCTTTACCCTCGGCGCCATGCATGAAGCACAACTGACAGAGTCAAGCTTCCTAGTATCAACTATAGACTACCGCTGGAAAGACGATTACTGCACGGCTGCCAACAACAAGTACATCGAAGGCAACTACGGTGGGAATAACCCCGCTTGTAACGATGCGTTCGGTATCTTGGATGCTTCCATCAGCTTCGAATCTGACAACTGGAGAGTGTCGTTTTACGGTAAGAACCTGACCGATGAGATTTACAGTTTGTACTTCCTTGACGTCGCGGCTTCTTACAGTGCCACTAGCCCGACCAATGCAACGCCCACCTACAATGCTGCATTGTGGTCACAAGGCACAGTAAATCGGCCTCGCAACTTTGGTGTTGAAGTGCAGTTAAAGTTCTAAGGACATTTCTTAGGACCAAAAAAAGCGCCCTACAAGGGCGCTTTTTTTTACCTACTCAGAAGGTCGCCGCCGGATACCTAGTCAATGCGCTCAACACAACTCTCAAGGCTCGAGGTTCATCACGACAGTGCCGTGGCAGTTACTGTGAGAGCTGGATGATAAGCGTGAGATGCACAACGACTCTTAGCACGACACCATGAACACCACTGCGGCCCTCTTTACTGGTCTCTTTACTGATCTCGCAACTGTAATCGCAATCGATCCTTTCGGACTTTACCACTTGGGGTCCGCGGTAAATCCTCCACCACTTCTAGCCTCTCTGGAATCTTCTGCCGAGCCAGACCCTGATCATTGGTAAACGTCGCGACCTCCTCTAGCGATAATGACTCACTATCAGTCTGCAATATGACAAACACACACACGCCCTCTCCAAGTCGCTGATGAGGCATCGCGACCACTGCAGCCTCCTTGACCTTGGGATGAAGGTGAAGACAGTCCTCTACCTCTTTTGCACTGATATTTTCGCCACCCCGGATGATGATATCCTTTTTCCGATCCGTGATAAGCACCGCCCCCTCGGGGGTCTTGCGGCCAATGTCCCCCGTGTGGAAAAAACCATCCTCAGTGTGAGCCTCTGCGTTCTGCGCCTCATCCGCGTAGCCCAGGAACATACCGGCACCACGCGCCGTTATTTCTCCATCCTCACCATCAGGGACTTCTACGCCCTCGTCATCGACAATACGCACTTCATAGCCGTAAGCGTGGCCGTCAGTAGTGGCCGCCAGCTGGGCATCGTTTAGCCAGCCCAAGGTGATGATCGGCGCCTCTGTGCTGCCGTACACCCGGACCGTACGACAATTCTCCAACAGGTCATAAGCACGCAGTACCAAACCAGGCGGCACCGCGGCACCGCCGCAAGAAAACACACGCATACTCGGTAAGGGGTCATTCCGACGCTCCGCCGCGTCCAACAACTCTTGCAGGAACGGGGTCGCTCCCACGGTCATCGTACCGCCAACCCGATGAATAAAATCAATACATTGGTCCGCGTTCCATCGCTCCATTAGCGCCGAGCGTCCGTCGCGAATAAACGGCAAATTCAGGCCACTGCTGTAACCGGTAATGTGCGTAATGGGCGATGGCATAATCATAACGTCTGTCGAGTTTGTGCCCGAATGATCACTCGTATTATCAAGAATGCGCGTCAGCGTATTGTGACTGTGCAAGACCGCTTTCGGAAAACCAGTGGTCCCCGACGTGTAAAGGCGGCACTTGATGGAGTTGGGATCAATCACGGGCAAGCTGGATTCGTCCGCTGGCTCACAATCAATGAGCTGCTCGTATCGTATAGTGTTGGGGTGCTCATCGCTCGCACGCAGCGTGACCACATGCTCGAGACTGGGCAGCTCCGGTCGAAGCCGAGAGATCATATTGACGTAATCGATACTCCGATGCTGATCTGGGATCAATATCAACTTGCTCTCAGCATCACTTAAAATGAAGCGCAGCTCAGCATCACGATAAATCGGGACGATAGGATTCACCACCAGCCCTAGGGCCGCCGCCGCGATATCAACAACAGCGCCCTCTCTCCAGTTAGGAAATTGAAAACTAATGACGTCACCCGCCGACAACCCCAGCCCCCGAAAGGCAGCGATCAGCCTCAGGGCTTCTTCAGCAATCGCACCATACGTGGCGTCAGGCTCATCTTCCATGTAAATGGCAACGTCCTGAGGCTGCGACCGGCTCTTTTTAAACGCCTCAACCGCAATCGTGGTGTTGCGCCATTCCGACGCATCTCTTGCTAAGCGGTCCTTGTTCACTCTCATCATAGCTCTGTCAGTACCTTACACTGTGAAGACGGCGATCTTAACGCCTCAAAGGCCGATGGCATATCCTCTAACGACACAACATCAGTGATCATGGCAGACGCGTCTATTCGCTGTTGACCCAGCATCGCGATAACGGTCTCAAAATCATCGCGGGTGTATGCGATGGCGAAGTGCATCTGCAACTCTTTCACCAAGGCCGCCAACGGCACAATGGTATCCGGCTCTTCACAGACCCCGACTGGAACGATTCTCGATCGACGTGGCGCCAGTTCGATACTCGCTTGCAGCAACCCCGGCGCACCGACACATTCAAAAATGACATCCGGCTCACCGCCACTGACATCGCCAAACTCCTCTCCCAACGTTTCACCGGGAGTTAAGGTACCGGTTGCTCCCAGCTGCCTTGCCAGCGCAAGTCTTTGTTCGGCAAACTCCGACACTAAGACGTCTTGTGCACCAAAAAATTGACACCAAAGCGCTACCGCGAGTCCTACTGGACCACCACCAATAATGAGCACCCGCTCGCCCGCCTTTAACTGGGCGATACGCACCGCGTGCAGACCGACGGCAAGCGGCTCAATTAATGCAGCGCTTTGCATCGACAGGTCATCGGGCAGCTTCAACGTCTCGCTGGACCCTGTTTTCACGTATTCGGCAAAACCGCCGGGAGTGTTCATTCCCGTCAATTTCACCTGCCCACATTCAAATGGGCGTCCTGTGACACAAGCAACACAGTGACCACACCCGATAAAAGGCAATGCGGTCACTCTATCGCCAATCTGCCACTGATCCTTTACGCCGGAACCCACCTCGGCAACCTCACCACAAAATTCATGACCCAATATCGAATCGCACTCGGCGGCGAAGGCGCCCTCTCGAGTCGAGTGCAAATCAGTGCCGCAGATACCACAGTAGGCGACCCTGACCACTAACTCTGTCTCGTCGGGCGTAGGATCTGGAACTTGCTCTACCTGCAATGGCTGACCCAAATTCTTGAATACCGCTGCCTTCATATCACACCATCCTCATTGATCTGCTCTGCGACGCGCCTATCACGCCCCGTAAAACTACGTTCATCGTCACGCCGCCGCAAACTTTTTTACCCGTTTGTCTTGGCCATCTAAATTTACTTCCATAGGGTGACGCCCGTAAACTTTTGACTTTAACTCAAATTAAGTTGAAACTAACTCAAATTATTTCAGCAGACTGAACAAAGCGCCAATAAAAGTCATGCTGAGTGCGTAGGCCTTAAGACCACATACTCACAGTCAGATTGACTCTACTTACCGACTAAAAACCTACCAGCGAGCGGGCTTATGAGCGCACCACCGGTCACCATCGATTTATCTAGCGAATCCCATTTGCGGGAGCCACATGAGTCTTACAAGCTAGGCCGGCAACATCATCCTGTATACCGCGTGCCCGATCAGAATGTGATCATGGTTTTTGGCTATGACTCGCTACTAGAAGCACTTATGAAGCCCAAGGTCTTCTCGAGCAAAAATACAGAGTCTGTGCTGGGCGCCTCTATTCACAACCCAGACTGCCAGAAGATCTATCAAGAAGGTTGGCCCCAGGTCGATACACTGCTGACCAATGACCCGCCCTCGCACACGCGCTTCAAAAAGCTGGTCAATCAAGCCTTCACTAAAGAGCGCGTCGAGGGACTACAGGGTCACTTTGAAGCGATGGCGGATCGACTGATCGATGGCTTTATTGCAAAAGGACAGTGCCGATTCATCGATGAATTCGCCAACCCGCTTCCCTCTCTGGTTATGGCTCAACAGCTTGGTATTCACGAAGCGGACATTGCGAAAGTAAAAATTTGGAGTGATGCATTTGTTGACCTGATTGGAACCGACATGAGCTCTGATGAACAGGTTCAGAGAGCACGGTTGGTTGTTGAGTTTCAGCACTACATGAAGGGGTGCCTCGATAAACGTCGCACCCACCCCAGCCCCGACCTGCTAACAGATCTTGTCAACGCTAGAGTAGACGAAGAGATACCGTTGAACGAAGCGGAACTGCTCAACGTAGCACAAGCGATTCTGGTTGCGGCCAACACCACTACGTCTCATATGTTATCCGGCGGATTATTACAGCTGATAGACAACCCGGAACAGTGCGCCAAAGTGCAAAACAACCCGGCATTGATTCCCAACATGGTAGAAGAGCTCCTCAGAATACAGACGCCGACACAGGGCATGTGGCGAACTGCAGCAGAGGACACCGAGCTGGGCGGTCTAGCAATCAAAAAAGGCGAGATGCTACTGCTACTATTCACCTCCGCTAATCGTGATGAAAAATATTTTCCCAATCCGGATGAGTTTGACGTAGAGCGCGATTTTTCGGCCGCTCACGTTGCTTTCAGCCGCGGTGTTCACACCTGCATCGGGATGATGCTAGCGCGCCAAGAGCTAGAGTGTGCCTTCAGACAAATTCTCAAGCGGATGGATAACATCACGCTAGCGGATCCTAGTCAGCGACCGAGATATGAACCCAGCTTAATTTTTCGCGGCCTAGAAACGCTCGATGTTGCTTTTACAGCGCGCTAAATCGCTGGTTGCAATCGACAGGTCATTGCTGCAACGCTAGCGCGCGCACTGCCTTGCTTTGGGTGTTGGCAAGACACTTACGGCAATACAGGCACCCCAGTCTGACCCAGATCAAAGTGAGGTCTAAAGAAGGCATCAGGTGCCCGGCCGTTCTCTTACCGGGCCTTAGCGTGAGTTAGAGTCGCTGAACCGATTCCACACATAGGGCGCATAGTTTGCAGGAAAATTCTGTGTGCATCTTCAAGGCCAACACCTTTGTCAAAATAAACAGACGAACGCAAACCAATAGTTAGGGCGTAGCACACCTCAGCCGCATCTCGAGAGCTCTGTCCGAGAACCGAAGGCGCTCCATCAAATAGCGCCATCAAATGGGACTTACAGGCTTCATCGAAGCGATTCTTCGCCTGACATAAAGCGTCATGGTTCACCGCAACACCAAAGCACTCGAGCATAATGCCGATCTCTTTGCGTGACCGGGCCTTTCCTCTAAACCAGAAGTCTGCCAAGGCGTTGATCTGCTCTTCTGACGATGCTTTACTCAACGCCTCTACCTGCTCCAATATTCTGGCGGAGACCGACTCAAAATATTCAAGTAAAATAGCGTCTTTGCCAGAGAAGTAATAGCAGAGGTGACTGGCTGACATCTCTGCTCGATTGGCAATATCTTGTAGCGAAGTATTAACGTACCCCTCCGCTTCGATGCAATCATGTAGCGACTTGAAAATCTTACGTCGGCGTAGCTCACCGGGGCCGACTGGCTTTGCTGGCGTCTTTTTTTTCTTTGACAACATTACTGCGTCCCACGAGCTGCTCTGAATCTCAGCGCATGTTACCCAATGGCCAACCGAGTTGGAATAAACTTTAGCTGGATCGCAATGGACCATAGCCATTGATCGAGTGCCAGCAAGCCCGATACCGCCCACTCAAGATATGCCTACGTTAGAGGCCCAGTGAGCGCCCAATGATCTCTTTCATTATCTCCGTGGTACCGCCGTAGATCGTCTGGACACGGCCGTCGCGCCAGGCTCTAGAAATGCTGTAGTCGTCCATATAACCGTAGCCACCATGCAGCTGTAGGCACTTATCATTCACCTTATTTTGCAACTCAGTGGTCCACCACTTCGCCATTGCTGCCTCTTCGGGTGTCAACTCTCCTTTGTTCAGCGCGACAACGCTGCGATCGACAAATTCCTGACCGATAACAATTTCAGTCTTCATCTCTGCTAAAACGAAGCGACTATTTTGAAACGACCCTATAGGCTGCCCAAACGCCTCCCGTTGTTTGACGTAGTCCAGAGTGAGCTCAAAACTGTACTTCGCTGCGGCAATGGCTGACATCGCAATGTTTAGCCTTTCTTGTGGCAGATTGGACATCATGTGATAAAAGCCCCGGTTTTCTGCCCCGAGTCGGTTCGACACTGGTACCCGACAATCGACGAAAGACAACTCTGCGGTGTCTTGACAATGCCGACCAATTTTTTTCAGGTTACTACTCCGCGTAAACCCCGGCGTGCTCGCCTCAACAACCATCAGCGTAATACCCTTGTGCCGATCGGAACCCGTTCGAGCCGCCAAAATCAGCAGGTCTGCATTAATGCCGTTTGAAATAAAAGTCTTTGCGCCATTGACGATATAGTGACCTCCGTCAAGAGTGGCCGTGGTTGCCAACTGACCCAAGTCAGAGCCAACACTGGGCTCTGTCATCGCAATTGCGGAGATCAACTCACCAGAACATAACCCTGGCAGCCACTTTTGCTTCTGCTCGTCGTTACACAGTTCGATGAAGTACGGAATAATGATGTCGTTATGCATACAAATACCCGAACCAGCACTGCCGACACCCGCCAACTCAAACTCTTCCATCATGATTTGGTTAAATCGAAAATCGTCGACATCCGCCCCGCCATATTCAGCGGCGACCTGAGTACCCAAAAAGCCAGCACTCCCGGCTGCCGTAAACATGGATCGATCGCAAATCCCGTTGGCTTCCCATCGATCGTTGTGAGGCACCACTTCGGACTGCACAAATTTTCGGAAGGCATCTCGAAAAAGCACATGATCGTGCTCGAAGTGGTTACGCTCCATAACTACCGCCGTCTGGTTTTAGGTAGAAAAGGCACCCAACACGACACCGCTTTACTGCGCCGGGCCTTTTTCTCTGCTGCTCGTTTGCCGCAGCTCTGCATGGTAATGGCTTTTATAAACGCCGGCAATAATTTGAAAGGGTTTCAAATACGAAATTGAAGATGTCTCAAATTCTGTTTTCCTATTTTGACGGGTTACGTTATGCTCATTTAAGTTGCAAGCGTCCCCGGTTGGCGCTCAGTATTAATGGAGCAGCTTGAGGATAAAACAATGTCGAAACAAGAATTTCTCTACGAACCCAGCAGACATCCAGCGCAAAGCTTCGAAGATATTTTAGCCTCCGACGCTGTGCCCGCCCCTGACTTCTATCGGGAGGGCGCTAACCCGCCGGCCGCGCTAGAGTCCTATGCGACATCACGTTACTACGATCCGGTATTTTTTCAGAAAGAGGTGGATTATGTGTGGCCCAAAGTATGGATATGGGCGTGTAGAGAGGAAGAAATACCCAACGTGGGAGATCACGTGGTTTTCGATCTTGCCGGCTATTCTCTACTCATTGTTCGGTCTGCGGAGACAGAGATTAAAGCGCTACACAACTCCTGCCTGCATCGTGGTCGGCAATTGGTCGAGTGCGATGGTCGCAGTGCGAAAGCGCTCCGCTGCCCCTTTCACGGTATGGCATGGAATCTTGACGGTACGCTTAAATTTAATCCCTTCGCTTGGGACGCCCCGCAATGGGAGGGCAAAGAAAACAGCCTGCCTGAAGCGCTCGTCTCCACCTGGGGCGGCTTTGTGTTTATTAATATGGACCCGTCTGCGGCGCCACTAGAGGAAACGCTCGGACCTATTCCCGACCATTTTTCACGCTACCAGCTAGAGAATAGATATAAGGCAGTGCACGTAGCCAAAAAAATTCGCGCGAACTGGAAGGCGTCAACCGAAGCCTTTATGGAGACACACCACGTCGTTGGCACACATCCGCAGGGACTTCCCATGACAGCGGATTCCAATACTCAGTACGACCACCCAAGCGAATTCGTAGGGCGCCAAATATGTGCTCACGGCGTTCAAAGCCCACACATTTCAGAAAAGCTCAGCGAGCAAGAGATCTTCGACGCTTTTTTTGGATCAGGGCAACACGATGTTGATGATGAGTCGAGGCTGCTCGTTCCAGAAGGTATGACCGCAAGAGCTTATGCCGCAAGCATTATGCGAACGCAATTATCAGCGGTCACTGGTGAGGACTACAGCGAAGCCGGCGATGCAGAATTCACAGACTCGCTGATGTACAACGTAGCGCCCGCAATGAGCTTTTGGGGCGGCTTTTACCAGAACACCATCTACCGCTTCAGACCCAACGGCCTCGACCCTGAAACCTCGATAATGGACATTGTCATTTTAAGGCCTGTACCCAAGGAGGGACCGCGCCCCGATCCCGTTCCCATTATGCACCTCGACTTCGATGAGCCTGTCACCCTCGCCGGCGCAACCATGGGCGAAGGACTGGCGGTCGTCTTTGAGCAGGATGCCATCAACCTGCCATGGGTTCAGAAAGGACTGAGAGCAAGCAGGACTGGCACGGTAGAGTTCACCAACTATCAAGAACAGCGGTTACGCTTGCATCACCGGATGATTGATCGCCTAATCGCCGAGGGAGAGGCAACCTTATGAAACGCTTATTAATCGCCGCAACCTGTCTATTGAGCCTGACCACTTTAGGGTCATACCCTGCGATCGCAGAGGTAGCAGAATCTTATAAATGTAAAATGAATCCCGGAGTGACCCGAAAGCAAATCGCAGAAATGGGCAATCTCTATATTAAGGTCGGTGAGGCACAAGATTACACTGACTTTCACCTGAGCATTCTATTTCCGATGTACAGCGACGACATGTCCATGGGAACGTTTTTCTGGAACGGCACCTCCCCCAGCATGACAGCGCTAGAGGAAGCCATCGCCATTTGGGAAAGCCCTGATAATGCAGAGGCACAGGCTCTATGGTTGGAATACGTCGAAGACTGTGAAAGCGCCAGTCTCTTCAACGCTATGTCAATCAACTAGAAGTCCGTTCGAGCTGCCGGCCACTGCACTGGAGATTAAGAATGCTCAGCCCAGATAACTACCGCTCTATGACGATAGAACGTCGCGATGATGGCGTCGCCATCGTGACGTTGAATCGGCCGAAGAAGCTGAACGCAGTCGATAGCATCATGCACTCAGAACTCACTCGGTTCAGCACCGATTTTGCAAACGACGATGACCTACGAGCCCTGATTATCACCGGCGCTGGTCGCGCATTTTGTGCCGGCGGTGATTTTAGTGAGGACGACCAAGTCACGCAGAGCACTGACGGTAAGAAACTCTGGCGAGAATCTCGTGACATCGTAGACAACATGCTCTCTTGCGAAAAACCCATCGTCGCTGCAGTCAATGGGTACGCACTCGGGCTCGGCGCAACGATAGCGCTGCTCGCCGACGTCGCAGTTGTCTCCCCTTCAACACAATTTGCCGACACACATGTCAACATGGGTATCGGCGCAGGTGACGGCGGGCAGGTGATATGGCCCTTTCTAATCGGTGTCAATCGCGCCAAGTACTACCTCATGA
>ERZ887849.472-NODE-472-length-43155-cov-8.349211_pt1 | contig 43155 bp, 44 predicted proteins | sample MGYA00521267_ERZ887849 | MGnify/ENA primary metagenome ERZ887849 (study PRJEB32303, sample SAMEA104408601) | aquatic metagenome | biome: Brackish water; feature: Pelagic; material: water | place: Baltic Sea | collected 2014-06-06T16:11:00 | depth 2,863 m ... | reverse complement strand
CATCGCCTTGGCAAAGCCCAGCACCGTGCCCGCCAAAATCCCCGGCGCAATGAGCGGCAACGTCACCCGCATGAACACTGCCCAGCGCGACGCGCCCAGCGTGGCTGCCGCCTCCTCCAGCTTTGGGTCCACCGCTTCAATTGATAGCCGTATGGCCCTGACCATCAATGGAAATCCCATAATAGCCGCCGCAAGCGCTGCCCCGGTCCAGCGGAAAGCCAAGACAATGCCAATGCTTTCCAGCATCCCTCCGATCGCACCATTTCGCCCAAAGGTCAGCAGGAGAAGATACCCCGTCACGACCGGCGGCAACACCAGCGGCAAATGCACAAATGCGCTGAGCAATGCATGGCCTCGAAACTGCCCGCGCGCCAAAAGCCATGCCACATAGACTGCTAAGGGAAGGCTTACGAGCACCGCGACAAACGACACTCTGAGTGAGAGCAGGAGCGCCGCCCACTCCGCAGGTTCCAACATCATGGCCCCTCCGCCACGAGATCAAACCCGTAGGTCTCAAAGATCAATTTCGCCTCAGGCCCCTCTAGAAACGACAAGAAATCCTCACCCACCGGTGTCAAAGCTGTTGCCGGATACACAATCGTCGCATGGCTATCCTCGGGCACCTCGTATAACACCCGCACCCCCGGATCGGCCAATGCATCAGTAGCATAGACGATCCCCAAAGGCGCCTCCTCGCGGGCCACAAAAGCAAGCGCCACGCGCACATTCTCAGTCTCCGCCAGATGTGGCGAGAGCGCCTCCCAGAGCCCCGCGCCCTCAAGCCAATCGCGTGCGTAAATCCCCGCAGGCACGCTTTGCGACTGCCCCATGGCGAGGCGCCCACCATCTAGCCGCGCGAGCACCGCTTCAGCCGAAATCTCCGGCATATCCGCAGCCCCCGCAGGCCCGATGAGCACCAGAGAATTGCTCAAAAGCCCCCGCGCCTCCGGCACAGCACCCTGCGTCACAAGCCACTCCATCCACTCTTCCGAGGCGAGCATCACCAAATCCGAGGGCGCACCCTGCGCCACCTGCCGCGCCATTGACCCACTGCCACCATAAGACAGCACGGCCCCACCATAGGCCTCTGCCGCCGCATCAAGTGCCCCGCGCAAGGACGCCGCCGCGAACACGACCGGCGCCTCCGCGCGCGCGGCCTCCGCTCCAAGACAGGTCGCTAAACCCAACATACAGCCCATCACCCACCCCCAAAGGGGGCGTGGATTAACCATATCAAAAGAGGTTTGGTGCGAAGAATTCATTTCAAACTGGTGTTTTCATTGGTTTTGATCTTATATTGCACAAAAGAAGAAGGCTAAAGTGGTCCGAAGAGCGGTATGGACAGAATGTCCCTTTTGACGGGTAAACAAGAACCGATTGATTTGATGTCGGCACATAAAAGAGACGTGCGCACTCAATTTGCCACGTTGTGCTTTCGCATGGTCCGCGACAAGCCCGAAATCCTGCTGGTCACCAGCCGTGGCACCAAACGCTGGATCGTGCCCAAGGGCTGGCCCATGGATGGCAAGACCCCTTCCGAATGCGCCGAAATCGAAGCCTGGGAAGAGGCGGGCGTGCGCGGCAAGGTGTATGAGCGCTGCCTCGGGCTTTTCTCGTATCACAAGCTGTTGGAGCCAAAAAAGGAGCTGCCTTGCGTGGCGATGCTCTATGCGATGAAGGTCAAAACCGTCTCAGCCAATTACCCTGAGATGGACCAAAGACGCCGCAAATGGCTGAGCCCCAAGAAGGCCGCCGCGCGTATCGCCGAACCTGAACTGGCCGAGATCATTCGCAATTTCCACCCGCGTTTCGTTACAGGATAAGGTCTGCACGCTTGATTTCGCGCGCCCCGCCAGTAGATGTAGAGGGGAGCAATCAGGCTCGGGGTGCGGAATGATAAAATTCTCTCTCAAATGCAGCGCCGATCACAGTTTTGACAGCTGGTTTCAGTCGGCCGAGGCCTATGACAAACTGGCAGCTGCCGAGATGGTGTCCTGCGCGGTCTGCGGAACAGTCGAGGTCAGCAAATCCCTGATGGCGCCTAAAGTGCGTTCCAGCCGCAAAGGCGCGCTGAGCGTTCCCGCCTCCGACAAGGAACGCGCCCTCGCCCGAATGCGCCGCGAAGTGGAAGAAAACTCCGACTATGTGGGCCTCAACTTCGCCACCGAGGCGCGGCAGATCCACGACGGCGAAGCGCCCGCGCGCGCCATTTATGGCGAAGCAAAGCTGGAAGAGGCAAAGGCTCTCATCGAGGACGGCGTGCCGGTCATGCCACTGCCTTTCCGCCCCGCGCGCAAGACAAACTGAGACCCAGAAGGAGCCTCCCCATGCATGTTGTCATCACCGGCGCCAATCGCGGCATCGGCGCCACCCTCGCCGCCCATTACACCGCCCGCGGCGACACCGTGACAGGCACCACCCGCGCGCCGGGCGCCACACAGCTCGACGTGACAGACCCCGCGCAGATCGCCAACTTTGCCTCCGCTCTCAATGCACCCGTCGATCTTCTGATCTGTAACGCGGGTGTCTACCTTGACCGCGAGGACACGCTGGGTGACGGGTATGAGCCGCATAAATGGGCCGAGACCTTTGCCGTCAACGTCACCGGTGTTTTTCTAACCATCGAGGCGCTTTTACCCCATCTGCGCGCCGCCAAGACGCCGAAAATCGCTATTATTTCCAGCACCATGGCCAGTCAGGACCACGCACCCGGCGGCAGCTATATCTACCGTGCATCCAAGGCCGCTGCGCTCAATCTGGGCCGCAACCTCAGCGTTGATCTGAAACCTGACGGGATCGCGATTGGCATTTATCATCCCGGCTGGGTGCGCACCGATATGGGCACTGATGCCGCCGAGATCAGCGTGGATGAAAGCGCCGCAGGTCTCACCGCTTGTTTTGATCACCTCAACATCGCAAGCACCGGCAGCTTTCTCAATTACGATGGCAGCACTCATGTCTGGTGACGTATGACCGGCGGGCATGACCTCACCGCGCTCCTGCGCGGCATGGACCCGGTTATGCACCCGCAGACCTATGTTTTTGCGACCATGAAGGGCGCTATACCCACAGGCATCAGCCCTCGAATGACGTTTCAGGAGGCCGAGGGCACCACGCTGATCCTCACACAGGATGAGGCCGAGACGGCGCAGATGGCCTACGAATTTCCCTGCCGGATGATCACCCTCAATATCCACTCGGCGCTGGATGCGGTGGGATTTCTCGCGCGTGTCTCCACGCGCCTTGCCGCGCTCAACATGGGTGTGAACCCGGTCGCGGGCTTCTACCATGATCACCTCTTCGTCCCCGAGGCCCGCGCAGAGCAAGCCATGGACGCCCTGCGCCAGATGGCAGCAGAAGCCAGCGCACCCTGACCCTTGCGCGCCGCGCGCGCCCCGCGTAAACGAGCGCCGAGCAATACACTGCAAGACCTCCAAGGACCGCACCCATGCCCGTTCTCGTGATGAAATTCGGCGGCACGTCCGTAGCCAATCTTGACCGCATTCGCCGTGCTGCGAAACGCGTGGGCGTGGAAGTCGCCAAAGGCTATGACGTGATCGTCATCGTCTCGGCCATGTCCGGCAAGACCAATGAACTTGTCGGCTGGGTAAACGAGACATCGCCCCTTTATGACGCGCGCGAATACGATGCCGTAGTCAGCAGCGGCGAGAACGTGACCGCAGGCCTCATGGCGCTGACCTTGCAGGAAATGGACGTGCCCGCGCGCAGCTGGCAGGGCTGGCAGGTGCCGGTCAAGACCACGGCGGCCCATTCCGCCGCCCGGATCGAAGAGATTCCGTCCGAGAATATCAACGCCAAGTTTGCCCAAGGCATGAAAGTCGCCGTCGTCGCAGGTTTTCAAGGGCTGAGCCCCGAGGGCCGGATCACCACGCTGGGCCGGGGCGGGTCCGACACAACAGCAGTGGCCTTCGCTGCCGCATTCGACGCCGAACGCTGCGATATCTATACGGATGTGGACGGCGTCTACACCACCGATCCGCGCATCGCGTCCAAGGCTCGCAAACTGGATAAGATCGCGTTTGAGGAAATGCTGGAGCTGGCCTCGCTCGGGGCCAAGGTGCTGCAAACCCGCTCGGTCGAGCTGGCGATGCGATACAACGTCAAGCTGCGCGTACTCAGCAGCTTTGAGGAACAATCAGATGACGCAGGCACGCTGGTCTGCGCCGAGGAGGAAATCATGGAATCCAATGTTGTCTCCGGCATCGCCTACAGCCGCGATGAGGCGAAAATGACCCTCATTTCGGTCGCAGACCGTCCGGGCATCGCCGCCGCCATTTTCGGGCCCCTCTCCGAGGCAGGCGTGAATGTCGATATGATCATTCAAAACATCGCCGAAGAGGGTCGCACCGATATGACCTTCTCCTGTCCCACCGATCAGGTGGCGCGCGCCGAAAAGGCCCTGCAAGACGCGCAGGATCGCGGCGAGATCAACTATCACGATCTGGTGGCGGACACGGATGTGGCCAAAGTCTCCGCCGTGGGCATCGGGATGCGCAGCCAATCAGGTGTGGCAGCACTCATGTTCAAAACCCTAAGCAACGAAGGCGTGAACATCAAAGTTATCGCCACCTCCGAGATCAAGATATCGGTGCTTATCGACCGCAAATACATGGAGCTTGCCGTCCAGGCCCTGCATGACGCGTTCGAGTTGCACAAGGCCGCTTGACCACTGCCTAATATTAAGGCGCGCGCCCTCAGGGCACTGTAGGGCAATTCCCGCTTTGCGAGATATTTCCGTTTCGTTTCGCCCACCGATATGCTCTAAATCGGTGCGCCGGGCCGTGTCCCGGTGATCCGACCGGGGGGCCGCAGACATCATGACACGCGACAGGATCACCGACAGCCGCAAGCTGCTGGGCCGGCTACGCGATATCATGGCCGTTGATGCAGGTGGCCAGACGCGGCTCGACCAGATCACTGGCCTCATTGCCGAAGAGATGCTGATCGAGGTCTGCTCGATCTATCTATTCCGCGATGCCGACACGCTTGAACTTTGCTCGACCGAGGGCCTCAACAAAGAGGCCGTGCACCACACGCGGATGCGGATGGGCGAAGGCCTCGTGGGACTTGTCGCGCGCAAGGGCCATGTGATCAACACAGATGACGCGCCGTCCACCAAGGGGTTTCGCTACATGCCCGAGACGGGCGAGGAGGCGTATTCGTCCTTTCTTGGCGTGCCCATTCAACGGCTGGGCGAGAAGCTCGGTGTGCTCGTGGTGCAATCGCGTGAGGCGCGGAAATATTCCGAGGATGAGGTCTATGCGGTCGAGGTGGTCGCCATGGTTCTGGCTGAAATGGCCGAACTGGGCGCCTTTATCGGCGAGGGTGCGGCCATGTCCGCGCGCCACCAGCAGCCAGTGCTCTTTCGGGGCAGTACCGCACAGGAGGGGACCGCCCGCGGCCATGTCTGGCTGCATGAGCCTCGCGTCGTGGTCACCAACCCCTTTGCCGAGGACCCCACCCGCGAGTTGGAGCGCCTGAACGAGGCCGTGGACGAGCTGCGCGTCGGCGTGGACCGGATGCTCAGCCATGCACGCTCGGGCGACAAGGAACAGCTCGAAGTGCTCGAAACCTACCGCATGTTCGCCAATTCAAAGGGCTGGATGCGGCGGATTGAGGCCGATATCGGCCGGGGCCTTTCCGCAGAGGCCGCCGTCGAGAAAGAGCAATCCACCGCCCGCAGCCGCATGGGTCAGGTGGCCGATGCCTACCTGCGCGATCGGCTCCATGATCTCGATGATCTCAGCAATCGCCTCTTGCGCATCCTGACCGGCCAGGGCGGCCAGACCGGGGCCGAAATGCCCCCCGATCCCATCCTGATCGCCCGCAATATCGGCCCGGCAGAGCTTCTTGATTATGGCCGTAGCCTGAAGGGCATCGTGTTGGAGGAAGGGGCCGTGGGCAGCCACGCCACCATTGTCGCGCGCGCGCTGGCCATTCCGCTGGTGATTCACGCAGGAAACATCACGACAGAGGCGCTCAATGGTGATCCGATCCTCGTCGACGGTGATCAGGGCATCGTGCATCTGCGCCCCGACGATACGGTTTTTGCGGCCTTCAAAGACAAGATGGCGATGCAGGCCAAGGCGCAGGAGCGCTATACCTCGATCCGCGACAAGCCCGCGACGACGCTCTGCGGCAAGACGCTCTCGCTCAACATGAATGCAGGGCTCATGGCCGATCTGCCCAGCCTCGCAGGCTCCGGAGCGGACGGCGTGGGCCTTTTTCGGACAGAGCTGCAATTCCTCATCCGCTCCCAGATGCCCCGCCGGGGCGAGCTGAGCGAGCTTTACGCCCGCGTGATTGATGCCGCCGCCGACAAGCCTGTGATCTTTCGCACCCTGGACATCGGCTCGGACAAGGTGCTGCCCTATATGAAGCCCACGGATGAGCCGAACCCCGCCATGGGCTGGCGCGCGATCCGTGTGGGCCTCGACAAGCCCGGCGTGATGCGGATGCAGCTTCAGGCGCTCATCCGCGCCGCCGCCGGGCGGCCGTTGTCGATCATGTTCCCCTTCGTGGCGCAGCGCGATGAGTTCACGATGGCCCGCGCCGAAATGGACAAGGCGCTAGAGCGCGAGCGCGTTTTGGGCAATCCCACCCCAAGCACGCTCAAAGTTGGTGCCATGCTGGAGACCCCGAGCCTCGCCTTCTCGCCCGAGCAGTTCTATCAGGAGGTCGATTTCCTCTCCATCGGGGGCAATGATCTCAAGCAGTTCTTCTTTGCCGCCGACCGCGAGAACGAACGCGTGCGCCGCCGCTATGACACGCTCAACGTGAGCTTCCTGACCTTCATCGAGCAGATCATCGCCCGCTGCGCCGCCTCAAACACACCGCTCAGCTTTTGTGGCGAGGATGCAGGCCGCCCGGTCGAGGCCGCGTGCCTTGCCGCCATCGGGCTCAGGAACCTCTCGATGCGACCGGCCTCCATCGGCCCGGTGAAATCCATCCTGCGCCGCACGGACCTTGATGAACTGGCCGGTGTCATCGCCCGGGCCAGCGCCTCGGGCACCCAATCGGTGCGCGCCGATGTGATGGATTATCTGCGCGAGAAACTCTGACCAAAGGCCCCGCCCACATGTCCTTCCCCGATTTCATGCAGACCTTCCCCAGCCTCGACCTGCCCTTCCCGGCGGATGTCGTGCAATCAAACGCGGTTCTTTCCGAGGCGGGGCTCGTGGTGTTTTTCACCTTTCTCAAGGACATGGACCTGCCGCCCCACGCCCATAAGGCGCAATGGGGCAGCGTGATCGAAGGCCGGATCGAGATGACAATTGGCGACGAGACCCACGTTTTCCGCCCCGGCGACAGCTATTTCATCCCCGAGGGCATGCTCCACAGTGCGCGTATCACGGCAGGGACCCGCGTGATCGATGTGTTTGAAGAAACAGACCGCTATCCGCTGAAAAGATAGCCGGGGTCGGTCCTAGCGTTTTGGCAAAGCCGCCCGCGCACGAAACGCCTCCAGCATTTCGGCGTGATCCATATCCGCCTCGATCGCCAGCCGCCGCAGCCCGAAATGCACATGCGCCATCTGTTGGTAATAACTGGTATAGGCGTAATTCGTCGCAGCCCCTGCCGCGGCCCCCAAGATAGGCACCGTCTGCGCCGCCAGCTTCTGACCCAGAACCGTGCTGAGGCGTGGGGCCACCTTCGCGATTAACGCCTGCACGCCTTTACCGGACACCGCCATCCGCGTGCTGAAAAACGCCAGATCAGACCCATCATCATGGTCCAGCGGCCCCGCCGCCGCAAAGACGTGAATGCAATCAAACTGCACGCCGGGCTCCGCCGGATCAAACCCGTGCTCGGCGGCCACATCCTGTATCGCGCGCAGCAAAATCGTTGTCGTGACCGGAAGTTCGGCCAGCGCACTCGGCAATCCGCCCAAACCACCCGCAGCCCCCATCGCGGTGGTCACGGCGCGGGTCAGCCATTCAGGCTGTCCACCCACCACACTGCGCGAACGGTCCGCCGCACTCATGGCGAGCCGCAGCGCCTCCTGCGTGCCGTCACCAAGCCGTCCGCGCACCTCCGCGGGCAAACGGTCCAGCAAGCCCTCCGCTCGGCTCCCGATCATGTTGAGCACCTGAATACCTACCGATCCCGCCTGCGCATGGCGACGCACCAGCGCATCAAGCTGCGCATCGACAGCGGTTTTATCTATCGGGGGCCCAAGCAAATCCATGCGCTTAACATCGGCGCATCCGGGCGGGGTTTCAAGCGGCGCGCGTCACTTTCCCGGTCACGCCGTCCCACGCACCGGGCGCAAAGCCCAAGCCCAGAACCCGCTCGGGGTTGGTCGGCGGGGGCATCTCAACCCCGTTCAGACGCCGGAACCCGAACCGGCCATAATAAGGCGCATCGCCCACGAGCATCACGCGCGGGCACCCCCCATCGCGCGCCGCCTCAAGGCTGGAGCGCATCAAAAACCCTCCCAGCCCCTCGCCCTGCCGCGTCGGATGGACGGCTATCGGGCCCAGAAGCATCGCCTCATGCCCGCCGACACGCACGGGCCAATACCGGATCGCGCCGGCCAGAATACCGTCGTCATCGCGCGCCACCGTGCTCAGCCCCGCCACAGGCGGCACCCCATCGCGCAGCCGGTAGGAACTGAGCGCCTCACGACCCGGCGCAAAGCAGAGGTCGTAGAGAGCCTCCACTTCCCACCAATCCTCCTCTGTCTCGGGGCGCAGCTCAAGCACGGGCGGGGCCTTTCAGCGGCTAAAATCAGGTGGCATGTCGCGTAGCACGGCGATAGGCCTGTCGCAACTGATGCAGCCTGCAAAGGAGCTTTGCAAATGTTCTATCGTCCCGAGGATGGTCACGGCCTGCCGCATAATCCGTTCAACGCCATCGTGGCCCCGCGCCCTATCGGCTGGATCTCCACCATCGGTGCGGATGGCGTGCGCAATGTGGCGCCCTACAGCTTTTTCAACGCAGTGGCTTACACCCCGCCACAGGTGATGTTCGCCTCCAACGGGGCCAAGGATTCGCTCCATAACATCCGCGAAACGGGTGTGTTCTGCACCAATGTCGTGGCCCATGAGATGCGCGATGCGATGAACAAAAGCTCCACCGCCCTGCCGCGCGATGTCGACGAGTTCGCCCATGCCGGACTTGAGGTGGCGGAATGCGAAACCATCGACTGCCCCCGCATCCTCGGTGTGCCCGCCGCCATGGAATGTCGGATGACGCAGATACTGGAACTGGAGGGAGAGGATAATTTCGTCATCTTCGGCACCGTCACGGGCGTGCATATACGCGAGGATTGCCTTGTGGAGGGCCGCTTCGACGTGACCACGTTCCAGCCTCTCGCGCGGCTGGGATATCGCGATTATTCAGTGGTGGAGCGGGTGTTTACCTTGGACCGCCCGGATGATTGAACCCGCGACGGACCCCTCAGGACAGAAACACCGTCTGCGCCACAAGCATCCAGACGGGTAGTGTCAGCGCGCTGAGCAAGGTGGATTGCGCGACCAGAGTGGCCGCAATCTCGCGGTCCGCGCCAAAGCCGGAGGCCAGCACATGCGCCGCCGACGCCGTGGGCAAGGCTGCAAAGACCACCACCACCGCCACATAGGGCCCAGTTGCGCCGAGCAAAAGCGCCCCTCCGACCCCCAAACTTGGCAACAGCACGAGCTTTACGCCGCAGAGGATCGCGCTGAACCGATCCAATCGCGCAAGCGCGCCCCAATTCATCGTCGCCCCCACTGAAATGAGCGCAATCGGGATCGCCGCCACCGCCAAAAGCTCAAGTGGGGCCAGAACCAGCGCAGGCACGCCAAATCCTGACACGCCCACCGCAACCCCCGCCAACGAAGCCATCAGGAACGGGTTGAGCGCAATCCGCCGCAACGTGCCCCAAGCCCCGAGCGATCCGCCCCGCGACAGCGCCGAGACGGCAAAGACATTCGCGAGCGGCACCGCCATGCCAATCGCCACCGCCATCAGCGCCGGGTCCGCCCCGCTCAGCGCACCCACCGCCACGATGCCCAGCGCAGAGTTGAACCGCCACGCGGTCTGCCATGCACCGGCGAAATCCAGAAATCGCTCCGGCCCAAACCGCCGCGCGCCGTAGCCCGCCACTAGGCCCGCAGCCAAAAGCGCCCAGACCGCCGGGGCCACGGCGGCGACCGCGCTTAGCTCAATCGGGCGGCTGGAGGCCGCAACGAACAAAAGCGCCGGAAAGAGGATTTCGAAATTGAGCCGGTCCAGCCCCTGCCACGCCGTCACGCTCAGCCGTGCGCGCACCAGCCCGCCAAGCCCCACAAGCGCGAAGGACGGCATCAGCCCCGCAAGGATCACCCAGAATGTCATATCTCCGGCCTCGCCTTTGGCCCTTTGCCGTCAGTGCGCGCCCAGAATGCCCGTCCGCACATCATAATCCACCGCGATCGCGTAATCGGGGTCATCATCGCTATCGATCATCAAATGCCCCGCCTTGGCCAGCAGCTTGTGACAATCGCGGCTGAGATGGCGCAGCTGCAGCGTCTTGCCCGCGGCCTGATATTTGCCCGCCAAGGCCTCAATCGCCTGAAGTGCGGATTGGTCCACAACGCGGCTCTGATCGAAATCCACGATCACCAGATCCGGGTCACCCGCCACATCGAAAATCTCGCCAAACCCCTCGGCAGAGCCGAAGAACAATGGCCCGTCAATCTGGTAGACCCGCGCGCCCTCGGGCGTGGTGTAGGTCTTGGCGTGGATGCGTTTGGCGTTGTTCCATGCATAGGCCAGCGCCGAGACGATCACGCCCACGACCACCGCAATAGCGAGGTCGTATTTCACCGTCACGGCTGTCACGAGGATGATCACCAGCGCATCCGTGAGCGGCACCTTGGTCATGATCGTGAGCGAGTTCCACGCGAACGTGCCGATCACCACCATGAACATCACGCCCACAAGGGCGGCCAGCGGGATCTGCTCGATCGCGGAGGCGGCAAAGAGGATGAAGATCAGCAGACACAGCGCCGCCGTGATCCCCGCGATGCGCGTGCGCCCGCCAGATTTTACGTTGATCATCGACTGCCCGATCATGGCACAGCCGCCCATCCCGCCGAAAAACCCGGTCAGCGTGTTGGCAAGGCCCTGCGCGATACATTCCTGGCTCGCCCCGCCTCGGTTGTTGGTCATTTCCCCCACAAGGTTCAGTGTCAGAAGGCTCTCGATCAGGCCAATCGCCGCAAGGATCACTGCATAGGGCAGAATGATCTGAAACGTCTCCCAATTGAGCGGCGCGAGCGGCGTGCCGTAAAGGCCGAGACCCTCGCCGAACGGGTTATGAAAGCTCGGCAATCCGCCTTGGATGGAGGCCAAATCCCCGACACGCGGCACATCCAGCCCGAAGAAAATCACGATCCCCGCCACGATCCCTATGCCCGCAAGCGGCGCCGGGATCACCTTGGTCACGCGCGGCATCAGCCAAATGATCGCCATGGTCAGCGCCACAAGGCCCAGCATCATGTAGAGCGCCGAGCCCGACAGCCACTCACCCCCGCTCATGCCATGCCCGGTATTCTCCATCGTGCCGGGCACTTTGAACTGCCCCATTTGTGCGAGGAAAATAACGATTGCCAGCCCGTTGACGAAACCCAGCATCACTGGATGCGGCACCAGCCGGATGAACTTGCCCCAGCGAAGCGCGCCTGCCGTAACTTGCAATATTCCCATCAAAACAACGGTGGCGAACAGATATTCCACGCCGTGCTGCGCCACGAGGGCCACCATCACAACCGCCAAAGCACCCGTGGCCCCCGAGATCATCCCCGGCCGCCCACCGATCAGCGCCGTCACGAGCCCCACAAGAAAGGCTGCGTAAAGCCCGACCAAAGGATGCACGCCCGCGACGAAGGCAAAGGCCACCGCTTCGGGCACAAGGGCAAGCGCCACAGTAAGACCCGCAAGAAGTTCGATCCGCACGCGGCTGACGGAGAATGGCTCGTCCTGCATCACGCTCAGATCGGGCATGGTCAGGTTCTTGGCAAAGCTGGCGAGGGAGGTTTTCAAAGGGCAGATCCTCATCTGTTATCTGGCGCATCCGCACCCGTATCCCTTGCGCGCATAGACCCTGCGCGCCCCAATGGCCAGCCCCCCGCCCGCATGGCGGCCGTGCGTCGCTACGATACCGATGCAATAGGGCCGCAATAGAGGTTCCTTTTTTCGCCCCCTCCGCCTACAGATTATCATTGAGACGACGAAAGGCGGGTTGTCGCTGAGACGACGAAAGGCAGAGCGCACATGGCAGACACAATGATTGGCGTGATCGGCGGATCGGGTATCTATGATCTGGACGGTCTTCAGGACGCGCGCTGGCAGGCGGTGGAGACCCCTTGGGGGACGCCCTCGGACGAGATCCTGACAGGGACGCTGGGTGGCGTTCCCATGGCCTTCCTGCCGCGTCACGGGCGCGGCCATGTGCTCAGCCCGTCCACCGTCCCCTACCGCGCGAATATCGACGCGCTGAAGCGTCTGGGCGTGACAGATGTGATCTCCGTCAGCGCCTGCGGATCGTTCCGTGAGGCGATGGCGCCGGGTGATTTCGTCATTGTGGATCAGTATATTGACCGCACCTTCGCGCGCGAAAAATCCTTCTTCGGCCCCGGCTGTGTCGCCCATGTGAGCGTCGCGCATCCAACCTGCCCACGCCTCGGCGCGGCTTGTGCGCAGGCCGCGCGCGATGCTGGCGTCACGGTGCACGCAGGCGGCACGTATCTCGCGATGGAAGGCCCGCAATTCTCCACGCTGGCCGAGAGCAGGCTCTACCGCGAGGTCTGGGACTGCGACGTGATCGGAATGACGGGCATGCCCGAGGGCAAGCTCGCCCGCGAGGCGGAGCTTTGCTATGCCTGCGTTGCCATGATCACCGATTACGACAGCTGGCACCCCGATCATGGCGAGGTGGATGTAAGCAGGATCATCGAGACCCTGATGGGCAATGCAGGTAAGGGCCGCAACACCGTCGCCGCCCTCCCGGCCCTTCTGGGCAAGGATCGCACGCCCTGCCCGCATGGCTGTGACCGCGCCCTGGACTATGCCATCATCACAGCACCCGAGGCGCGCGACCCCGCCGTTCTGGCCCGGCTTGATGCCGTCGCAGGCCGCGTCCTGAACCCCACCTGAGGCGCCTGAGACATGACCTTCGAGATATGGCTGGCTTTCGTTGCCGCCTCCACCGCGCTCCTGCTGATCCCCGGTCCCACGGTCCTTTTGGTGCTCAGCTATGCGCTCTCCAAGGGCCGAAGCGTCGCGGTCTCCAGTGCGGCGGGCGTGGCCTTGGGCGATCTGGTCGCGATGACCGCCTCGCTGTTGGGTCTTGGCGCTCTCGTCATGGCCTCGGCCACGCTCTTCACCGCACTCAAATGGGTGGGGGCGGCTTATCTCATATGGCTCGGGATCAAGCTTATCCGCAGCGCGCCCTCCGAAGGACTCCACATGCCAGCGAGCGCCGATATCACGGGACGCGGCGTCTTCTGGCACGCAACGGCCGTGACCGCGCTCAACCCCAAATCCATCGCCTTCTTCATCGCTTTCGTGCCGCAATTCATCACCGTCGGTGCGCCGCTCACACCCCAATTCGCGATCCTCATCACCACGTTCGTGGGCCTCGCCACGCTCAACGCGCTGGCCTATGCGCTGCTCGCGGACCGGCTTCGTGGCGCCATCGGGCGGCCTGTCGTGATCACATGGCTCACACGCGGGGGCGGCGCGATGCTGATCGCCATGGGCGTCGCCACCGCCTTCCTGCGGCGCGCCGCAACGCCCTGATAGCTTTACGGAAAGACACCCCCATGCAGCCCACCAAGACCGTTCGCGACTACATCCGCACAATCCCTGATTTTCCCCACGCAGGGATCATGTTCCGCGATGTTACCACGCTTTTTGCCGATGCGCGGGGCCTGCGCATGGCCGTGGATCAGATGCTGCACCCCTACGCCGGACAGCGGATCGACAAGGTGGTCGGGCTTGAGGCGCGCGGCTTCATCCTGGGCGGTGCAGTGGCCCATCAGCTTGGCACGGGCTTCGTGCCTGTGCGCAAGGCGGGTAAGCTACCGGGCGCGGTAATTTCGCAGGATTATACGCTGGAATATGGTCAAGCCACGGTGGAACTGCACGAGGACGCGATCGAGGCAGGCGAGGTGATCCTTTTGGTCGATGATCTTCTGGCGACCGGCGGCACTGCCGAGGCAGGTATACGCCTGATTGAGCGTCTGGGCGGCAAGATCCTGAGCTGCGCCTTTGTCGTGGACCTGCCGGAGCTTGGTGGGCGGAAACGTCTGGAAGCGATGGGCATGGACGTTCACACAATCTGCGCGTTTGAAGGCGCCTGACCCGGCCCACCCTCTTCAAACACCAGCGCATCCTCCGCAGCAGCCCGCATCAACGTGGCCGCCCCGTGCCCTGCCTCGCCCAGCCAAAGCGGCCAATCGTTGGGCTCCACAATCACAGGCATCCTGTGATGCAGCCTCGCCATCACCTCATTCGCCGCACAGGTGACAATTGCGCAGGTCGGCAGACCCTCCGGCCCCCAGCGCTGCCATATCCCACCAAAGGCCAGCGGCGCGCCATCCGCCCTAGCAATCCGCCAGGGCTGCTTCCTACCCTTCTCCCCGGTCCATTCATAAAACGCGCTTGCGGGGATCAGGCAGCGCCGCGCGCGGCAAGCATCCCGAAAGGCGGGCTTCGTGGCAATCGTCTCGGCCCGCGCGTTGATCAAAAGCGGGCCCGCGTTCGGGGCCGTATACCACGCGGGCAAGAACCCCCAGCGCATGGCCGACAGGCTGCGACCCCCCTGTGCCGTCACCACATGCACAGGGTCCGTCGGGCAGACATTGAGGTTGGGCACGCGTGGCAGATCATTGCCGGGGAGCGCGGCGAATAGCTGCGCCATGGCATCATGCGGCGAGGTTATTGCGAAGCGCCCACACATCCGTTCAGCGCAGGATGGATGAGTAAAGCAGCATCCCCCAAGAGGTCAGCTCTGCTTCCACCGCCGGCCAAAGCGCACCAAACGCCACAGGATCCATCTTTGCGCTTGCGGCGATCTGCGCAAGGCTGCGCTTCCCGTCGATCCCAGCGATCAGCGGCGCAGCGGTTTTTGGCAGCCGCAGCGCGGCCTCTACGCCCGAAAAGGTCAGCTTCGGCGCTTGCCCCTTGGCAATCGCCTGCGCCAAAGCCGGGGCCGCCACACCCTTGAGATGCGGGACAAGGCTCCGGTCTGTGCCGCGCGCAGGACCGCGCGCCTCATCGGCAGCCACAAGATAACCCACATGGGTCTTGATCGTTCCGCGCAGTTGCTCGGCGACGGCCATCTGCTCCGCCGAGTTTAGATGCTCCGGCACGGGCGCGATCCGCGCCAGGTCATAGAGCGCGGGCATGGTGAACCCGCTCAGCGCCCAGCCGGTTTGGTGCAGTATCTCCAGAAGCTCCGGCACATCAAACGCGCGGTCCTGAGAGTGCAGCAGCAGATCATAAAAGCCCGCATCGCTGTCCTTGTGATCGCCCAGATTGGTGTTGGCACGGAAGGCATGGCCCTCGGGCAGCTTGGCCACGATCGCCTGCGCCGCCTTCAGCCGAGCCTCGGGTGGTTGCCCTGCATAAAGCGCGCCAAACGCGGCCTGAAGCGGATAGACCCCGGCCCGGCCATGGGGCGCGTAGACCATGAAGCCCATGCCCCCGCCAGGTGCCAGCGCCGAACGAAGGGCCGCAAAGCCCGCCGCCGGATCAGGCAGGTGATGCAGCACGCCGCAGCAGTCTATATAGTCAAATTGCCCAAAATCCGGCGCATCCAGAAGCGAACCTGTAACGAACGTGATCGAGCTCAGACCGCGCGCCTTGGCCCGCGCTTGGGCAATGCGGCGCGAGGCCGTACTGAGGTCGATATAGGTGATCTCCACCGGACGACCCACCTGCGCCATCATCTGCGCCAGTTGGATAAGACCGTCACCCGTGCCACCCCCGGCAAAAAGCGCACGCAAGGGCTGCGACCAGTCGCGCGCGCCGCCGTAGAGGAAATGATCCAACTCCAACGGATGCGAGGGCGAGCCTTGAATGAGGCGGCGCGCCTCGTCCGCCGGATCGCGGGCGGGATAAGGGTAGGCCTCATACTGATCTTTGACGGTGTTCATTGGGCGTCCTTAGGCTGGGATGCGCGGAGTATGGCGGGCCTCTGCTGCGTTGTTAAGGGGCTTCTGGGGAGTGCTGAGTCAGGGGATATTTAAGGCAAGAAGAAGCGGAGGCCTTGACGGCTTTGGGCCTGCCGGGCATCACGGTGGGCATGGTAATTTACAAGATATTGCGCGGCGCTGAGTGGGCCGATCTGCGCACCAAGGGCGAGACGGCGGGTGCGCCCGTGGATGTGGCCGATGGGTTCGTGCATTTCTCGACGCCCGCGCAGGCGGCAGAGACGGCGGCAAAGCATTTTGCCGGGGCCGAGGGATTGATGCTCTTGGGGGTCGAGACAGACCGGCTGGGCGACGATCTGAGATGGGAAGTATCGCGCGGCGGGGCGGAATTTCCGCATCTGTACCGTGAGTTGCGCCTCTCTGATGTGGCTTGGGCACAACCTTTGCCGCTTGTGGACGGCGTGCACCAGTTCCCGGCGGGGGTGGAATGAACCTTTGGGAACGCGCAGGCCTCACGGCCCTGCGGCAGTTTGATCCAGAGCGCGCGCATGGGCTGGCGCTCAAGGGCCTGCGTCTCGGCGCCGTGCGCTTGCCGGGGCAGATCACCAGTGCGCGGCTGCGCTGTGACGTGGCGGGGTTGAGCCTTACCAACCCTGTGGGGCTCGCCGCCGGATTTGACAAGAACGCCGAGGCGCTTGCGCCCTTGTCGCGGGCGGGTTTTGGCTTTCTTGAGGCGGGGGCCATTACGCCGCGCCCGCAGGAGGGCAACCCGCGCCCGAGGCTTTTCCGGCTGCCCGAGGATGGCGCGGTGATCAACCGGTTTGGCTTCAACAACGAGGGGATGGAGGCGGCGGCCAAGCGGCTCTCCAACCGCCCCAAAGACGCGGTGATTGGCCTCAACCTCGGGGCCAACAAGGATAGCGACGACCGGGCCGAGGATTTTGCCCGTGTGCTGGCCCATTGCGGGCGATATCTTGATTTCGCGACGGTAAACGTCTCCTCGCCCAACACCGAAAAACTGCGGGATTTGCAAGGCGGGGCGGCGCTGAGCGCGCTTTTGGCGGGGGTCATGGAGGCGCGCAATTGGCTCGAGAAACCCATCCCGGTGTTTCTAAAGATCGCGCCCGATTTGGATGACGCAGCCCTTGGCGAGATTTCGGAGGTCGTGCAAAGTGCGGGCCTCTCGGGCATCATCGCGACCAACACCACGCTGGATCGGGGCGGCCTGCGCTCGCCGCATAAATCCGAAGCGGGCGGGCTGTCTGGTGCGCCGCTCATGGAGAAATCCACCCGCGTTCTGGCGCAGATCAGCCACCTCACGAAAGGCCGCGTGCCTCTTATCGGCGTCGGCGGGATCGCCAGCGCCGAGGATGCCTATGCCAAGATTTGCGCAGGAGCGAGCGCGGTGCAGCTTTACTCGGCGCTGGTCTATCAAGGTCTCTCGCTGATCCCCGAGATTTGTCAGGGGCTTGAGCGGCTTTTGGAAGCGGACGGCCACGCAAACATCACAAGCGCCGTCGGCACCAGGCGCGAGGCATGGCTGTGAGCCGCACCGGCGCTTGGATCGACGCGGTAATCTTCGATCTCGCGCGGCAGATGCGCTGGTCCTTCCTGCCGCCGCTGATGGTTTACCTCGCCTTCGGCATCTCCACCCTCACGGCAATTGTGGGCACGTTTTTCGTCAAGGAATACCTTGATCTGAGCGCTGCTTTTCTCGCAGGCCTCGCCTTCTGGGCCGGGCTGCCTTGGGCGCTGAAAATGCCGCTGGGCCATCTGGTGGACATCATCTGGCGGTGGAAATGGCTACTGGTGTGGATCGGGGCGGGGCTTGTGGGAGCAAGCCTCAGCATCATGTATTTTCTGGTCTCCGCGCCCGCGATGATGGAGACGGTCATGCCCGTGGAGGCGTGGTTCGTCACCTCCACCCTGCTCGCGCCCTGCGGTTTGGTGCTGCAAGATGCCGTGGCCGATGCGATGTCGGTGGAGGCGGTCCCGAACGTCGATGCCTCGGGCGCGCCCTTGGATGAGGACACGCTGCGCGGATTGCATACCACAATGCAAACACTGGGCCGGGTGGCGCTGATTGGTGGCACCCTGATCGTGGCGGGCGTCAACATCGTGGCTTTCAGCGGTGTCGAGGCCTTGGGCGACGCCGCCAAATCGGAGGTCTATGCCCGGATCTATGCCATCGCCCTCGCCGTGCCGCTGATCTCCGTCTCTGGCGTGGTTCTGGCCGGACTGCAACGCCGCCGCGCCGCCGCAAAAGCGCGCGCCGAAGGCCGCGACCCCAGCCCGTTTGAGGAGCGTCCCGGCCCGCCCACCAAGGCCAACCCGTGGTATTTTATCGGCGGTGGCGCGTTTGTCGCCCTCTCGCTCACCGTGGGGCTTTTGGACGTGCCCTACAGCCAGGAGATCGTCTTCGCAGGTTCCATGACGATCATCGTCGCGTTGATGCGCCAACTGGTCCGCGTGCTGACGCCCGAGCAGGCGAGGATGCTCGTCGGCACCGCGCTCATCGTCTTCGTGTTCCGCGCCGTGCCCCTGCCCGGCCAAGGGGCCACATGGTTCTCAATCGACGTGCTGGGCTTTGATCAACAGTTCCTGTCGGTGCTGCAACTCGTGGCCGCGATCCTGACGCTGGCCGCGATGATCGCGCTGAGGCCGCTGATTGCGGGGCGCAAGCTGGTCTGGGTGTATCTCATGCTGACCGTGGCGGGAGGCGTTCTGGCGCTGCCCAATATCGGGCTCTATTACGGCGTGCAGGATTTCACTGCACCCCTCACCGGGGGCGTGGTCGATGCGCGCTTCATCGCGGTTCTGGATACGGCCGCCGAGAGCCCGCTGAGCCAGATTGCCCTCATTCCGATGCTCGCATGGATCGCGCGCAACGCGCCGGACAATCTCAAGGCCACGTTCTTTGCCGTCATGGCGTCCTTCACCAATCTGGCCCTCTCGGCCAGCGCGCTTTTGACGAAATATCTCAACGAGATTTTCGTGGTCTCGCGCGAGGTGACGGATCGCAGCACCGGCGAGATCACGATGGAGGCCGATTATAGCCAGCTCGGGCTTGTGTTGATCATTGCAGCCGTGATTGGCCTTCTGGCACCGCTGATCACCATCTGGATCGTGCAGCGCTCGGCCATTCGCACGACTGCCTAGACCGCCCGCTCAAGCGCCGGATAGCGCAGGCCCAGCGTGACCCCCCGCACCGCGAAGGAGATCAGCAGCGCCGTCCAAAGCCCGTGATTGCCCATCAGCGGCACGAGGATCAAGACGGAGGCGACATAGACCGCGAGGCTCACCGCCATCATGTTGCGCATATCCCTCGTACGGGTCGCGCCGATGAAAATTCCATCCAGCATCCACGCGGCCCAGCCGAGGATGGGAGCGGCCACCATGTAAGGCAGGAAAAGCACAGCCGCAGCGCGCACCTCCTCCGCCTTGGCCATAAGCGCGATCAGCGCCGGCCCGCCAAACGCAAACCCCAACGCCATGACAACACACGCCGCAAGGCCCCATTGGCTCGTCACGATCGCCGCCCGGCGCAGCGTTGCGCGCGCGCGCGCCCCCACCGCCTGCCCGACCAGAGATTCCGCCGCGATCGCGAACCCGTCCATCGTGTAGGAGGTGACGTAGAGAAGCTGCACCAACACCTGATTGGCCGCGAGCGTGGTATCGCCGAAATCCGCCGCAAGAAAGAGGAACGAGACGAAGATCGCCTGAATCATGAGCGCCCGCATCAAGATATCGGAGTTCACCACCGCCATGCGCTTGAGCCGCACGGCGTCGAACACGCGAGGCCAATCGCACCACGCAGGCACCGCAAACGCCTCACGACACAGCCAAAGGCCTAAAACCAGCCCGCACCATTCCGCGATAAACGTGGCCCAAGCAATACCGTTCACCCCCAGATCAAGGCCCAGCACGAACCAGAAGTTGAGCGCGATGTTCATGCCGTTCATCACCACCTGAATGAGCAGCACCGCCCGCGTCCGCTCAAGCGCGATCAGCCAGCCGGTGACGCCATACATCGCGATAAGCGCAGGCGCGCTCCAAATGCGGATCTCCATATAGCCTTGCGCGAGGGTCTCCACCTCGTCGCTCGCCGGTGCCACCTGAAACGCGCCCCAGAAAAGCGGCACCTGAAGCGCGATCAGCGCGAGGCCCGACACCGCGCCGATCATCAACGCGCGGGTCAGCAGAGCTGCCACCTCGCCCGTCTCGCCTGCGCCGTCGGCTTGGGCCGCAAGCCCGCTCGTCCCCATCCGCAAAAACCCGAAGAGCCAATAAATCGAGGTCAGAACAACGGCGCCGATGCCCACGGCCCCGATGGGTCCCGCCTCGCCCAGCTGTCCGACCACACCCGTATCGACCAGGCCCAGAAGCGGGATTGTCGCATTGGATATGACAATAGGCACGGCGACATTGAGAACGCGTTTATGCGTGATCTCGCGCTGTGCAACAGGCTCAGACATCGCGGCGCGGCATCACGAAATGGCCCGCACCCTGCGCAAAAGCCCGCGCGCGGTTGTCCTGCCACGCCTCCACCCGCACCGACGCATAGCGCCGCCCCGAACGCGAAATCTCCGCCCGCGCATAGGCATCGCGTGGCAAGCCCGAGCGTAGGTAATCGACCGTGAAATCAATTGTCTTGGGCAGGCGCGGCAATTGCCCCGCCGCGAGGCGTGTCGCATCGAACGCACCGCTTTCGATATCAGGCCAGAGCATCGCCCAGCTGAGCCCGATAATGGCCGTTACTTCCAGAAACGCCGCCGTGGCCCCACCATGAAGGGCCGGCAATTGCGGGTTGCCGATCAATGCCTCGCGAAAGGGCATGATCGCAGTCAACTCATCGCCGCGCCTGTCAAATTCGATCCCCAGAAACCGGATGTAGGGCACGCCCGTCACCAGCGCGGTCAGCGCCTCATCGCGGCGCTGCTTGACCACTTGCACAGGCTCGGGCGGGGGGCGCGCCATCGCTCAGGCCTCCGCAATCGTGAATGTGCCGGTCGCGGTGGCCACCGGGCGCGCCGTATCATCATCAAGCGCGGTTGCGCGTACGAAGGCGACGGAGCGGGTGACGTGAAAACACTCAGCCACGGCGCGCACGGTCTGCCCCGGTGTGGCGGAGCGCATGTAATCTATACGCAAACCGATCGTGGCCGTGGCCCCCTTGGCGCCGGGATGGCTCATCGCGGCGGCACCGCAACAGGTGTCCATAAGCGCGCTCACCGCACCGCCATGAATTACACCGGTCTCTGGATCACCCACCAGATCTTTGGACCATGGCATGGACATCTCGGCGCGGCCTTGGGCCATTTTCTGCGCCACCATGCCCAGCGCTTGGGCATGGGGAAGCGCCTGAAAAAAGGCGATGGCGGGGTGGTTGGGTGTGTCTGTCATGGTGCGGCGGAAGGGCCTCAATCTCGGAGTGGCCTCTTTATTTGCCCTTGGTCGCAGGGGCGCAAGCGCTAACTTGTAATGTATATGTGAACTCGCAGGCCTTTATTTCCGCCTCATTTTCAGGCACTCCTAGAAAACCACTCACTGTCCTGACAGGTCAGAATACCAAATGCCAGAGACGCTCCTCACGCTCAAACAGATGTGCGCGCATTTCGATGTGACCCCGCGCACCCTGAGGTATTACGAGTATATCGAGCTGCTCCACCCCGAGAGGGACGGGCGCTCTCGGCTCTATGGACCGCGCGAAAAGGCGCGGATGACGCTGATCCTGCGAGGGCGCAAATTTGGGTTTTCGCTGGAGGATATCCGGCAATGGCTGTTGATTTATGAGAACGAAGGCACCGAGGCGCAAATGCGCAGCTGGATCGCCCTCGCGGACAAGCAACTTTCCGAATTGGCCGAGCAACGTCAACAAATCGACACCGCCACGGCCGAGCTTCAGGCCCTGCGCGACAGTACGGCGAAGAGTTTGAAGGGCTAAGGCCCGACAAACGACCAAGGTGACGCAACGTTTTGCTTACGTCAACGTAATGCGGTGTTGCATCCGACCCCCGACAGCCCCAGATCAAGTGCAACCGAGACACAAAACAGGGGCACATGACCCATGGCAAACGATACGCTGACAATCCGCGAAATGTGCGACGCCTTTCAGGTGACGCCACGCACCTTGCGCTTTTACGAATCCAAGGAACTGCTCGCACCGATCCGCGAAGGGCAAAAACGCCTGTTCACTAAACGCGACCGCGCCCGGCTCAAACTGATCCTGCGCGGCAAGCGCTTCGGCTTCAGCCTTGAGGAAATCCGGCAGCTGCTGGACCTCTACGACACGGGCGATCAGCAGCATACGCAAATGCTGCGCACGCACGAGCTTGCCGCCGAACGCCTGCGCGACATGGAGGCCCAGCGCGACGAGCTGAGCGAGGCCATCCACGACCTGCGCGAGCAGATGACATGGGTGGAGCAGACGCTGGTCGCGCTCTCCAAATCCGACAAGGCCGCCGAATAAGGGACAGCCAACGCGGCGCGGTCGCACGCCCACTCCACAGACACGCCTAAGACAGGGAAATCAATCAATGCCCAGCTACACCGCCCCCATCCAAGACCTGCAATTCATCCTCCATGATGTCCTCGAAGCCTCGCATCAGGAGACGCCCGGCTACGGCGATCTGGATGCAGACTTCACCGCCGCGATTTTTGAGGAAGCGGGCAAGATCGCCTCGGATGTTCTGGCCCCTCTGAACCTCGTGGGTGATACCGAAGGCTGCACGCTGGAGAACGGCGTAGTGCGCACGCCTACCGGCTTCAAAGAGGCGTTCGAGCAGGTCAAAGCAGGCGGCTGGACCGCGATCGATTTGCCCGAGGAATATGGCGGGCAGAATATGCCTTATCTTATGTATACGGCTGTTGGGGAAATCTCCTCTGCCGCCAATCAGGCCTTTACCATGTATCAGGGCCTTACCCACGGTGCGGCCTCCGCGATCCTCGCGCATGGCACAGACGCACAGAAAAACACCTATCTGCCCAAGATGACTTCGTGCGAATGGACCGGCACGATGAACCTGACCGAGCCCCATTGCGGCACCGATCTGGGCCTCATGCGCAGCAAGGCAGAACCGCAGGAGGATGGTTCCTACGCCATTACCGGCCAGAAGATTTTCATCTCCTCGGGCGAGCATGACATGGCCGAGAATATCATCCATCTCGTGCTGGCCAAGATCCCCGGCGGCCCTGACGGCATCAAAGGCGTGTCGCTGTTTATCGTCCCAAAATTCAACGTGAACGAAGACGGCAGTCTGGGTGCGCGCAATGGCGTTTCTTGTGGTGCCATCGAGCACAAGATGGGCATCCATGGCAACTCCACCTGCGTGATGAATTACGACGGGGCCAAGGGGTATCTGCTGGGCGATATGCACAAGGGCATGCGCGCGATGTTCACCATGATGAACGAGGCGCGCATCGGTGTTGGCATGCAGGGCCTGGCACAAGCCGACGCAGCCTATCAGAACGCCGTGATCTACGCCAAGGACCGCCTTCAGGGCCGCGCCGTGACCGGCACGGAAAACCCCGAAGGCCCCGCCGACCCGCTGATCGTGCATCCCGATATCCGCCGCAGCCTGATGGACCAAAAAAGCTTTATCGAGGGTGGCCGCGCGTTCCTTCTCTGGGGCTCGCAACTGATCGATCAATCCATGCGCAGCGACGACGACGCGGCCGAGGGCCTGATCTCGCTGATGACGCCCGTGATCAAGGGCTTCCTCACCGATGAGGGTTACGACATGACGATCCTCGCGCAGCAGGTCTATGGCGGCCATGGCTACATCGAGGAATGGGGCATGTCCCAATATGCCCGCGACGCCCGGATCGCGATGATCTACGAGGGGGCCAACGGCGTGCAGGCGCTTGATCTGGTGGGCCGCAAGCTCGCGCAGGACGGCGGCAAACATGTCATGGCCTTTTTCGATATGGTCAAAACCTTCTGCAAGGAAAATGGCGACACACCCGGCATGGAGCCTTTTGTGGAGCCGTTGAAGAAAGCCTCCAAGGACCTTCAGGCGGCGGCCATGTTCTTCATGCAAAACGGCATGAAAACCCCCAACGCGGCGCTCGCGGGTAGCTACGACTTCATGCATCTCTTCGGCCATGTCTGCCTTGGCCTGATGTGGGCGCGCATGGCCAAGGCGGCGCTGGCGAAGCTGGAGGAAGGCACCGGCGACCGAGCATTTTATGAGACAAAGCTGGCCACCGGACGCTACTATATGGCGCGCCGCCTACCCGCCACGGCGCTGCACCTCGCCCGGATCGAGACCGGCGCAGAGACCGTGATGGCGCTGGACGCGGCGCACTTTTGATCCCGAAGGGAAATCCATGCCCAAACGCTTCCGCCTGACCCGCCGCTTCAACGCGTCCATGACCGAAGATGGCTACCGCCGCCTGCGCAAATTCAGCCAGGAGGCGGGGCTGGACGAGGGCGAGGCGCTGTCGTTTCTCTTTGAGAATTTCGACAGTGTGATCAACGAGGATACGTTTGCGCACCGGCTGCGCATTTTCAATTCCGAGCTTGAGGCCCGCAAGAAATGAACGCATGCGGGTCAACGCCAAGGAACCGGGGAGATACGCCATGACGATGCAACTCTACTGTATGGGCGAAAGCGGCAACGCCTATAAGGCCGCGCTCGCACTTGAACTCTCGGGGCTCGACTGGGCCCCCGTCTATGTGGATTTCTTCGGCGGCGAGACGCGCACGCCCGAATTTCGCGCCTCCGTCAACGACATGGGCGAAGTGCCCGTGCTCATCGATGGCGCTTTCCGAACCAGCCAGTCTGGTGCGATTCAAGCCTATGTCACCGAGAAATCGGGTAAATTCGGCGGTCGTGACCATGACGAGAACTACGAGATTTTCCGCTGGGTTCTGTGGGACAATCACAAGCTCAGCTCTCAGGCTGGCATGGCGCGGTTCTTGATGAATTTCATGCCCGAGGACAAACGCCCCGCCGAGGTGATCACCTTCATTCAGGGCCGCCTCAAAGCCGCCTACACAGTCCTCAACGACCAACTTGAGGGGCGCGACTGGATCGTGGGCGACGCCGTGACCAATGCCGATCTCAGCTGCTGCGGATACCTTTTCTACCCCGAACCCTTTGGCTTTTCCCGCAGCGAATGGCCCCATATCGACCGCTGGCTGGCAAATATCGAGGCCCTGCCCGGTTGGAAACACCCATACGATTTGATGCCCGGCAGCCCCGCTGACCGCGCCTGACACCCGCCTGAATAGGAGACCCAAATGACCGAAGCCTATATTTATGACGCCGTGCGCACGCCGCGTGGCAAGGGCCGCAAAGATGGCAGCCTGCATGAGGTCACGGCCGTGCGCCTCTCGGCGCAAGTGCTAAACGCTCTGAAAGACCGCAACGGCCTTGAGGGCCATGCGGTCGAGGATGTGATCTGGGGCAACGTCACGCAAGTGATGGAGCAAGGCGGCTGCCTTGCGCGCACCGCCGTGCTGGCTTCGGACCTTGATGAGAGCATTCCGGGCCTTGCGATCAATCGCTTCTGCGCAAGCGGGATGGAGGCTGTGAATATTGCCGCCAATCAGGTGAAGGGCGGCGCAGGCCGGGCCTATATCGCGGGCGGGGTCGAGATGATGGGCCGCGTGGCGATGGGCAGCGACGGCGCGGCGATTGCCGTGGACCCAAGCGTGGCGATGGATACGTATTTCGTCCCCCAGGGGATCAGCGCCGATATCATCGCCACTGAGTATGGCTTCACCCGCGATCAGGCCGACGCACTGGCCGTGGAATCCCAGAACCGCGCGAAGGCCGCATGGGACGCCAAGCGCTTCGCAGGCTCGATCATCCCGGTCACCGATCAAAATGGCCTGACCATTCTGGACCATGACGAATACATGCGCCCCGGCACCGATATGCAAACGCTGGGCGCGCTCAACGCCAGCTTTCAGGCGATGGGCGAGGTGATGCCGGGCTTCGATGCTGTGGCCAAGATGAAATACCCGCATCTGGAGCGGATCAACCACATCCACCACGCGGGCAATTCCTCTGGGATCGTCGACGGCGCTGCGGGCGTTTTGATCGGTGATGCGGAATTTGGCCGCGCCTACGGGCTCAAGCCCCGCGCGCGTATCCGCCAGACCTGCAAGATTGGGACAGACCCCACGATCATGCTGACCGGCCCTGTGCCCGCGACGCACAAGATCCTCACCGATGCGGGCATGAATATCGACGATATCGACCTTTTCGAGGTGAACGAGGCCTTCGCCTCGGTCGTGCTACGCTTCATGCAGGCGTTCGATGTGGACCCGGCCCTCGTCAATCCCAATGGCGGTTCCATCGCGATGGGTCACCCTCTGGGCGCCACGGGTGCCATCATCATCGGCACACTGCTGGACGAGCTTGAGCGCACCGACAAGGAGGTGGGTCTTGCCACGCTTTGCATCGCATCAGGCATGGGTGCGGCTACCATCATCGAGCGGGTGTAAGGCCATGCGCCCAGCCATCCTGCTCACCGCCCTCGCCCTTGCGGCACCCGCCCATGCGGATGTGCTGCAAGGGTCCAGCCCCGATCCATTGGGCGAGCTTAACGCGCTCTACGGCAAGATTTGCAGCTGGGACGACGGCACGCAAATCCCGGTTTACGAGATCGGCATGACCCAAGACGGCGTGCCTGATTACGTGGTCCGCTTCGACATGCCGTGCCGGGGCCAGGATGGGGCCTTTGCGGGCACCATGGGCATGGCCACGCAGATCTGGGTCAGCGGTGCCGAGGGGTATACCCGCGTGATGGACGCCAATGTGCGCGACATCGCGTTCGAAACCCGCGAAGACCGCCAATTCGTGATCGTGCAGCACGCAGGAGGCTATTGCATGACCGCCGATGCGGCACCGTGCTTTGCAACATTCGAGTTCACCGACAACACGCTGATCGAGGCCGAGGCCGAACATCAGAACCCATCCATGACCGCGCGCCTCAAAGCGATGGCAGACGCAGAAGGAGACACCACAAATGACTGATTTTACGATGAAAAAAGGCGTCGATGGCGTGGCAATCATCACCTGGGACACCAAGGGCAAGTCCATGAACGTGATGAACGGCCAAGGATTTCTGGACCTTGAGGCGCTCATTGACGACGCGCTGGCCGATGATGCCGTGAAGGGCGTCATCCTGACCTCTGGCAAAGAGGGCAGCTTTGCAGGCGGGATGGATCTCAACATCATCGCCAAGATGAAAGAGGATGCGGGCGACGATCCGGCGCGCGGCCTTTTCGACGGTGTGATGGGGATGCACGCCATCCTGCGCAAGATCGAGCGCGGCGGGATGGATGACAAGAACAAGGGCGGCAAGCCCATTGCCGCCGCCCTGCCCGGCACGGCGCTCGGCATTGGCCTTGAAATTCCATTGGCCTGTCACCGCATCTTTGCCGCCGACAATCCACGCGCCAAAATCGGCCTGCCCGAGATCATGGTTGGCATCTTCCCCGGTGCGGGCGGCACCACGCGCCTTGTGCGCAAGCTCGGCGCGATGGGGGCCTCGCCGCTTCTCTTGGAAGGCAAGCTCAACGATCCGAAGAAAGCCAAAGCCGCCGGTGTGGTGGACGAGGTGGTGCCCGCAGATGAGCTTTTGGATGCGGCCCGCGCATGGGTTCTCTCGGAGCCGAACATCGTGAAGCCGTGGGACGAGAAGGGCTACAAAATGCCCGGTGGCGCGCCCTACCATCCGGCGGGCTTCATGACTTTCGTCGGTGCGTCCGCCATGGTCAACGGCAAGACCCAAGGCGCGTTTCCTGCCGCCAAGGCGCTGCTGAGCGCCGTCTATGAAGGCGCGCTTGTGCCCTTCGACACCGCCCTCAAGATCGAGGCGCGCTGGTTCACGCATATCCTGCTGAACCCGTCGTCCAGCGCGATGATCCGCAGCCTCTTCATCAACAAAGAGGCGCTGGAGAAGGGCGCAAACCGCCCCAACGTGCCCGATGCGACCGTCAAAAAGGTCGGCGTCATGGGCGCGGGCATGATGGGCGCAGGGATCACGCTTGTCTCGGCCATGGCGGGGATGGAAGTTGTCCTCATCGACCAAAAGCAAGAGGCGGCGGACAAGGGCAAAGCCTATACCGCCAGCTACATGGACGCCGGCATCAAGCGCGGCAAGGCGACCGAGGCCAAGAAGGACGCGGCCCTTGCCCTGATCACCGCCACCACGGATTATGCCGCGCTCAAGGGCTGCGACCTGATCATCGAGGCCGTGTTCGAGGACCCCAAGATCAAGGCAGAGGTGACCAAAGCGGTCGAAGCCGTGGTGGGCGATGAGTGCATTTTTGCCACCAACACATCCACCCTGCCGATCTCCGAGCTGGCCAAAGCAAGCGTCCGGCCCGAGCAGTTCATCGGCATCCACTTCTTCAGCCCCGTCGAGAAGATGATGCTGGTCGAGATCATCAAGGGCGCGCAGACCGGCCCCCACGCCACGGCCAAGGCGCTGGACTACGTGCGCCAGATCCGCAAAACGCCCATCGTGGTGAATGACGCGCGGTTCTTCTACGCCAACCGCTGCATCATCCCCTATATCAACGAGGGCCTGCGCATGGTGGCCGAAGGTGTGACGCCATCGCTGATCGACAATGCCGCGCGCCAGCTTGGGTTCCCTGTGGGGCCGCTGCAACTGGTCGATGAGACGTCGATTGATCTGGGCGCCAAGATCGCCCGCGCCACCAAGGCCGCGATGGGCGATGCCTATCCGGATGCGGCGGTAGATGAGGTGATCTTCTGGATGGAGGGTGAGGGCCGTCTGGGCCGCAAATCCGGGGCGGGCTTTTATGATTATGACGACAAGGGCAAGCGGCTGGGCTATTGGCCCGGCCTCGCCGCAAAATACCCCGTCCATGCCGGGCAGCCGGATCTGATCAAGGTGCAGCACCGCCTCATGTTTGCCCAAGTCCTGGAGGCCGTCCGCGCACTGGAGGAAGGTGTGCTGGAAGATATCCGCGAGGGGGACGTGGGCGCGATCCTCGGCTGGGGCTTTGCGCCATGGTCGGGCGGGCCGTTCGCGTGGCTCGACATGATCGGCACGCCCTACGCTGCCGCGCGCTGCAACGAGCTGGCTGAGGCGCATGGCGCGCGCTTTGCCCCGCCCGCGCTGTTGGTCGAAATGGCGGGCAAGGCCCAAAGCTTTTACGCCCGCTTCGACAACGCGGCCCAAGCGGCCTAGACCAAACACAAACGCGGCGCCCCTATCCTCAGGGGCGCCGCGTGCTCGCTTTCTCTCTATGCTCTCCGCACGCCGGGCCTCTCATCTCCCCGCGGCGGGATCTCTAAATCTGCTGGAGGCGTCCGGTCACGCGACCGCAGACCGCCCCGGCAAGCACCCTTTCTCAAGCGCCATAGCCAGGTAGCCAGCGGTCATCAGGTCAAGCACCTCATAGACCGGCTCGATGGCCCCGCCCATTGCGGTGCTCACGATGTCTTGCTCGGCGAGGCAATGAAACATCGCACCGCTATTGGCAAAGACGATCTGCTCGGATGCGAAAGACAACGTGACGATCTCCACACCCTCTTCTGGTGGCACGCGACACATGGAGCGCACCCCGTCCAGAACCCGCGCCGGAATGAGGGCGAAAGGATCCCCGAGAATTTCCTCGGCCAGATCGCTTTCGATCAAGGTCGCCTGATCTGGTGCCAAGAGCAGCAAGTCGCGATTGCCCAAAGCACCGGGCGGCACCTGCACGGGCCATAAAGAGCGCGGGCAAGGACCCTCATCCTGCCACAGCGGTGCACGGTGCACGGCGGTCACGACCTGCATCCCGGCATCGAACGTCAGCACCTTGTCCCCAGGTGCAATCGTCTCAACCGTTCGCCAGCCCGAAGGCGTGGCCAGACGTGTGCCCGACACAAGACCCGATTGCACCACGCCCTGATCGCTCAGCGCCATCTCCAGCGCAGTGTTCGTCTCTGTCTCTTTCCCTTTAGGCCAGATTACTCCAGCTCCCATCCAATCCAACATTGGGTCATCCCCTCAGATGCAACACCCTGTCCCCTTGGACGTTTGTGGCAGTGATCCCAATTCACACCTTCATTCCGGCCAGCTTTGGTCGGAATTGGGGCCAGATTTAGCCATTATCCCGTATGGCAGGAAGATGGCGGATGTTTGCGCGGCATTGGGCAAAAGACGGAAACAATACGGCCACAATTCACGCCTATCAAAAGGAATACCCGAATCGCGCGATATCCTCGGCACAGACTGATTCGATCACTTGCGCCGTTGCGGTGGTGTAATAGTGGCGATAACCCGCCTCGCGGCGAGATGCGTTGAGATGCGGCAGCTCTAGAGCGAAGCCCAAATGTGCCCAAAGCGGGGCCGCGTCCTGCACGAAATGCTCAAGCCGTATGAAATGCGCGCTGAGTTCCTGCCCATCCCAGCTGCGCAGGTATGACCCATAAGGCAACCCTCGCAAGGCCTCCTGTGTCACTTCATCCTGCACAAAACCCGCACAATCCACGCGCTGTGCCAGATGCACCGCGGGGTGATCAAAGCTCTGATCCCGCAGCCAATGGTAATAGCTCACGACCCGGTCCCACGGATTGCGCACCAAGGCAAAACGAAACGCGCCATCGACGAAACCGCGGCTCACCAGCCCGTCGATATCAGCCAAGCTTGAATGTTTCCAAATCCGCCCCGCCGCCTGCGCGCCCTTTAGTCGCCCACGCCGCTGTCGCGCCTTGGGCGTGTCGCCGATCAAGATATCATCCTTCCGCGCCCGGCCCTCAAGCGCAACGCTCAGCGCCGTTCCCCCCGTTTTGGGGATATGCACGAAGATATAATTGCGGCCGGGTGACAGGATCATGCGTGCAATCCTAACGCACCCGTGTACCCCGCGAAACGCATTAACAATTGAACACACCGACAAAGCCCATATCCTCACCCGGCTATACCGAGACAGAATCACCTTATGGAGGGCGCCATCATGGGCTGGATGAAAGACGAAACAGGGCTGGAGAGACGCCAAGCCAATTTTGTCCCCCTGACGCCTCTGTCACACCTGCGCCGCGCGGCGTTGCTCTATCCAGCGTATGAGGCGGTGGTCTACGGCGATATCCGCCGCAGCTATGCCGAGTATTACAAGCGCTGCACACGCCTTGCCTCGGGCCTCGTCAAACTGGGCGTGAACCCCGGCGATGTGGTCGCAACCCTGATCCCCAACGTGCCTGCGCAGGCCGAAGCGCATTTCGGCGTGCCCGCCGCCGGGGCCGTGCTCAATACGATCAACACCCGGCTGGAGATGGATACAGTTGCCTTTATTTTCGAGCATGGCGACGCCAAGGTTGTGCTAGTCGATGCCCAGTTTCTCAGCCTCGCCGAGGGTGCGATTGCCCAGATGAAAGGACCTGCGCCGCTGTTGATCGAGGTGGAAGACCTGCAGGCCGGCCACGCCAGTTCGGGTCGGCACGCGGAATACGAGCATCTTCTGGGCTCCGGCGATCCGGATTTTCAGTGGATCATGCCTGAGGACGAATGGGAGAGCCTCGCGCTCAACTACACCTCCGGCACCACGGGGCGCCCCAAAGGCGTCGTCTACCACCATCGCGGCGCGTATTTGATGACGATGGGCACCGCGATCAGCTGGCAAATGGCGCGGCACCCGCGCTACCTCACCATCGTGCCGCTCTTTCATTGCAATGGCTGGAACCACACGTGGATGATGCCGCTCTTGGGTGGCACACTGATCTGCTGCCGCGATATCACCGCGCGGGCCATCTATGACGCCATCGCCGATGAGGGGGCCACGCATTTCGGCGGCGCACCGATCGTGCTCAACACCATCGTCAATGCCAAGCCCGAGGATCGCCGCGATTTCGATCACACGGTCGAGGTCTTCACCGCAGGCGCCCCGCCCCCCGCCGCCACGCTGGCCGCGATAGAGCCCTTGGGCTTCAACGTGATGCAGGTCTACGGGCTGACCGAGACCTATGGCCATGTCACCGAATGCACGTGGCACGGCACATGGGATGACAAACCCGCAGAGGAGCGTTACGCGATCAAGGCGCGCACCGGGATGCCGATGCCCATGGCCGAGGACATCACGGCGATGGACGGCCACACAATGGTCCAGACCCCCAAGGACGCGACCTCCCAAGGCGAGATCATGATCCGTGGCAACACCGTGATGAAAGGTTACCTCAAAAATCCGCAAGCAACCGAAGAGGCGTTTCGCGGTGGTTATTTCCACTCGGGCGATATCGCCCTTCAGCACCCCGATCACTATTTGCAGATCTGCGATCGCGCCAAGGATATCATCATCTCGGGCGGCGAAAACATCAGCTCCATTGAGGTGGAAGGCGCCTTGATGACGCATCCATCCGTCCTGCTATGCGCCGTGGTGGCCAAGCCTGACGAAAAATGGGGCGAGGTGCCCTGCGCCTTTGTGGAGCTGAAAGAAGGCGTGATGGGCGATGAGGCCGAGATCATCGCCCATGTCCGCACCCGGCTTGCAGGCTTCAAAACGCCCAAAAAGATAGTGTTCCAAGAGCTGCCCAAAACCTCCACTGGCAAAATCCAAAAGTTTGAACTGCGCGCCCTTGCCAAAGCTCTTTGATAGCAGCGATTGAGCGGCCCCCGCCCCCGTGCTAGGCTTTCCGCGTTGAGGTAAATCAGGCGGTATAAAAACGCCGCAAATCAAATCTATGGGCAGATGACAGCACTCAAAAACTATGATCGCCTCGAGGCGACCGGCCTATGGCGCGCGAGCCCGGATGAGCAGCGCACCGAAGTCGTGATCTCAGTCGGTGAGGCGACGCTCGTGCTGACAGATATGCAGGATCGCCCGCTCGCCCATTGGTCCATCCCGGCGGTCAGCCGCGCCAATCCCGGCCACCGTCCAGCGATCTTTTACCCCGATGGCGATCCCGGCGAGACGCTTGAGATCGCCGCCACCGAGGGCGCGATGATCGACGCGATTGAGCAATTACGCACTGCGGTAGAGCGCCGCCGCCCCCATCCCGGACGGCTTCGGTTCGTGATGCTGGCAGGCTCGCTTGCGGCGGCGGGCGCGCTGGCCGTATTCTGGCTGCCCGGCGCTGTGCGTGAGCATGCGCTGCGCGTAGTGCCCGACGTCAAACGCGCCGCCATCGGCGACGCTCTGATGCAGCAGATCTCGGTCGTGACCGGCCCCCCCTGCCGCGCGCCCGGAGGGCGTGCCGCACTCGCCACATTGGCCGAGCGCCTGCCAGGGATCAGCGCCGGACAGATCACCATCCTGCGCGGCGGTGTGGCCAGCACGGCCAGCCTTCCCGGCGGTGCCATCTTGGTCAATCACACTTTGGTCGAGGATTATGACGAGCCCGATGTCGTCGCAGGCTTCGCCCTCGCGCAATCGCTCCGCGCGCAGTATGCGGACCCTCTGGATGATCTGTTGCGCACCGGTGGCATCATGGCCTCCCTGCGCCTCTTGACCACGGGCGACCCCGGCGAGGTCGCCTTGCAGCGCTACGGCGAGGCGATGCTGACCCGACCGCCCGCAGCGGTGCCTGAGGAGGTTCTTTTGCAAGCGTTTGAGGAGGCGGGGCTGCGCAGCACGCCTTATGCCTATGCGCGCGACATTTCCGGCGAAAGCACGCTGGCCTTGATCGAAGCCGACCCCTTTGCCGCTGAGGTGCCGGAGCCGCTCTTGCTCGATGCGGATTGGCTGCGCCTGCAAGGCATCTGCGGCGGTTAGCTTGCCAAAAATGCAAAACGCCGGGCCCCTCTCAGGACCCGGCGCTTTGATGTCTCAGCCCCAAGGCTGCTTACTTGCGCAGCACAGCGTTGCCAAACCCGGCCCCGCGCACACGGGTCATGGCGGAATTCAACGCGCTCTGACTATTGAACGGCCCGGCCAGAACCATTGTCAGATCCTGCCCATTATGCCGCATCGTGCCCAGCCGCGCAGGCAGGCCCATGCTGGCGACACGCCGCGCCTCGACCTCGGCCTGCGCGCGTGTCCGGTATACGCCCGCCTGCACGAAACGGTGGCTTGCCGCGCGTGCGGGCTCTGCCGCCGCCACAGCCGCCACAGGCAATGTCCGGCTCGACATGGTCACTTCGGGGGCCGCCGCCAGACGTTTTTGCGTGACGTGCTCAGGCTGCGCTGCATAGCTGGTGTAGGGGTATTTCAGGCCGGGGTGCAGCGCCGTCACCTCCTGGCCCGTCTGCCGGTCGATCAGGCGGCGGGGCGTGGTGCGGGTCCACATCAGATCCATTTGCGCCTTACCGGCATAGGTCTGATGCGCACGTTGCGGGTTCAGACGGCCATCCATCCAGACGCGTTTGTACCCTTCAGGGATGCTCACCCCTTGGGTGCTCAACCGCTGCTCGCGCACCACATGGCGTGGCGCGATCCGGGTGTCAGGCGTCACCACTTGCGCGGTCTGTGCATAGTTCGGCGCGGGTGCTGTGCGCGGCACATATGATGAGGGTGCGGCGGACGGCAGACGTGTGACATGATCCTCGCGCTGCGGGCCGCAACGGACACTATGGGTCGACGATTGTATATATTGGCGCGACAAAGCGCTACCACCGCAATTGGCGCTGGCAACTTGGGCCGGCGCGCGGCGGGTAGCGGTCTGAACCGTGGGCTGCACCGGAACCGGTGCCGCCAGCACCGGCGCGCTGCGGGGGGCCGTAACGGTCGGAGCGGCCACACGGCGCACGGGCACGACGGCTTGCGCTGCGGGCGTAGTGCGCACGACACGCACAGTCTCGGCCGTAGGTTGGGCCTGCGCGACACGCACTGTCGGCTGCGCCGTTTGAGGGGCAGCCGCCACGGTTACGTTTGGCTCTGGTGCGGGTGCGCGTGCCACCAAGCTTGGCTGAAACCCACAAGACAACTCACGGCTTCGCGTCACGCGCGGCACCCATGTGACATTGCCGTCAATCCCGGCGCGGATAAATGCGCAGCCATTGCTATCGACATATTGCCGACCTGTATAGGATGACGGCGGAAACTCCGCTGGTTCACCGGCGTTGCGCAGGGCCTGCGCCTCTGCCTATACCGGGATAAACGACACGGCACAGGCCGCAATCGCAATTGCTTTGAATACGTTCATATTGCCCCCACAAGATGTAGGGGAAGATTGCCTCAAATCCCTAGGCGAGTAAAGCGCTCTTGCGTCTTATTTCGTGCCGAACATCCGGTCGCCCGCATCACCCAGACCGGGCAGGATGTACCCGATATCGTTAAGACGCTCATCGAGTGACGCGGTCACTATCGGCACATCGGGATGCGCCTCTTTCATGCGCGCAACCCCCTCTGGGGCCGCCAAAAGGCACAAAAACCGGATATCCGTGGCGCCTGCGCCTTTCAAAAGATCTACCGCCGCGGCCGAGCTGTTGCCCGTGGCCAGCATCGGATCGACCACGATCACCATCCGCTTGCCCAACTGATCGGGCACTTTGAAATAATATTGCACGGGCTTGAGGGTTTCTTCGTCACGGTAAAGACCGACAAACCCGACCCGCGCCGAGGGAATCAGCTCCAGCATCCCATCCAGCAGCCCATTCCCCGCCCGCAGAATTGAAATCAGCGCGAGCTTGCGCCCCGCCAGAACGGGCGCTTCCATCTCCTGCATCGGGGTTTCAATCTCGCGCGTGGTGAGGGGAAGGTTGTGCGTGACCTCATAGGCCAAAAGCTGGCTGATCTCGCGCAGCAGCTGCCGGAACACGGCCGTGGGCGTGCCCTTCTCTCGCATCAGGGTCAGCTTGTGCTGGACCAGCGGGTGTTTCACGACGGTAAGATGCTCTTGCATGGCGGCTCTCCCTCATAATGCGCCTCCTTCATTCCAGAAGGCGCCGCCAAGGGCAATGCCCCGATCCCGCCCCGCACAACGCCCATGTTGCGCCCCGCGTCTCAAAGGTGCAGTTTGCAGCCCAGCTCCCGGCGACAGGGGGCACCCCATCAAAAGGACGCGCGCCCCGATGAGCGATACGCAAAAAGAGACCCTGCGGCAGGCCGCTTTGGCCTATCACGAATTTCCAAAGCCCGGAAAGCTTGAGGTCCGCGCGACCAAACCCCTCGCCAATGGCCGCGATCTGGCCCGCGCCTATTCGCCCGGCGTGGCCGAGGCCTGCCTTGAGATCAAGGCCGACCCCACCACGGCAAGCCGCTACACCGCGCGCGGTAATCTGGTGGCCGTGGTCACCAACGGCACGGCGGTGCTGGGCCTTGGCAATATCGGCCCATTGGCGTCCAAGCCAGTGATGGAAGGCAAGGCGGTTCTCTTCAAGAAATTCGCCAACATTGACTGTTTTGATATTGAACTGAACGAGGCCGACCCCGAGCGTCTCGCCGATATCGTCTGCGCGCTGGAACCCACATTCGGCGCGATCAACCTCGAAGATATCAAAGCCCCCGATTGCTTCATCGTGGAGCAAATCTGCCGCGAGCGGATGAACATCCCCGTCTTTCACGACGATCAGCACGGCACGGCCATCGTCGTGGGCGCTGCGGCCACCAATGCGCTGCATGTCTCGGGCAAGCGGTTCGAGGATATCAAGATCGTCTCGACGGGCGGCGGGGCGGCGGGGATTGCCTGCCTCAACATGCTGCTGAAACTGGGTGTGAGGCGCGAGAATGTCTGGCTCTGCGATATTCATGGGCTGGTCTACACGGGCCGCGCCGAGGATATGACCCCACAAAAAGCGGCCTTCGCGCAGGACACCGCGCTGCGGACCTTGGACGATGTGATCAACGGCGCGGATATGTTCCTTGGGCTCTCGGGGCCCAATGTCCTGAGCCCGGAAATGGTCGCCAAGATGACGCCCAAGCCCATCGTCTTCGCGCTGGCCAATCCAAACCCCGAAATCATGCCGGACGCCGCCCGCGCAGTCGCTCCGGATGCGATCATCGCCACCGGCCGCTCGGATTTCCCCAATCAGGTCAACAACGTGCTGTGCTTTCCGTTCATCTTTCGCGGTGCGCTCGATGTGGGCGCGACCGAGATCAACGACGCCATGCAGGTCGCTTGCGTGGACGGGATCGCAGAGCTTGCCCGCGCCTCCACCTCGGCCGAGGCCGCCGCCGCCTATCAAGGCGAGGAAATGACATTCGGGCCGGATTATCTGATCCCGAAGCCCTTTGATCCGCGCCTGTCCGGTATCGTCAGCACCGCCGTGGCGCGTGCGGCCATGGAATCGGGTGTGGCCACGCGGCCCCTCGCGGATCTCGACGCCTACAAGGCCGATCTGGACGCATCGGTGTTCAAATCATCGCTGCTGATGCGCCCGGTCTTCGACGCCGCCCGCAAGGTTGCGCGCCGCATCGTCTTTGCCGAGGGCGAGGATGAGCGCGTGTTGCGCGCCGCCCAGGCCGTGTTGGAGGAAACCTCAGAGCAGCCTATTCTCATTGGCCGGCCTCAGGTGATCGAGGCGCGCTGTGAGCGGCTGGGCCTTGATATCCGCCCCGGGCGCGATGTGCATATCGTCAACCCCGAGGATGATCCGCGCTACCGCGATTACTGGAGCAGCTATCATGAGATCATGAAGCGGCGCGGCGTGACGCCCGATCTCGCCCGGGCCGTCATGCGCACCAACACCACGGCCATCGGCGCGGTCATGGTGCATCGCGGCGAGGCCGACAGCCTGATCTGCGGCGCGTTTGGCGAGTATCGCTGGCATCTCAATTACATCACCCAAGTGCTGGGCGGGCCGGGATATTCTCCGCACGGGGCGCTCTCGATGATGATCCTCGAGGACGGGCCGCTCTTCATCGCGGACACCCATGTGCGCGTGTACCCCACGCCCGAAGAACTGGCCCAGAGCGCCATCGGCGCTGCCCGCCATGTGCGTCGTTTCGGGATCGAGCCGAAGATCTCGCTCTGCTCGCAATCGCAATTCGGCAACCAAGGCAGCGATTCCGGCAAGCGCCTGCGCGCCGCACTCGACATACTGGACGCGGCCCCACGCGATTTCTCCTATGAGGGTGAGATGAACGTGGACGCGGCCCTCGACGCAGAACTGCGTGCGCGGCTCTTGCCCGACAACCGGATGGAAGGGGCCGCCAATGTGCTGATCTTCTCCAATGCCGATGCGGCCTCGGGCGTGCGCAACATCCTGAAAATGAAAGGCGGGGGGCTTGAGGTCGGCCCGATCCTGATGGGTATGGGCAACCGCGCGCATATTGTGACACCCGGCGTCACGGCGCGCGGGCTGTTGAACATGGCAGCAATCGCAGGCACGCCCGTGGACATTTATGGCTGAGCCGCGCCGCGTGAGGCAGCATAGGGCACTGGACGCAAAGACCGCTGCCGCTTAACACACGAGCCAGCGAATGGAGGAGACGCACATGGGATACAAAGACATTTATGACGGCTGGAAGGCCGATCCTGAGGGCTTCTGGATGCAGGCGGCCGAGGCGATTGATTGGACCCGCAAACCCTCCAAGGCCCTCTTTGACGAGGGCGCACCGCTTTATGAGTGGTTCAGCGATGGCCTCACCAACACCTGCCACAACGCGGTGGACCGCCATGTGGAGGCAGGGCGCGGCGATCAGGTTGCCATCATACATGACAGCCCCATCACCCACAGCAAGGCCGAAATCACCTATACCGAGCTTCAGACGCGGGTGGCCGCTCTCGCCGGGGCATTGCGCGCCAAGGGCATCGAGAAGGGCGACCGCGTCATTATCTATATGCCGATGGTGCCCGAGGCGCTTGAGGCGATGCTGGCCTGTGCGCGGCTGGGCGCGGTGCATTCGGTGGTCTTTGGCGGGTTTGCCGCGTCCGAGCTGGCCGTGCGCATCGACGATTGCACCCCCAAGGCGATCATCGCCGCCTCCTGCGGGCTGGAGCCGGGCCGCACGGTGCATTACAAACCCCTCGTGGATGGCGCGATTGCCGAGGCCAGCCACAAGCCCGAGTTCTGCGTGATCTTTCAGCGCCCACAGGAAGTGGCCGCCCTGACCGAGGGCCGCGACGTGGACTGGCACGCGTTTCAGGCGGGCACCACACCTGCCGATTGCGTACCCGTCGAGGGCAATCACCCGGCCTATATCCTCTATACCTCGGGCACCACGGGCGCGCCCAAGGGCGTGATCCGGCATACGGGCGGGCACATGGTCGCTCTCAATTGGACTATGAAGAACATCTACAACGTCGATCCGGGCGATGTGTTCTGGGCCGCCTCGGACGTGGGCTGGGTCGTGGGGCACAGCTATATCTGCTACGCCCCGCTGATCCACGGCAACACCACGATCGTGTTCGAGGGCAAGCCCATCGGCACCCCGGATGCAGGCACGTTCTGGCGCGTCATATCCGAGCATAACGTGCGCAGCTTCTTCACCGCCCCCACCGCCCTGCGCGCGATCAAGCGCGAGGACCCGAAGGGAGAGGCAATCAAGGAGTATGACATCTCCTGCCTGCGCGCGCTTTACCTGGCGGGCGAGCGGTCAGATCCCGACACGATCCTGTGGGCGCAGGATGTGATGAAAGTGCCCGTCTATGACCATTGGTGGCAGACCGAGACGGGCTTCACCATCGCAGGCTACCCAACGGGGATTGAAACGCTGCCCGTGAAGATCGGCTCACCCGCCGTGCCGATGCCGGGCTATGACGTGCAAATTCTGGATGAGGCGGGGCACAGGATGCCGCCCAACACGCTCGGCGCGATTGCGATCAAACTGCCCCTGCCCCCCGGCACATTGCCGACCCTGTGGAACGCCGAGGCGCGGTTTATCAAATCCTACCTCAACACCTTCCCCGGATATTACGAGACGGGCGATGCGGGCATGATCGACGAGGATGGATATCTCTACATCATGGCGCGCACGGATGATGTGATCAACGTGGCGGGCCACCGGCTCAGCACTGGCGCGATGGAAGAAGTTCTGGCCGCCCATCCGGACGTGGCCGAATGTGCCGTGATCGGCGTGACAGATCAGCTCAAAGGCCAGATGCCTATGGGGTTTGTGTGTCTCAGCAAGGGGGTGAACCGCGCGCATGATGAGATTACAAAAGAATGTGTGAAACTGGTGCGCGAGAAAATCGGCCCGGTGGCCGCGTTCAAGCTCGCACTTGTGGTGGACCGTTTGCCCAAGACGCGCTCGGGCAAAATCCTGCGCGCGACGATGGTGAAAATCGCGGATAGCGAAGCCTTCAAGATGCCCGCGACGATTGATGATCCGGCGATCTTGGATGAAATCCGCAGCGCGCTGCAAACCATCGGTTATGCGAAATAGAAAAAGGCGGCCCACGTAATCAGGGGCCGCCCATTCAGCCGTCACATCTTGGCGGCCATCTCATCTACTTTTTTCTCGGCTTCGTCTTTGGCGATGCCGTAGCGCTCCTGCACCTTGCCGACGAGCTGTTCACGTTTGCCTTCGGCTTGCGCCACATCGTCGTCGGTCAACTCACCTAAATGCTCACGCACATTGCCTGTGAGTTGTTTCCAGTTGCCTTGGATTTTGTCCCAGTTCATGTCGGACCTCCTGTGGGCTGCGGTCAGTTGCGGGCCTCTAGGACCCTTCTCCCAACTCAACGCACAACCACCGGAGAGGTTCCCTGCAGACCCAAATCAGACAAATTGCTCGCGCAAGAGCCGCTCCTCCAGCCCATGGCCGGGATCAAAGAGAATCCGGTGCGCGATGCTGGGTTCCGAGGCGACCTCGACCCAGAGCACATCCTCCACCCACAGGCTATCGGCCACCGCATTGACTGGTCGTTTGCCCGGATCAACCGTGTCGAACCGCACCGTCGCCGATTTGGGCAACAAGGCCCCGCGCCAGCGCCGGGGCCGAAACGCCGCCACCGCCGTCAGCGCCAGAACATCCGAACCAATCGGCAAGATCGGCCCATGCGCGCTGTAATTATAGGCCGTGGACCCCGCAGGAGTGGCCACGAGCGCGCCGTCACAGACCAACTCCTCCAGCCGCAAATGCCCATCGACACTGATCTTGAGCTGCGCCGCCTGAGGGCCCGCGCGCAGGAGCGACACCTCGTTGATCGCCAGCGCCCGGTGGGTCTGGCCGCTGACACATTCCGCACGCATCACCAGAGGGTTCAACACCTCTTCCGCCGCCGCAGCCAAACGATCCAGCAGATCGCTCTCGCTGTATTCATTCATCAAAAAACCGACCGTGCCCCGGTTCATCCCGTACACTGGCACGTCGAGATCCTGAGTCTGGTGCAGCGTGTGCAGCATAAATCCGTCGCCCCCCAAGGCCACGACAACATCCGCCTCCGCCTCTGGAACAGCCCCAAACCGCGTGGCAAGAGCCGCCCGTGCGATCTGCGCGGTCGGCGCATCGCTGGCCACGAAGGCGATCTTTTGTATCATTCCGTGCCGCCCATCTTGGATTTGCGCAATTTCACCCTGATCGAAACACAGTTTCGCACCATGTGCCAGCACTGCCGCATCGTGACCTTGAATTGTCGATTTATCGGGTTCCATTTGTACAAGGTTTCCGATACGAAATCCGCAACTGTTACCGCCAACATGGAGAATCTCCTCATGAACAAGCAGAACACTCTGAAAGCCGACACCGGCTTTTTCACCGAATCTCTGGCCACACGCGATCCGGAGCTTCACGCCTCGATCACCTCCGAACTGGGCCGCCAGCGCGACGAGATCGAGCTGATCGCGTCGGAGAACATCGTCTCGGCCGCCGTGATGGAAGCTCAAGGCTCCGTCATGACCAACAAATACGCCGAAGGCTATCCGGGCCGCCGCTACTATGGCGGATGCCAATATGTCGACGTGGCCGAAACCCTCGCAATCGACCGCGCGAAAGAGCTTTTCGGCTGTGGCTTCGCCAACGTGCAGCCCAACTCGGGCAGCCAAGCCAACCAAGCTGTGTTCCTTGCTCTGCTCAAGCCCGGCGACACCATCCTCGGAATGAGCCTTGACGCAGGCGGGCACCTCACCCACGGTGCGGCCCCCAACCAATCGGGCAAGTGGTTCAACGCTGTGCAATACGGCGTGAAGCGTGACACGCTGGACGTGGACTACGATCAGATGGAAGCGCTGGCACTTGAGCATAAGCCACAGATGATCATCGCCGGCGGCTCGGCCATCCCGCGCCAGCTCGACTTCGCCCGCATCCGCGAGATTGCCGACAAGGTTGGTGCTTGGGTACTGGCCGACGTTGCGCATTTCGCAGGTCTGATCGCGGCGGGCGAATACCCTTCGCCCTTCCCGCACGCTCACGCGGCCACGACGACCACGCACAAAACCCTGCGCGGCCCACGCGGTGGTATGATCCTCACCGATGACGAGGCGCTGGCCAAGAAGTTCAACTCGGCCATCTTCCCCGGCATCCAAGGCGGCCCGCTGATGCATGTCATCGCAGGCAAGGCCGTGGCGTTTGGCGAAGCGCTCCGCCCTGAGTTCAAGACATACATCAAGAACGTGCGCTCCAACGCCGTTGTTCTGGCCGATACGCTGATTGCGGGCGGGCTGGATATCGTCACGGGCGGCACCGACACGCATGTCATGCTCGTCGATCTGCGCCCCAAGAAGGTGACCGGCAACATCGCAGACGCCGCCCTTGGCCGCGCACATATCACCTGCAACAAGAACGGCGTGCCCTTTGACCCCGAAAAGCCCACAGTCACCAGCGGCCTGCGCCTCGGCACACCCGCCGGGACGACACGCGGCTTCGGCCCAGCCGAGTTCGAGCAGATCGGCAAATGGATCGTTGAGGTCGTCGACGGCCTTGCGGCCAACGGCGCCGACGGGAACGAGGCTGTTGAGGCCAAAGTGCGCGGCGAAGTCGCCGAAATGTGCGCGCGCTTCCCACTCTATCCAAACCTCTGATATTGAGGTCAGAACATGCAAACGGCGCTCCTAACGGGGCGCCGTTTGGCGTTCAGATATACCCCCGCCAGACCAAGAACACGACCAAAGCGGCCACCGCCAGCAGCAGGTTGAACACCAGCCCCCCAGCCACGCCCAAAAGCGCCCCGCGCCGCCGATCCTTGGGATCAATCTGCCCAAGCGCCGCCCGCATCTCCGCCGCATCCGCGCGCAAGGCCACGCCGTCCACAAGCCGTCGCAGCTTGGGGTGCGTCACCAAATCCTC